>JAEEGH010016717.1_pt1 | contig 15746 bp, 12 predicted proteins | sample 9134181 | NCBI WGS metagenome assembly JAEEGH01 (sample SAMN16246544, study PRJNA631951) | gut metagenome | biome: gut microbiome; feature: rumen; material: DP-attached | host: Bos | place: Iran: Karaj | collected 2018-10 | reverse complement strand
TCCATAAATACCGCGAATTGGTTCCAAACAAACCGACGCTTCTTGGCATTTACATGTGGGATTTCGGCGACCGTAAACCGTTGGATCTCGGCTTCATGAAGGAGCAATTGTCAATTGCTTTGGAATGGTGGAAGAATCGTAAAATCAACGGTTTGATCTTCCATTGCACACCATTGGTGAACAAAGACCTCCCTGCCGTCGAATACTGCCGTGAATGGATTGTGAGGCATGCAAAAGAAACAAGGTGAGATAGCATGAGCCTTTTAGATTATGAATTTGAATCGGAATACGACTTGATGCTTTCCGCTTGGGGCGAAGGGACCGTGAAGGAAGGCAGTTTCCATACGAGTCTCAGCACAATCTACCGGAAATTCAAAAAGGAATATTCACGCGAGCCCAGAGATGTCTCCCTTTTGATTGAAGACACCTTCGCATACGGCTACGACTATGGTTTCACGGAAATCGACACAGCCTTCCTTGAACAAATAAATACGCTTGCGGAATTGATTCTGCCGAACTCGATAACAAATATCACCATGACGCCGACGTTGGAGCAAATTCTCAAGCGAAACAATGTCCTGATACGCGGTTCCTTTGATTCCTTCGCCGAAAAATTCGCAGCAGAGAACAAGCTTCATTTCAGACCTGCGAACTTTCTCTTCGCCAAGTATGTGTTTGAACCTGCACAGGAAACAACGTTGATGACCATGATGTTCAAACGCGACGGCAACGTGGTCGTGGAGGAATCCGTCAGTTCTCCCGGTTCGTCCGCCGGAAATACCTTTGGCGGAACATTCTACCGTGATCTTCCGAAGAACTTCTACAATGTGAAGACGGCGGAGCAAATCGCCGAAATGTTCGGTCAAAGAACGAAAAAGACAATCCTGGAAGACGGCAGACTGGCGGCTTTCATCGAAAAGGCCAGAACACACAAGATATTCATGGGGAAGAATTAGAAGAAGAGATTTCAATGTTCGTTATTACAGCAAAAGATATTGATACCATTCTTCATGATTTTAGCATTTCAGGAAAATGTATCGCTTTTAATGAACTTCAGCGGTACCACTATGAGAAAGAAAACCCTTCATCTAAAGAAGTACGGTTGATTGTAAAGGTTAAGCTTGATAATAGTCAAGAATTTGTCATTCGTTTCAAAAATGAAAAGAATGTCACGATTGATATCGTTAATGACCAGAGCCGCTTTGCAGTTCTTCTGGCCAACAATGGCATTGAAACCCCGACGGTATATTCTTCTGAGGGACAATTCGCTCGTAGATATCAGATAGGTGAATATGATGTTATCGTTACAGTCGAAAACTTCGTAATAGGGGAACTACAGGAAGTCAATATTGAAACCGCTGAAAAGACGGGAAGGCTTCTTGCACGAATGCACAACATATCTGAAGCTTCCGATTTTCATGTTCAAAACAAAGTTATATTTGACCCATTAAAAGAAAACGATTTGTTTAGTTTCGAAGATTTCACTGTGAATAAAGACTACCTAGTCACTATTGACAAGGCCTTGTACAACAATATTGTCCAAAAACATCAACTTCTTCTTCAGCAAGTACAATCCTTTGGGAAAAAATCCAAATATGCAGTGCAAGGTGATATCAGCATTAATAATCTATATCGGACTGCAAATGGAAATATAGGTGTTTTTGACTTCAATCTCTGTGGTGACAGTGTTCTTTATTTTGATTCCATCATGCAAGCTATATATATAGCCAGGCTTATGATTTATCCAGAGAATCTCTCTGAAAAGCATGAATCTGTCATTTTGCCCGCATTTTTGAAAGGGTATCATCAGGAACGACCTTTCACAGATAAGCAAAAGGAAACTTTTCCCTATCTATACGCCTTAATATCTGCCTTCTGGCTGTTTGATATGAAGTGGGATGAACACAACATAGGAAAAGCTGATCCAAATGACGTACATAAATGGATGAAAGAAATCTATAATCACATAAAAAACCTCCCCAAAATGCCTGTCTAAAATTCCTAAGACAACATAAAATCCATCGCAACATACGATTAGTGACAATTTTTATAATATAGATGTTCATCAACAAAACCAAGAATAAGGTTTTATGGTAACAGCAACTAGAGAACAATTGGCAAAAATTGCAAAAGAAAAAGCTCTAATTCCTTTTCACGGATATGTTAATGGGCAAGAGTCAAATATTGCGCCAATCATTCAATTTTTCCCAAAATGGAACCTAAACGAAGCGGATGGACTGTGGTGTGCGGCATTCGTTTATTATTGCTGTATGGAAGCGGGATTTGACATTCCATATCACCCCAAAGAATGTATAACGTGTCATTTGGCAGGTTGCATTGCATGGGAGGAATTCGCCATCAATGATAAACAAATAGAATATCATAAAGGAACAGAAGATTTTGTTCCAGATGCCGGTGATATCGTTATTTATGATCGAGTTTTCAACAATCAGGAACATGACCATATGGGTATTATTTTGCACAAACAAGAGAATACAATTCTTGTGGCGGAAGGAAATATCCATAACATGTCAGAAATTATCGAACGCCCAATTGATGAACACATAAGGGCATATATTCGAATTCCAAATGGTTATAAGTATTTGCAATAAATTTCAGTCCAATGCTTTCTTTATAACAGCAAAAAGCCCTGTGCCGCTTACCCACGGTTCAGGGCTTTCATCATATGATTTTCCAACCGCAAAAATGAGAATCCGCCCCTTGGCCGTCTATATCATTTCACTCATTGAGAATCAATGTACTCAAGGATTTTCTCTGTTCTTTTGTCGGTTCCTTCAACTTACCGTTTTTCAAAAGCGTTTTCAGGCAGTGCAATAAGAACATTCCATCGGAATGGAATATGAACTGCAATTCGTATTCCTGCGCTTTCCGAAGATGCGCGGGAACGGTTTTCAACATTGCTTCAATGTATGGAGTCTTCAAGGCCTTGAATTCGCTATCATACTTTTCCTTAAGTCGTTCTCCTATGGCAAGAAGCTTGTCTTGAATCATCTTGTTTGCTAAAATGACAATCTGCCATGCGGCCTTGAAATGGCCATTAAGATCGCCATTTGTCTTCACGCAACCACGCTCCGCCAGCCAGACGTATTCATCTTTGGAAAGATCTTCTTCAAGATTCCGTTCGTAAAGCGACAGTATACGTTCCGCATCATTGGCAAAGGCCATATATCCATAATGGTCGCCACGTTCAGACCACTCGCTGTCAATTCTCCAAAGAATACGTCTATCACCATTTTCCCACATGGGACCACACCAGCCATTCATATTCACAATATCCTCAGGAAGAATCAGTTCCTTCGGCATGACGGACACTTTGACAATGTTATGCCCTCCATCCGGGCGGATGGTCGCCACTTCCTTGAACGAAATGTGCTTCTCCATCAGTTTATTGCCTGAACACGCAGCGATATAAGGAATCAACGACCATAGCACAAAATTGCGGTCAACCAGTGGAGATTCCGCCAGATTGACAGCGCCATCCGTCTGATTGCACTGAATATCCGGACTATCCAGAATCTCGCTTGAGGTCAGTTCATCATACAAATCGTTTGCAAACTGATTGGCGGCACATTTGTACATTTTGTCTTTCATAACAAACAGTTCCGTTGTCGGCTCTGCAATGATGAAATTAACAAGATATTTATCTTTTTGCTTCTGAAGCAAACCATATTCCGCAAGAAATTCGGCTTCTCCTTCCACATATACAGGGGAAACGCCAAGATCATCAGCTATTTCATTGACCGTCTTCGCTATATTCCGCACACAATAGCAGATGTTCTGTGTAAGTGCTGAACGAAAGAAATCATCCAACGGTCTTTTGCCAGCGGAACCAATAATGCTACATAATTGGAATTTGACGGGATTGAATTTGAGTTCACTTGTTTTTCTCATGGTTTCCATGCCTCGTTTCAGTTCTTTTCTTGCCTCGAACAAGTGCCATTTGACTGTACCGAGCGGAATGCCCAATTCCTTTGCAATATCCGACTGACCGCGATTCTCAAAATAATACGCAATAACAATTTTTCTTTGCAGTTTTGAAAGATAGGCTATTTCAGACTGAAACCGCCCAAACACCTCTGCATGATTGTCATCTGAATCATTTCCAGAATGCGAATCCGCAACTAATTCCGCGACTTCATCTAACGGAACACCAACCATGCCTTTAGCGGCATCGCGATAATAGTTGCAAAGTGAATGATGGGCAACTGTCCAGATGAACTTTCCCATGTCCGCTACATCATCCTTGACCAGAAGGGCGCGAAAAGCCTTGACGGCGATTTCCTGCGACAAATCCTCCGCGTCCTGGCTACTTTTGCAGCGTTTCAAGGCGAATCCGAATATGGGCTTCAGATATTCCGCAATGGTTTTCTCGACATCTTGTCTGTTCACTTGCATCTCCTTATTGAAAGCTTTCGTCAATATAGACACAAGAATCTGAAAAGGTTGGATGATTCAGAGAAAAAAAAGTCAATTTAGTCGTACAGGTGAATGCATTTCAATACTTTCAATAAGATTACCTGTCCAACTCTTCTTTCGGCTGCCCATATTCACGCTTCATGGCGTCCATGGAGATGACCCATTGCTTTCCATACTTGCAGACATCGATTCCATTGACAAGTTTCCTATAGACGATTGCCTTGCGCAATGTACTTTCATTCAAGCCCCAAAGTTGCGTGGCGTCGCTGAAGGCCATCAATCCGTCAAATGGCGTCCGAATCAACTTTCCGTTTTCGAATAGTTCATTGCAGGACAAGTCAAGTTCATCGTTCCAGACAACGCCATATCCGCCAGTATCGACCTCCACGCTGGAGAATAATTCCTCATCCTCCTCCAATGCCTTGAACGCAGGCCACTTGGAGAAGAGTGGCTTGACATCGTAAATCTTCGTCACCCCTTCAGAAAACTGCACACAGAGGCGATGTTGCGACATGACATTGACAGCTTTTATCTTATGAAACATTTTTCTTCTCCTTATTCAAGAGGAGACAATGGCTTGAACTCCTGTGTCTCCCACATTTTCAGAAGACTGACTTGATGAATTCCAATCCATTCTTTCACCATGGACATTGCCTTTGGAGGCAGATGTCCCTCCAATATGGTTCCGTTACGAACATCAACAGCAGCGACATCCTCGCCATACAACGCGTGGATGTGCGGTGGCGTATGTTCCGCTTGCTGGAAATACATTCGAATAATGATTCCATAAAATCGAGCAATCACTGGCATATCTGTTTCCTCCTGTTTCATTTCATATAATATCATGTTATCGTGATATTACAAGTCATTTTTCCAAGAAAAAGACCACTTTACCGGAAATACTATCAGTGTCTCGTCCACTGTAGGTAAACGCAGTAGGGATGTTCGCGCCACTTTCACAAGATTCCGCAAGTGGCGTGAGATAGCAATTAGATTACGCCAAGGTAAGCACACCTCTATTGGGGGATTGCTTAAGCATTCAGCCCTAATCCCTTTCTGTATTGGTCAGAATACCAACGAGGGATAATCGTTCGAAAGTCATCAAAATCAATAAAGGCCCTTTTGGCTCTTGCCACCATCCCGTCGATTTCCTGCTGTCCGAATTTCTCAGCCCATTTTATGGAAAACAATGACGCCTGTGCCACATAAACTGCATTGGCTATCCAAAAATCCATTGGCACGGAATCATCAAAATAGGCATCTATTTGTCCTATGCAGTAAGGAATGCTGCTCTCAATTCCAAAATTCTCTAATTTATAAAACTCCTCAAATGGATCACCAACTTCCCATCGGTTAAAATCTATAACACCGATTGAAGCATCTTTCATATAGATCAGATTTCCAGGATGAAAGTCACCATGCAGATATACCGGCGGTTTCTTCCATATCTGATTAATGTTTTCCTTTACATAACGAATGGCTATTTCATCATTCGGTATTCGAAGACCAGATTCTTCATATTTTGCTAATTGAAGCAGTTTCTTTTCTTTCTTTGTCTTAATGGGAATATCTTCTTCTTCTAATGGAACAGAATGTATTTTCTTTAATATTTTTCCTGCTTGTCGTCCTAACTGATATTGTTCTTTATCAGAAAGTTGCGGTAGTGCTGTCTCCAAGTCACACCCTTCAAGCCAAGTCAGAAGCATGTACGTATTTTGATTCTCATTGCATACACCGAACTCTTTAGGCATCGACATCTGGAAGCCTAGTTTTGAGTATTTTTCGATTATCTCAAACTCTTTCTTCTTATTTTCATATTCTTCAATGCTTGACAATCGAAGCAGTAGATGTTCACCGGAAAGAGTTTTTATATGATATTTCTTATCAGTCGACCATCCTTTGTCTATAGGCTCCACGGAAGCCCAATTCGTACTTGATGATATATCACGAAACATCTCTTGAAATCCCCCAAAACTTTTGTTTCGCACAAAGATTACTCCCATTCGATGGTCGACGGCGGTTTAGAGGAGATGTCATAGACGACGCGATTGATGCCTCGGACTTCGTTAATGATGCGGTTGGACATGCGGGCCAAGACGTCATAGGGGATACGCGTCCAATCGGCCGTCATCGCATCGATGGAATTGACACTGCGGATGGCGCATGTATATTCGTATGTGCGTTGATCGCCCATCACGCCGACGCTCTTCACGGGAAGCAATACGGCGAACGTCTGCCATATCGTCTTGTAATCAGGAAGCTTGCGGATTTCCTCCTGCACACGAATATCCGCTTGCTGCAAAAGACGGACTTTTTCCGCCGTCACTTCGCCGAGAATTCGCACGCCAAGGCCTGGGCCAGGGAACGGCTGACGATCCAGCAGTTCATCCGCCATGCCCAAAACACGTCCGACGCCGCGCACTTCATCCTTGAAAAGCTCTTTCAACGGTTCCACGAGTTCGAACTTCAGATCCGGCGGCAGACCACCGACATTGTGGTGGCTCTTGATCGTCTGCGACGGGCCTTTGCGTGGTGAACGGCTTTCAATCACATCTGGATAAATCGTTCCTTGCGCAAGGTAACGGCAATGACGGAAACGGCGCGCCTCTTCAGCAAACACATCAATGAACAGCTTGCCGATGGTCTTGCGCTTATCTTCCGGATTATCAAGACCTTTCAACGCGTCATAGAAGCGTTCAGCTGCATGAACAACCGTCAAATCAAGACCGAGATTCTTGTGGAACATCTCTTCCACTTGTTCCGCTTCATGATAGCGCAACAGGCCGTTGTCAACGAAAATACAATGCAACCGTTTACCGATGGCTTTATTCAGCAGAACGGCCGTCACGGAGGAATCGACGCCGCCAGAGAGTCCGAGAACCACTTCGTCGTCACCAACCTGTGCTTTCATTTTGGCAACCGTGTCTTCAACCCATGACGACAATTTCCAGTCCGCCACACAATTGCAGATGCCGAAGACATAATTTTTGAGAATATCCGTACCGAATTGCGTATGAACGACTTCCGGATGGAACTGTAACGCATAGAAGCGTTTCGCGTTGTCATACATCGCCGCAAATGGGCAGGTCGCTGAAACAGCGCCACGCTCGAAACTGCCAGGAATGGCTTCTACGCGATCGCCATGGCTCATCCAAACGGTAATCGTGGAAGGAATGCCTTCGAACAACGGATTGCCGGGCATGATTTCAATGGGCATCTTGCCATATTCGCGTTCCGTTCCAGGCACGACCTTTCCGCCGAGCTTGTAGGACATCAGCTGCATGCCGTAGCAAATGCCCAAAACAGGCAGACCCATGTTAAATATTTCCGTATCAACAGTTGGCGCACCGTCTTCAAACACGCTGTTCGGGCCGCCTGAAAGGATGATTCCGGCAGGTGGATTCTTCTTCAATTCATCCGCCGTTGTGTCGCAGCGGATGATTTCCGAATAGACTTCCATCTCACGGATGCGCCGCGCGATCAGTTGCGTATATTGCGAACCGTAATCCAGAATTGCAATCCATTGTCTATTCATATCTTCTGCCTTTTTCTATCAATAGCTCATGCGCGTCGGGATGCCTGCATCCTTCATGGCGCGTTTGATATCCGTAATCGTATAATCGCCCGTATGGATCATACCGGCGACGATTGCCGCGTCCGCATGGCCGTCGCGGAACACCGTCACCAGATGGTCGGGCTTGCCCGCTCCGCCAGACGCGACGACAGGAACGCCGACGGCGTCGGCGATCATTTTCGTGATCGTCAGTTCGAAACCTTCGCGAGTTCCATCCGCATCTACCGAATTGACAACGATTTCCCCTGCACCTAAATCAACGGCACGTTTCGCCCATTCAAGAGCGTCCATGCCGGTGAATTCACGGAAACCGCGCGTCGTGATTTCATAGCCGCATGGGCATTTTGGACTATGAACGGGATCCATACCGAGCACGATGCACTGCCGTCCGAACGCCGCCGCGCCTTCGGCGATGATGTCTGGCTGGCGAACCGCCAACGAATTGACGGAAATCTTCTCCGCTCCCGCGAGAATCACGCGTTCCATGTCCGCCACGCACGAAATTCCGCCGCCTACGGCCAGTGGAATGTGGATGGATTTTGCAACTGCCGTAACCATCGCGATATCAATGGGACGCCGTTCGGCGGAGGCCGTGATGTCATAGACGACCAGTTCGTCCGCGCCACCGTCCGAATAGGCGACGGCCATTTCGACAGGATCGCCCAAATCAATGTTATTTTTGAATTTCGTCCCTTTCGTGACGCGTCCCTGGCGGACGTCCAGACATGGTATGATGCGTTTTGTCAACATGTTGCAAACTCCTTCAGGAGCGCCAGCCCCGCCTTGCCGGACTTCTCCGGATGGAATTGATAGGCGAACAGATTTCCTTTGCGGACGGCACTCGTGAACGTAACGCCCGCGTATTCTGTCCTGCCCGTCGTGTAAGGGCCGATTTCCGCGTAGTAGGAATGGACGAAATAGTAGTCGATATCGCCGTTCACTTGATTCCAGCCAATTTCAGGAATCTTGAATCCAGGCGTGTCCGGAAAGCGTTTCACCTTGCCGGGCAGGATGTTAAGCAGATTGACGCCGCCGTCCTCTTCCGAATGTTCGAACAAAATCTGCATGCCCAGGCAGATGCCGAGAAACGGCTTGCCAGAAAGAGCCTGTTCGCGCACGATATCCGTCAGACCGAACGCTGCGAGATTTTCCATGGCGCTTTTTGCCGCACCAACGCCTGGAAAGACGATTCGATCCGCTTTCGCGATTACATCGGCCTCCCGTGTCACGACCGTTTCGACGCCCAGGGAGGCGAACGCGTTTAAGACGCTTGTGCAATTGCCTGCCTTGTAGTCGATTATCGCTATTGTCATTGGACACCTACCTTATTGAGATGATAATTCATCATGCGCGGGGAAAGCCCCAATTCGCGCCCAGCGGCCGTACGGTTCCCGTTGTGGCGTTTCAAGGCGTTTTCCAGAATGTGTTTTTCAACCATGGCCATCTGTTTTTCAAAGGAGAGCTGTTCATCGGGATTGAACGGATCTTCCGTGAAATCAGGGGATTGCATCGTCGGTGGCAGATTGTAGCAATGGATGCAGTCGTCTTTCGCCGTCAACACGGCACGTTCGATGCAGTTCTCCAATTCGCGAACATTGCCCGGCCATGAATAGGATTGCAACAGATTGGCCGCCGGAGACGAAATGCTTGTGATATTTTTACCGTATTTTGCGTTCATCTTCGAAAGGAAATGCTGCGCCAACGGCAGAATATCCTCCGCCCGTTCCACAAGCGACGGCACAACAATCGGAAACACAGACAGCCGGTAATATAAGTCTTCGCGGAAAAGCTTCCGCGCCATCAAATCTTCCAAATTGCGGCTTGTCGCCGCAATGAAACGGACATCACTCCTCAACTCTTCGTTGGAACCAATCCGTGTAAACGTCCGTTCCTGCAAGAAACGCAACAGCTTCACCTGCACGGAGATAGACAAATCACCTATTTCATCCAAAAACAGCGTTCCGCCATTCGCCGCCTCGGCCAATCCAATGCGCCGTTCATGCGCATCTGTAAACGAGCCCTTCTCGTGGCCGAACAGTTCGGATTCCACAAGTGTCTCCGGCAAAGCGGCGCAGTTGAAGACGATGAATGGCTTGTCGCTTCGTGGTGACAAGCTCTGTATCGCTCTTGCCACCAGCTCTTTACCAGTGCCACTAGCACCGCGGATCAGCACTGTCGCATCGCTGGACGCCACCTGCTGAATCTGCTCATAGACGACCCGCATTTGCTTGCAGTTGCCGACAAAACGGTCCGGATTGTTCGGCAGCATCTGCCGCAGAAGGCGATTTTCCTTCCGCAACGCCTCGCGCTCCGCGCTTTCCTCACGGCAGGCGACAGCCGCTTCAGCCGTGATATTCGCGATGATCTCCAAAAACGCCACGTCTTTCGACAGCTCACTAGCGTCCTCCTGGATCTCCTTGTCTGCGGACAATGTGCCGATAACTTGTCCTAAATATATGAGCGGCACGCAGATGAATGACAGTGGTTCATCCACGCCACGGCTCTTTGTGCGGTTCAGAAAACGTCGATCCTTTCGAACATCGACGACGATTTCAGCCTTGCCTGTCTTCGCGACAAGCCCCGTGATGCCTTCCCCGATGTGGTAGCGGCCCAACACGCGTTCCTCCGCGTTCAGGCTCCCGGATGTCGCCTCAATGCGCAGTTCATCCCCCTCTAGCAGCGTGAACGTGCCGCGAAGCATGCTCATCCGACGCTCTAGAATGTCGAGGATCTCCTCCAGCAGGTTGCGAACGTTCCTCTCACGCACAAGCACGGAGGTAACCTCTCGCAGGACTGCTATCTCTGATAATTCGCCCATCGCCATGATATAGTATTGATAATGTTGAATGTCGTTTGTCATGGCGGTCACCTGCTGATCTTTGAAGATAAACGGACGACTGCCGCGCTTTTCTGGAAGCGAATTCGCATACCAACGACGCGCTTCCGGCTTTTTCTATAATATAAAGCGTCAACAGTCATTTTCTTGCCATTCTACCATATTTGCCGTTTGTTTTGGCTTTTACACGACACAAACTATTCAGCGCTGGCCGCATTGGCGACCATGCGGTGGTATTCCTGCAACGAGCAGATATCGACGCGGCCCGCGTCAACAGCCGAATTCGCAAGACCTTCCGTCGCCATCTGCAAGGCCGCCGTCGTCGTCGTGATCGGCAAGCCAAATTCAATGGCGAGTGAGCGCATTTTCGCACCGTCATCTCCGACATCTGGAATGTTCACAATCCAGCCGATTTTCTTCTCCAAAATCAAATCGCGCAGATTCGGCCGGCCAGCCGTCAGCCTGAACACGGCGTGGCATGGAATGCCCGCCGCATACAACATTTCACCTGTTCCCGCCGTTGCGTAGAACTCGAACTGATGAACAGCTGCCAGATGCTGGATGTATGGCAACGCCAACGACTTGTCGGCATCGCGAATGGAGAGGAACAAGCCGCCTGAACGTGGAATGCGGTTGCCTGCAGCATCCTGCGATTTCAGATAGGCATTCGCCGCATCGATGTCCAATCCCATCACTTCGCCTGTGGATTTCATTTCAGGCGAAAGGGTTATGTCAACGCCAGGGAATTTCGCGAACGGGAAGACGGCCTCCTTGAAAGCAGAATATGGAACACGTGGCGAATGCGTGAAGCCAAGCTCCGCCAGCGTCTTGCCCGCCATGCACAACGCGGCATGTTTTGCCAGCGGAACGCCTGTCGCCTTGCTTGCAAACGGCACCGTCCGCGACGCACGCGGATTCACTTCAATCACATACAACGTATCATGCTGCACGGCAAACTGGATGTTCATCAAGCCGACGACATGCAATGCCTTCGCCAGTTTCCGCGAAGCCGCATGTATTTCCGCAAGAACCTTTTCGGACAAATCACGCGGCGGAATCGAACAGGCTGAATCGCCAGAATGGATACCCGCCTGCTCGACGTGCTCCATGATTGCTCCAATGACCGTATCATGACCGTCCGACAAGCAATCGACGTCCAATTCCTGCGCATCGCTTAAGAATTTATCAATAAGAATCGGATGGCCTTCAGAGACGCGCGTCGCCTCCGCCATGTACGACCGGAGCGCATCTTCTTGATTGACAATCGCCATCGCGCGGCCGCCCAACACGAACGACGGGCGGACGAGCACGGGATAGCCAATTTTCGCCGCGATGCGGCATGCATCCTCCGCATCCGCCGCCATGCCGCTGGCGGGTTGACGGATGCCGACTTGCTTTGCAATTTCCTTGAAGATGCCGCGGTCGTCCGCCGCATCGATATCGGCTGGCGGCGTTCCAATAATTTTCACGCCTGCATTTTCCAATTCAGTGGCGAGATTCAGCGGTGTCTGGCCGCCGAGCTGCACAATGACGCCGTTACATTGCTCTCGTTCATAGATATTTAGCACATCTTCAAATGTCAACGGTTCGAAATAGAGGCAATCCGCCGTATCATAGTCCGTCGAAACGGTTTCCGGGTTGGAATTGACCATGATTGTTTCATAACCCGCATCCCTCAACGCGAAAACGGCATGGACGCAGCAACAGTCGAATTCAATGCCCTGACCAATACGGTTCGGGCCGCCGCCGAGAATCATGATCTTTTTCTTTCCGCCCACATCGCGGACTGGTTCATCATATTCCGCATAGGTTGAATAGTAGTACGGCGTCGTCGCCGCGAATTCACCTGCACACGTATCGACAGTGCCATAAGCAGGATGAATGCCATACTGCTTGCGTAGTTCGCGGAGAGCCAATTCGTCCATACCGAGAGCGAAGGCCAACTGCCTATCCGAATAGCCAAGCTCTTTCGCCTTCCGCAGGCTTTGCGGCGTGTTTTCAATCGTCGCTTCGAACGCAACCATTTCCGCAAGTTTGCGGAGGAAGAACATGTCGAATTCAGTCAAATCATGGATTTTCTCCAGCGACCAGCCGCGCTTGAGCGCGGCATGAAGCATATAGACACGATCGGCGTTCGGGCGAGCCAGTTCGGCAGCGATTTTTTCATCGTCCAAATTATCAAAATCGACCTGTTTTTTCTCAATTCCGAAGCCCCAATGGCCCGTTTCCAACGAGCGGATGGCCTTTTGGAAAGCTTGACTGAAGTTGCGGCCAATGGCCATCGCCTCACCGACGGCTTTCATTTGCGTACCGAGCGTCGAATTCGCCGCAGGAAACTTTTCGAATGTAAACCGCGGCATTTTCACAACAACATAATCCAACACAGGCTCGAAGCAGGCGGGAGTCGTTTCCGTGATGTCATTGCGCAATTCATCCAATGAATAGCCGACGGCTAGCAGCGCCGCGATTTTCGCAATCGGGAAGCCTGTTGCTTTGGAAGCCAGTGCGGATGAACGAGATACGCGTGGATTCATTTCGATAATGAGCCGTTCGCCATTCTGCGGATTGACGGCCCACTGCACGTTAGAACCGCCTGTCTGGATGCCGATGGCACGCATGACATTCAACGAATCTTCACGCATGGCTTGATATTCGCGATCCGTCAGCGTCATGGCGGGCGCCACCGTGATGGAATCGCCTGTATGGACGCCCATGGGATCCACGTTTTCGATTGAGCAGACGATGACAGACGTGCCACGTTTGTCGCACATGACTTCCATCTCATATTCTTTCCATCCCAGAAGTGATTCTTCCACAAGCACTTCGTGATTTAGACTAGCCTCCAGGCCGCGTTCGACAATCGTCTTGAATTCCGCTTCGTCATGGGCGATGCCGCCGCCTGAACCGCCCAATGTGAAGCCCGGCCGCACAATCAACGGCCATTTGCCGATGGCCCGCGCGATGACCATCGCTTCCTTCAGGCTGTGGGCCGAATCGGAATTCGCGCTACGGATGCCGATGCCGTCCATCGTCGCCTTGAAGAGCCTGCGGTCTTCTGCACGTGCGATGGCGTCTGCATCCGCACCGATGAGTTCGACATGATAGCGTTTCAACACGCCGCTCCGCCATGCTTCCATGGCGAGATTCAACGCCGTCTGACCACCAAGTGTCGGAAGCAACGCGTCTGGCCGTTCACGACGGATGATTTCATGAAGATATTCAGGCGTCATGGGTTCCAGATACGTGCGATCCGCGAATTCCGTATCCGTCATGATCGTGGCGGGATTGCTGTTGAGCAGCACGATTTCATAACCTTCGCGTTTCAGCGCCTTGCAGGCCTGCACGCCCGAATAGTCAAATTCGCAGCCCTGCCCGATGACGACGGGGCCAGCGCCCAATAGCATGATTTTATGGATATCTGTCCGTTTTGGCATGTCACTTCTCCTGATGCTTCAACGCCGCCTGCACAAGCCCCACAAACAGCGGATGCGGCGCGAACGGCCGTGATTTGAATTCCGGATGGAACTGGCAGCCAACATAATACGGATGATCCGGCAGTTCAACCATTTCCACCAATGATTCATCCGGACTCGTTCCGCCGATTTTCAGACCAGCCGCCACCAACGCTTCTTTGTAGTCGTTGTTGAATTCGAAACGATGGCGGTGGCGTTCCGAAATGTCTTTTTCGCCGTAAAGTTCTGCCGCGCGGCTGCCATCAACCAGATGGCATGGATACGCGCCAAGCCGCATCGTGCCGCCTTTATTGGAAACACCACGCTGTTCAGGCATGAGATCAATGACGGGATGCGTCGTTTTTTCGTCGAATTCCGTCGAATTCGCATCCGCATAGCCCAACACATGCCGTGCATATTCGATGACCATGCATTGCAGGCCAAGACAGATGCCGAGGCATGGAATTCCTTTTTCACGAGCGTATTGCAATGTGGCGACCTTCCCTTCGATACCACGCGATCCGAAACCGCCCGGAACGAGAACGCCATCATAACCATCCAACCGCGAACAATCGTTTTCCAATTCCTCCGCCTCCACCATGTCGCATATCACTTTGGTACGCAATGCGATACCAGCATGTGCAAACGATTCGAAAATGCTCTTGTAGGCATCCCGCAAGCCTGCATATTTGCCGACCAATGCGATACGACAGGTCTTTTCCGGATGGAGGACGCGATTCAGCAGTTCATGCCAATCGTCCAAATGGTTCTCCGTCACGGGAAGTCTCAACAATTGAAGGACTTTCACATCCATCCCACGATCTGCCAATTCCTGCGGAACTTCATAGATGGAATGCTGCACATCACATTCTTCGATGACCATTTCATCGGGAACATTGCAGAAAAGCGACAACTTCCTGCGCTGTTCATCCGCCATGGCCATTTCCGTACGGCAGACGAGCATGTCCGGAAAGATACCGATGTTGTGCAGAATGCTGACCGACTGCTGACTCGGTTTCGTCTTCATCTCGCCTACGGATTTGATATACGGAACTAACGTTAAATGAATGATGATGGCATTGCCCAACCCAGACTCATTCTTGAACTGGCGGACAGCCTCCAAAAACGGCAGCGATTCAATGTCGCCCGCCGTGCCACCGATTTCCGTCATGACGATATCGATACCAGGCTTCGCGGCGCTACGGATGGCTTGTTTGATTTCATCTGTGATATGCGGAATCATCCGCACCGTCGCACCCAAATAGGCGCCTTCCCGTTCGCGGGCGATGACGCTGCTATAGATTTTTCCGCTCGTGTAGTTGCTGTGACGGTCACAACGGACACCCGCAAATCGTTCATAATGACCAAGATCGAGATCTGTTTCCGTTCCATCGTCCGTCACATAGACCTCTCCATGCTGATAGGGGGACATCGTGCCTGGATCAAC
>JAEEGH010016715.1_pt1 | contig 15747 bp, 13 predicted proteins | sample 9134181 | NCBI WGS metagenome assembly JAEEGH01 (sample SAMN16246544, study PRJNA631951) | gut metagenome | biome: gut microbiome; feature: rumen; material: DP-attached | host: Bos | place: Iran: Karaj | collected 2018-10 | reverse complement strand
CCGGCAAGACGACGCTGATGGAGGCAACGCTTCGCGCGCTGTCCGGGGAGATGCGAATCGCCGTGATCGAGGGCGATCTCTTTACCTCGAAGGACGCGGACCGTATCGGCGCCTGCGGCGTGCAGGTGGTGCAGATCAACACGGCGGGCGGCTGCCATCTCGACGCGCCGATGGTGGAAAAGGCGCTGAAATCTCTTGACCTCGACAATCTCGATCTGATCGTGATCGAGAATGTCGGCAATCTCGTCTGCCCGGCGGAGTTCGCGTTGGGCGAGGACGCGAAGGCGGTGGTGCTGTCGGTGACCGAGGGCGACGACAAGCCGATGAAATATCCGCTGATGTTCAAGGAATCTGCAGTGGCGCTGATCAACAAGATCGACCTGCTGCCGTTCACGAATTTTGATTTGCCGCAGGCGACAGAGGATATAAAAACGATTCATCCCGGCGCGGCGGTATTGCCGATTTCCGCGACGAAGGGCGACGGGATGGACGTATGGTTTGATTGGCTTCGCGGGAAGGTCAAAGGGAAAAGGGAAGGCGCGGTATGAGCGATGCGGTGGATTTGTCGGGCAAAGGCGGCAGTCTGATCCAAAGGGACGAGGCGCCGGATTTCCTGGCGCCGCCCCGTGTCACGGTGCTGGGCGTCGGGAATGTATTGCTCTCGGACGAGGGCTTCGGTGTTCGGGTGGCGGAGACTTTGGACGCGGCCTATGATTTTCCCGACGATGTGCAGGTCCTGGACGGCGGCGTGCTGGGCATGGAGCTGTTGCGGTTCGTGACCGGGACGGAAAAACTCCTGATCTTAGACGCGCTGAAAGAGGGCGGCGCCGACGGACGATGCCGAAGACTCGTGGATGACGAGGTCAAGGCGCACTTCCGCGAAAAGCTGTCGGCTCATGAGATCGGCGTGCAGGACGTATTGACGTTCCTCGAAGTTACGGGAAAACCCATCGGCGAGGTCGTTGTGATCGGTGCGGAGCCGAAAAGCCTCAAAGCGGGGCTTTCGCTTTCAAAGGAAATGGAGCCACGTGTTTCGGAAGCGGCGGCGATGGCTGCGGAAGAACTCTCACGTTGGGGCGTAGTTTTGCAGCGAAAGGAAGATAATCAATGAAGCTGGATTTTAAGGCGATGGACGAGAATTGGCTGGCGAATTTCAAGGGCGGCGAAAAGGGGCTTTTGGCGAAAATGTTCGCCGACGAGCACAACCGTATTATCAAAGCGCGTCTGATTGCGGGCGCGACGGTGGGCGACCATGCGCATGAGATGGGAAGCGAGATTATTTTCGCGCTTTCCGGCGAAGCGACGGCGACCACCGACGGCGTTGAGGAGAAATTGACCGCCGGCGACTGTCATTACTGCCCGAAGGGGCACAGGCATTTCCTGAAAAACGACGGCCCGGAGGACTTCGTTTTCTTCGCGGTTGTGCCGCAGCAATAGGGAGGGCGTAGCTATGTGCTTGGCAGTGCCGGCGAAAATTGTTTCCATAAAAGACAGCCTTGCCACGGTGGAGCTTCGCGGCGTGACGCGGGAGGCGAGCCTGATGCTGCTGCCGGAGGCGGAGGTGGGGGACTATGTGCTGGTCCACGCGGGGTTCGCGATGCAGGTCATAGAGGAGACGGACATGGCGGAGACGGAAGCGCTCTGGGCGGAAATGAACGGCGGCCCGCGCACGGTGAATCTGGAGTTATCGCAGCATGGATGAGAAAACGATAAAGGAGAAAGAGCTTTCGGCGCGCTTGCTAGAGGAAATCAAAAGCCTCACGGCGGGGCGGGAACATCCCCTGCGGCTGATGGAGGTCTGCGGCACGCATACCGTCTCGATTTTTCGCGCGGGCCTTCGTCAGCTCTTGCCGACCGGGGTGGAGCTGGTGTCCGGCCCCGGCTGTCCCGTCTGCGTGACGCCGGACGGCTATATGGACGCGGCAATCGCTTACGCGGGCATGGAGGACGTAATCGTCGCGACCTTCGGCGATATGCTGAAGGTGCCCGGTTCCTCGTCGAGCCTCGCGGAAGCGGCGGCGCGGGGCGGCGACGTGCGAATCGTCTATTCGCCGATGGACGCGCTCACAATCGCGAAAGAGAATCCCGAAAAGAAAGTCGTGTTCCTCGCGGTGGGATTCGAGACCACGGCGCCGACGGCTGCCGCCGCCGTGTTGACGGCGGAGCAGGAAGACGTCGGCAATTTCTTCTTGCTGCCGGCGCAAAAGCTGGTGCCTCCTGCGATTCGCGCTTTGCTGGCCGACGAGGACGCACGCATCGACGGCTTTATTTTGCCGGGGCATGTGGCCGTCGTCACGGGCAGCGACGCGTTTTCGTTCCTGCCGACGGAGTACCGTTTGCCGGGCGTGGTGGCGGGTTTCTCTCCGACGGAACTTTTGCGCGGCATTTATCGTCTCGTGCGTCAGGTTGCGGCGGGAGAGGCGCGCATCGAAAACGAATACAAGAGCGTCGTGCGTCCGGAGGGGAACCCCGCGGCGCAAAAGATGATGAAACAGGTCTACGAAACGTGCGCGGCGGAGTGGCGCGGTCTTGGAAAGATCCCGGACTCCGGGCTTTGTTTGCGGGAGCCGTATCGGCGCTTTGATTTCTCGGCGGTTCGCCCGCTGGATTTACCGCCTGCGCCGCCGAAGAAAAGCGGCTGTCGCTGCGGCGAGGTGCTACAGGGCAAGATCCTGCCGAAGGAATGCAGGCTGTTCGGAACGGCGTGCGTGCCGGAGCATCCGGCGGGGCCGTGCATGGTGTCCGCAGAGGGCGTCTGTGCGGCGTGGCATAAATACGGGGGAGGCGTCTTCCAATATGACTGAGACGATACAGCTTGCGCATGGCGCGGGCGGACGCATGAGCGCGCTTTTGACCGAGGAAGTTCTGCGCCCGATATTGGGCAATCCGATTCTCGACCGTATGCATGACGGCGCGACGCTCGACACCAGCGGGAAGATTGCGTTCACCACGGACAGCTACGTCGTTGCGCCGCTCTTTTTCCCCGGCGGCAGCATCGGGCGGCTGGCGGTCTGCGGCACGGTCAACGATCTCGCGATGACCGGCGCGGAGGCAAAATATCTTTCGTTGTCGCTGATTTTGGAGGAAGGACTTGACGTCGAGGAATTGCGGCGCGTTCTGATGGACGTGCGCGCGGCGGCGGACGAAGCGGGCGTCTTGATCGTTACCGGCGACACGAAGGTCGTCGGGCACGGATCCTGCGACGGGCTTTACATCAACACGGCGGGCGTCGGGGAAATGATTCCCAACGCTGATGTCGCGCCGAAAAATATCCGTCCGGGCATGGACGTGATCGTTTCCGGCTTCCTCGGCGACCACGCGGCGACGATTACGGCGGCGCGCCACGGGCTGAAGCTTCCGGAGGCGATTAAGAGCGACGCCGCTCCCTTGAACGGCCTCGTAAAGGAAATGCTTCGCGCCGTGCCGGAAATTGCCTGCTTGCGCGATCCGACGCGGGGCGGCGCGGCAGCGACGCTGAACGAGCTGGCGATGCAGTCGGGGACGGGGATCTTGCTGGACGAGGAAGCGATTCCCGTGCGTCCGGAGGTCGAGAGCGTCTGCGAGCTGCTCGGTTTTGAGCCGTTGTATCTGGCGAACGAGGGAAAGCTCATCACCTTCGTCCCCGCTGAAAAAACGGAGGAATTGCTTGCCGTCATGCGCGCGCACCCGTACGGAAAAGAGGCGCGGCGCATCGGCGCGGTGACGGATAAAGCGCCGGGGCAGGTCGCGATGAAGACGGCGCTCGGCGGAATCCGCATCGTCGATATGCCGACGGGCAGCCTCGTTCCCCGTATATGTTGAAGATTTTTGTTATCCTTTCGCTTCAAAAAATATTTTGCGGCGGAAGGATTTTTTTATATAGAAGGAGAAATATTTTTATGAGCTTTTCATAGAGACGCGTTATCATAAAACAAAAAAGGAGAAGGCTCTCTTTTATCGGAAGGGGGGATAGGTATGAATTTGGAAAGCCTCTCCATGTCGACGCTTCAACTGCCCGGGCAGCTTCGCGGCATTCTTTCCACGCTGGGCGTGCTGGATCTTTTGGATATTTTTCTCGTCGCTATCATTTTTTATAAATTGTATGAGATGCTGGAAGATACGCGCGCCATTACGTTGGTTCGGGGAATCATTTTCCTGCTGGTGCTTACGCTCCTTTTCAATTTGCTGAATCTGCATGCGATTTACTGGCTGTTGTCCAAAACGGTGACGCTGCTTTTCGTCGCGATGCCCATCGTGTTTCAGCCGGAATTGCGGCGCGCGTTGGAGCATATAGGCGCGGGGAGATTCCTGGCGCATTCGTCATTCCTGAATGACGAAGATGCGGAGAGCGTGATGCAGGAGTTAGACTCTGCGCTTCGTGAGATGTCGGCGGTGAAGACAGGCGCGCTGATTGTCGTTGAGCGGAACATGGGACTGAACGATATCTGTCGGACGGGCATACAGGTCGACGGACTTGTATCAAAGGAATTATTACGAAACATCTTTTTCGTGAATACGCCGCTGCACGACGGCGCGGCCGTTATTCGCGGCAAACGCATCATCGCGGCGGGATGCCTCCTGCCGCTGACCGAGAACCGGTCGCTTTCTACGGAATTAGGAACGCGGCACAGAGCGGCTATCGGACTTTCGGAGCAGTGCGACGCGTTGATTCTCATTGTCAGCGAGGAGACGGGTATCATATCGGTGGCGGAAAACGGGCACATTCACAGGCGGATTGATTCCGCCAAACTCCGGCGTTATCTGAAACCCATATTCGAGCCGGAAAAGATGAGCCTGAAGGAAATGATCAAAAACTGGAGGAATAAGAAGAAATGAACAGCCTGAAGGGATTTTTTCTTCAGAATCTGCCGGTGAAGATCGTCGCTCTGGTTGCGGCTTGCGTTCTTTGGGCCTTTGTGATGGACGACCAGAATCCTGCCATGGAAAGCGGATTTTCCGTTCCGCTGGCCGTCCTTAATGCTCCCGGAGAGTCCCGGGTGACGCAAAGCGCGGACAGTGTGAGAATCAAGCTGCGCGCGCCGCGGTCGATTTTCGCGGCCATCAGCTCGGACGAGATCAAAGCTTTTGTCGATCTTGCCGGATTGGAGCCGGGAAAGCATCCGCTGCATGTGCAGACGGTGATTCCCCAAGGCGTCGAACTTCTTTCCGTTTCCCCGGATGTGGTGGCTTTTACCATTGATCCGATTATCCAAAAGCGGATGGCGATTCGAGTTGTCCGTTCCGGCGCCTCCCCCGCAGGGTGGACGGTGGCCGGCATCGAGCCTGAAACGAGTTCGGTGACGGTAATCGGGCCTCAGTCCCTCATCGGCACGGTGGCGGAAGTCGTGGGAACGGTGGCCATTCCGAAGACGGCTACAGGCGATATGGACATTGAAGTGTCTGTGCAGCCGGTGGACGAAGACGGAGAGGTCGTTGAGGGGATTCGAATCGTGCCTAAAGTGGTTTCGGTTCATGTGAACTTTGCCCGCAGTCTGTCACGGAAAGCGGTTGAAGTGAAGCCGACCATCGAAGGCTCGGTGGCGCCCGGGTATACGTTGGCGGATGTTCGCGTTGAGCCGTCGCGTATTGAGATGGCGGGTGTGAGCAAGACGCTCGACGCGGTGACGAGCTTGCCGACGGAGCCGATTCCCGTCGCCGGGTTGACGGAGTCGGAAACGCGGTCGGTGGCGTTGGCGCTGCCGGAAGGCGTGACGGTTACGAACAAGATGGTGACGGTGCACCTCGTCGTGAAACGGCAATAGGTAGTTATTAACAGGGGCGCGGCGGGAGATGTCCGCCGCGTCCTTTGTTATTTCTTGTTTTTGCATGGGAGGAATCATGATACGGATCTCGGAGCTTCATGTGCCGATTGGAGACGGACGCCCTTTGGAAGAACTCGCAGCGGAGCGGCTTTCGCTTCGCCGCGAATCGGTGCGGCATGTGGAAATTGTGCGGCGGGCGGTGGACGCGCGGCGGCGGCGCGGCGCGCCGATCTTGTTTTCCTATGTGTTGGACGTGGAAACGGAAGAAGGCGACCGGCGGATTCTCGGAAGGTTCCGCCGCGACAAGAAAATTTCCGCGTCGCCGGAAAAAGAGCCGTCTGTTTTTGCGCGTCTCGCGGAGGAAGAGTCTTTCGCGCCGGAAAAACGTCCCGTTGTCGTCGGCTTCGGTCCCGCCGGCATGTTCGCGGCGTTGGCGCTTGCGGCGGCGGGCTGTAATCCCCTCGTCGTCGAGCGCGGGCAGGATGTGGACGCGCGTCACGCGGCGATTCAGCGGTTTTGGTCGGGCGGTCCGCTGGACGAGAATACGAACGTGCAGTTCGGCGAGGGCGGCGCGGGTACGTTTTCCGACGGTAAATTGACGGCCCGGGGCGGCGACCCGCTGCAGCGGGACGTGATCGACGCGTTTATCCGTGCGGGCGCGCCGGAGGAGATACGGTATCTGGCGAAGCCTCATATCGGCACCGACCTCCTGCGGGACGTCGTAAAAAATATTCGCGCCGAGATTATACGGCTGGGCGGCGAGGTTCGATTCGGGGCGCGCGTGGAGACGCTGGAGGCGGATTCGGGAAGCGTTTCGGGAGTTCGCCTTGCGGGCGGCGAACGGATTGAAGCGGATGCGGTCTTCTTAGCCGTCGGGCATTCGGCCCGCGATACGTATCAAATGCTGTATGAAACCGGCGTCGCGATGGAGGCGAAAGCCTTTGCCGTGGGCCTTCGCGTCGAGCATCCGCAAGAGATGATTGACCGCGCGCAGTACGGAGGCGAGGCGGGAAATCCGCGCCTCGGCGCGGCGGATTACGCATTGGTATTTCAGGATGAGGCGACGGGGCGGGGCGCCTATTCGTTCTGCATGTGCCCCGGCGGGCAGGTGGTGGCGGCGGCTTCGGAGCAGGGCCGCGTCGTGACGAACGGTATGAGCCTTTACGCGCGGAATTCCGGCGTGGCGAACGCCGCGCTCCTGGCGCAGGTGCGTCCCGAGGATTTCGGGGGCGAGGTTTTGGGCGGCGTCGCGTTCCAGCGGGAGTATGAGGCGGCGGCGTTTCGGTTGGCGGGCAGTGACTTTCGCGCGCCGGTGCAAAGCGTCGGGGACTTTCTCCGCGGTACGGCGGACAGCCGTGATTTTTGCGTCACGCCCAGCTATCGCCCCGGCGTCGTGCCTTGTCGCCTTGACGAGTGCCTGCCGGACTTCGTCGCGCGGACGCTTCGGGACGCGCTTCCGGCTTTTGACGCGAAAATTCGAGGTTTCGCCGCCGAAGACGTACCGCTCACGGGCGTCGAGATGCGCTCGTCGTCTCCCTGCCGCATATTGCGCGACAGGGAAAGCTTTCTCTCCCTCTCGACGCCGGGACTTTACCCCGTGGGCGAGGGCGCGGGATACGCGGGCGGCATTATGAGCGCGGCGGTGGACGGTTTGAAAGCGGCTCTTGCTTTTTTGCGGCAAATGGGTAAAATATAGGGCAGTATTTATAATGAATGAAATCAAACCGGCAGGGGGAACATATATCATGGCAAGAATGTTTGGTACGGACGGCGTGCGCGGGGAAGCCAATCTGGAACTCACCCCGGAGCTTGCGTATCGTCTGGGACGTGCGGCGGCGCTCTATTTCAATAAAGACGGCAAGGTGCGCCCTGAGATCCTGATCGGACGTGATACCCGGATTTCCGGAGCCATGTTCATTTCGGCATTGGCGGCGGGCGTCTGCTCGGCGGGCGGACATGCGGTCATTGCGGGGATTATCCCGACGCCGGCTGTCGCGTATCTCACGAAAAAGCATAAGATGGCGGCTGGCATCGTCGTTTCCGCTTCCCATAACCCTTTCGGCGACAACGGCATCAAATTTTTCGGCGGCGACGGCTACAAGCTTCCCGACGAAGTAGAGGACGAGATAGAAGCTATCGTGCACCGTATAGCGAAACAGGATGATTTTTATCGTCCCTCCGGCTCGTTGGTGGGCTCGCTGAAATACAACAAGGGACTTTTACAGGAATATATTGATTTCGTGCTTTCGACCACAGATACGAGGCTCGACGGCATGAAGATCGTGCTTGACTGTGCGAACGGCGCGGCGTACGAGGCGATGCCGACAATCCTGCGGCAGCTTGGCGCGGAGCTCACGGTCATCCATGACGACCCGAACGGTTTGAACATCAACGACGCATGCGGTTCCACACATTTGGAAGCCTTGATCCGGAAAGTCAAAGAGGTGGGCGCGGATATCGGCGTGGCGCACGACGGGGACGCCGATCGCTGCCTGTGCGTGGACGAGAAAGGAAACGTTCTCGACGGCGACCGTATGCTGGTGCTTTGCGGACTCGCACTGAAAGAGAAGGGAGCCCTGCCGGGCGACACCATCGTGACGACGGTAATGGCCAATATCGGCTTCCATAAAGCTGTGAAAGCTGCCGGAGGGCGTGTAGAGGTCACGAAGGTCGGCGACCGTTATGTGCTGGAGGAAATGCGCGCTCACGGCTACGCGCTGGGCGGCGAGCAGTCGGGGCATATCATTTTCGGAGACATCGCCACCACGGGCGACGGACTCGTTACGGCGCTGCAGGTGCTGCGCGTGCTGAAGAAAAAAGGAGGCCCGGCTTCCAAACTGACCGCTATGATGACCAGCTATCCGCAGCTTCTTGTCAATGTGACCGTCAAGACGAAAGACGGCTGGGAAGAAAATGCGCGGATCAAGAAGGCCATCGACGACGAAAGCGCGCTTTTGGGGGACAACGGCCGAATCCTCGTCCGCCCGTCGGGCACGGAGCCTTTGATTCGCGTCATGGCGGAAGGGCCGGAGCAGGGACAACTGGAAGAAATCTGTCAGCGCATCGCCGACGTCGTTCGTGAGGAACTCGGTTAAAATTATTCATCGGATTTTCAGATTATGTTCGATTGTTTCACGTGAAACAATTTTGGAAATCAAAAAAGCGATAAACAAAACGGCAAGACCCGCGAGAAACGAGCGTTTCTTCGCGGGTTTTCTTTTTTGCCGCCGAGAACGCCGTCGTGATTTTTTTGCCGCATCTCCTTTTCATTTTGTTTCATTTCATTTTTCATTTATGAGCACTAACTTTTTGTCGAATAATTTCTTCGCAGGCAAAAAAATACAATGGGAAGACATGAATGAAAAGACAAGAATTTTTATTTCGTATGGAAATTTTTTTATAGTCCTTTTTGGAATAAAAGTTTTAATTTTAAAAATGCAAATAAAACAAAGGATTTTGAGAACGGGATAAATATCCCGAAATAAATCCAGAATCGGATTAAATTCGCAATCCCTGATATTTCAATGCTTTCATTAAATTTTCATTTTCGAGAAAGAAATCGATGCGGTTTGACAGGATAAACCCTTATGGAGTACGCTTTTCGGCAGTACGGGAGAAGTCTGTCCAAGACTTTCCGTACGGATATTGAAGGAAGGCTGGCAGAAGCTTTTCTTTCGGGAAGCGTCGTCCTGTGAGGCGCGCGCCCGTCAGGAGGGGCTGCCGACCGGGGAATGCGGCACGCATAGAGAGGACGACCGGCGCAAAGGCGTATCGGCGATCTTCGGTGCGGGGCGCAAGGCAGTGGAAGCGCCGCTTTTAGCGCTTCGCCACAGTGCCAATACGAGCAGCTTCCCGGTGGCCTTTGCGCGTTTCCGTATAGTGTGCCATCACACTAAGGACGGCGTGGAGGCCGGGCCTGTGCGGAACTTGAAGGAGAGGTGGGGCGTCGGCACAGAAGGCATTAGGAAATACTCAAGGGGTGTTTTTGGGGAACGTGGCCAAGCTGCGTTTCTACAAAAGGAATTTTGAGGTGATTATCAAATGCATCAACCGGCAACTACGAATCCGCTGATTATCATGTGCATCAACATGACGATCGTTTTCGCCGTGCTGATCGGTCTTTCGTTCATGATCAAGTTCATTCACATGATCGATCCGACGAAGCCGAAGGAAAAACCGGCGGAGGCCCCGAAAGCGGCTCCGGCAGCGGCTCCTGCGGCAGCGGCTCCTGCGGCACCTGCTGTTGACCAGAATGTGAACATCGCGGTCATTGCGGCGGCTGTCGCGGCTTATGGCGGTGAAGCGAAGATCGTTGCTATCCGTCCGATTGAAAGTGCGGGCTGGAAGAGCGTCGGTCGCGCGAACGGCGTCCAGAACACGGTCTTTTGACCGAGGAACTGCAATGCTTTTCAAGGCGATTTCAGATTCATGATCGCTGAGAAAAACAAATAAGGAGGAATTATTGGAATGGGCGAATTTATGACTGCATTCAGCGTCTCGCTCCAGTCGGTATGGAACGACTCCGGCTTTTCCGCAATCACGAGTGGTAATATCATCATGATGGTGGTGGGCTGCCTGCTTCTGTACATGGCGTTCGTCAAGGAGTACGAGCCGCTGCTTCTTTCGCCGATTGCTTTCGGCTGCATCCTCGCGAACTTCCCGAAGACGGGGTTCAACGATGAGATGAACGTCATGATGGCTATCGGCTTCGGTATCAAGTATGAAATCTTCCCGCCGATCATCTTCATGGGCGTCGGCGCGATGACGGACTTCGGCCCGATGATCGCTGACCCCGATACGATGCTTCTGGGCGCTGCCGCTCAGTTCGGCGTGTTCATCGCTCTCGCGGGCGCGATGCTCCTCGGCTTCAATGTCCAGGAAGCGGCCTGCATCGGTATCATCGGCGGCGCGGACGGCCCGACGTCGATTTATCTGACGGTCAAGATGGCCCCGCACCTCTTGGGCGCTATCGCGGTGGCGGCGTACAGCTACATGTCGCTGGTTCCGCTGATTCAGCCGCCTGTCATGATGCTCATGACGACGAAAGCGGACCGCGCGATCAAGATGCCTCAGCTCCGTCCTGTGACGAAGTTCGAGCGTATCGTGTTCCCGGTCGTTTCGACCATCGTTATCTCCCTGCTTCTCCCGCCGGTTGCTTCGCTGATCGGTATGCTGATGCTGGGCAACCTGTTCCGTGAGTCGGGCGTGACGGATCGTCTGTCCGATACGGCGCAGAACGCTCTGATCAACATCGTCACGATCTTCCTGGCCACCGGTACCGGTCTTACGATGGATGCTGACAGCTTCCTGAACTACAAGACCATCCTGATCATCTGCCTCGGCCTCGTTGCCTTCATCGGCGGCACGGCTGCGGGTATCGTCTTCGGCCAGATCATGAAGGTCGCGACGGGCGGCCGCATCAATCCGCTGATCGGCTCGGCGGGCGTCTCGGCGGTGCCGATGGCGGCTCGCGTTTCGCAGATGGTCGTGCAGAAGTCCTGCCCGGGCAACTTCCTGCTGATGAACGCTATGGGCCCGAACGTGGCCGGCGTTATCGGTACGGCTGTTGCGGCTGGTACGGCTCTTGCCATGCTGCAGGGCTAAGATTTAGTTTTTAAGCAAGAAAGGGGAGGTTTCTCGCTGAGGCGACCGCCTCGCGAGAAACGATTCCCAAGTCCTCATAATTTAAAGGAGGGTAATTTATGTCACCAGCAGTACAATGCTTGATTGTTGTTGCAGTCATAGCGTTCTTCTTCGTGACGGAGCTCCTGCCGCTGGCAGTCACCTCGATGGCTGGCTGTATCGCGGTTGGTCTCTTGGGCCTGATTCCTATCAAGACGGTATTCTCCGGTCTCTCTAATTCCACGGTTGTCCTGTTTGCCGGTATGTTCGTCGTCGGTGCGGCGATGTTCCATACGGGCGTTGCTCAGAAGATTGGTGAGCAGATTGTCAAAGTTACCGGCACCGCTGAGAACAGCGTTATGGCCGGCGGTATGGGCGCCGGCGCGGTCATGTCCGCGTTCCTGTCCAACACCTCGACGGCTGCTTCCCTGCTTCCGGTTATCCAGGGTATCTGCTCCGCCGCGAAGATTTCTCCGCAGCGTCAGCTGATGCCGATGGCCTTCGGCTGCGGCATGGGCGGTATCATCACTCTCGTTGGTACGCCTCCGAATATCCTTGCTTCCGGTGCTCTTGAGAACGTCGGCATGACGGGCTTCGGTTTCTTCGAGTTTGCCTGGATCGGTATTCCTATCACGGTTGCCGGTATCCTCTACATGATCCTCATCGGTAAGCGTTTCCTGCCGGCCGGTGCTGAGATTGGCGAGCTGGACGAGGAGTCCAAGAAGGAAGCCGCTGCTTCTTCGCATGACAGCACGAAGCAGGTCATCGTTCTCGTCACCTTTGCTATCGCCGTTGTCATGATGGCGAAGTTCACGAAAGTTATCCCGATGCAGGTCACGGCTATCATGGCCGCTTTGATCCTCGTCATCACGAAGTGCCTCACCGAGAAACAGGCTTATGCCGGTATCGACTGGGTCACGATCTTCCTGTTCGCAGGCATGATGCCTGTGTCGACGGCGATGGACAAGACGGGCGCCGGCAAACTGATTGCTGACGCTGCGGTTGGTCTGATGGGCGGCTCCCCGAGCCCGCTGGTCGTCACGGCCATCCTGTTCATCCTGTCCTGCGGTCTTACGCAGTTCATGTCCAACACGGCTTCTGCCGCTCTGCTCTGCCCGATCGGTATTTCGATCGCGAAGAACATCGGCGCTGACCCGCACGCCGTTTTGATGGCTATCGCCGTCGCCGCGTCCTGCGCGTTCGCTACGCCGGTTGGCACGCCGCCGAACACGTTGGTGCTTGGTCCTGGCGGATACAAGTTCTTTGACTATGTCAAGGCTGGTGTTCCTCTGGTCCTCGTTTCCTTCGTTGTATCCCTGATCGTTATTCCTATCGTTTGGCCGTTCTTCCCTTGATGGGTTGACAGGTTACATAGGATAAGAAAAGCCCCCGCATTCGCGGGGGCTTTTTCATGGGTCAAATTTCTGTGGTAGGAAAGTAGGAAAATCCTACTTTCCTACCACAGAAATTTGCTATACTCCAAATACTTGTAATTACAGGCTATGGGAAAAAGCGAAGTAAAAAACTGTGGCAAAAAATTATGCCACAGTTTTATATTCCGGTGTTATTCGTCGTCTTCACTGCCGATGATTTTCAGGATTTGGCGGTTTTTCAGCATTTGCATCGGGTTCATTTCCGCCCATTCATAGAAGCGGTGATATACGTCATAGCGATAGAAGCGCGAAGAGTTATCTTCCTGCGCGGCTTCCAGCGTGTCCCAAAGCTGTGTGAGGCCGTAACGGTCTTTTAATTCGTCGAGTACGCCGACGCGGGAAAGCGCGTCGATATTGTCGTAAACGGCCAGGAACAACAGATATTTTGCCGGGCAGTTTTCACGGGAAAGGCCTTGGTTGAAAAAGGTCAGTTTTCCGTCTTGATAGAATATGTTGTCCGGCGTCATGTTCAAATAGACGTTGCTCAGGATTACGCCCCAGTCCGCTTGAGGCGCGAGCGCCTTCATGCGGTTTTTGGCGTCCGGCACGGGCGGCGAGGATTGCAGGATTGCCGCCCAAAGCCGCTCCATTGCTGCAAGAACGGCGTCACGTTCCGCGGGCTTTCGTCGTGAAAGCCAAGTCGCCATCGTTGGCGCGTCGAAGCGCGGCATGACAAGCTGTCCGTCTTTCAGCTCGAAAGGTATGACGTCCAGCCCCCGCTGTCGGAGCGTTTCGAGATTCTCCGCGATCTCGCGTATGCCTTGTGCGGCAGGCGCCATGATGGGCTTTTTGATAAAAAGGTTTCCTTCACGGCAGGCCGCAATATTGTACGCAGGGGTGCGGTCGCAGGCCAACGACGCCGATTCCGTCCGGCAGAAATCCTCCGTCATTCCACATTCGATCAGGAAAGAGTTTGCCATCGCCGGAAAGAGACCGTTTTCCAGGATGTCCGCGTATAGCGTCCCTTCCGGCAGAACGCGGGCGCCCGGCATTATGTCGTAAGGGAGTATCACTTCGCCAAGGGAAGGATCGGGCAGCGCGTCGTCGGTGAAAATGAACTGGGGCAGACGGTAATCCGGCAGTGGATAATAAAACTTCCAATATATGAAGCCGGCTTCCGCAAGAATTTCGCCCACTTCCGCCTGCGTGAAAAGCCGTCCTTTTTCATTGTCGCCGGAGAGCTCGCCGAAAAGCTCGTCGGAGTATGGGTCGCATGCGCCGCAGAAGAATTTTAACCCGAGGCGGTTGTCCATCGCAATCAGAAGACGCCCCTGGGGTTTCAGATAGGCGAGCAGTGATTCCAGATAGGCCGCGTACGGCGCAAGAGCTTTTTCACCTTCGGCGACGTGGGGCAGCACGTCCACCAGCGTAATCACGTCAAATTGCTGACGGAAGGGCATATCCCTGAGTTGTCCGGCATAGACGTCGAGATTTTCCTTCGCGTTCCATCGTTTGACGCAGGAGCGGGCGCAGAAGAGCGAACTGTCCAGTGCGGTGACGTGTGCCGAGCGGTCGCAGAGGACGCCGGTCAGCGCGCCGAACCCGCAATTGATTTCCAGCACTTCGGCGTCCTTTGGCATGTCATACCAGCCGAAAAGTCCAGTTCGCATATCGGCAAGGTGGAAGAATGTCTCCCATCGGCCGTCTGCCGTCAGAACTTCGTCGTATATACCGTCAGGGTGGGAAGTGATATAATGATCAATCTCCTGTTCGATCCTGGAGACGGGACTGGATGTTTTGAAGAATTGTGTATGCAGCCGTGCCATTGGCGCACTCCTCCTTTTCTTCCATGCTATTATACCATGTGAGAATTGTTTATAGTACAATAGCCAAGTGTGCACATTATACCACAAAGGCATATAATTGCAATGTGCTGTAAAATAGGGAAACGAGGAAAGGCTTCTCTGACTTTTCAACTGATATGAACACTGTCAAAAAATTCCATTTTGTGATAAGATAGCAAAAATTGTGCGACTGGAGGGAAAAGGATGGCGTCTACCCTTTGCCTGATAATTTTGGCGATTATGAGCTTTTTCTTTGTTACGGAACTGTTGCCGCCGGTGGTGACGTCGATAAGCGGCGCGGTGGCCGTCGGGCTTTTAGGTCTTGTTCCCGTCAGGGATGTGACCGAGGGATTTTCCAACGTGGTGATTGTCCTGTACGGGAGCATGTATGTCGTCGGAGCGGCGATGTTTCATACGGGTCTTGCGCAGAGAATGGGCGAGATGATTGTCCGCGCGGTCGGGGAGGGCGAGAAAAGACTGATGGTCGGGAGCATGACGGCGGGGGCGCTGATGTCCTCAGTGCTGTCGAATATCGGTACGACGGCTTCTCTGCTCCCTGTCGTGCTGGGTATTTGTGCTGCGTCGCGCATTTCGCCGCAGCGGCAGCTTTTGCCGCTGGCTTTTGGCTGCGGCATGGGAGGCATCTTGACGATTGTCGGTACGCCGCCGAATATTATCGCTTCCGGGGCGCTGGAAAACGCGGGCCTTCCGGGCTTTGGCTTCTTTGAGTTTGCGTGGATCGGCGTTCCGATAACCTTGGCGGGCATCCTCTATATGACGCTGATCGGCAAGTATCTTCTGCCGAAAGGGAACGCGACGGATGAGGGGATTGACGAGGACGCGGCCATTGAAGCGCAGGCGTCGATGAATGATCCGAGGAAGATGCATATTGCTGCCGTGATTTGCGCGGTTGCTTTCCTGATGCTGGCGTTCGGTTCGCAGATTGTCCCGATGCATCTGACGGCGCTTGTCGCAGCTTTGCTGCTCATCGCCACAGGATGCCTGACGGAGAAACAGGCTGTGGCGGGCATTGACTGGCTGGCGATTTTTCTTTACGCTGGCATGATGCCGGTGGCGGATGCGCTGGATAGGAGCGGCGCGGGGCGATTGATTGCCGAGGCTGTGGTCGGCGTCATGGGCGGCAGTCCGAGTTCGCTGATGGTCACG
>JAEEGH010016714.1_pt1 | contig 15747 bp, 10 predicted proteins | sample 9134181 | NCBI WGS metagenome assembly JAEEGH01 (sample SAMN16246544, study PRJNA631951) | gut metagenome | biome: gut microbiome; feature: rumen; material: DP-attached | host: Bos | place: Iran: Karaj | collected 2018-10 | reverse complement strand
TGTGATTGAGGCCAACGTAGGTTACGACTTCGGTCCGCTGGCATTACAGTGGTACACCAACATTGCGGGTAACGATGGCCTTACCTGTTGCGATCATCGTGCCTACAGCAGTTATGTAGAGGCCACAGCCCCCTTTAAGCTGGGTGGTTGCGACTGGCAGGCCACAGTAGGTGCCGTGCCCTTCTACACCACCTTTTACGATGCCGAGGGCTTTATTATAAATAATGTGACACTGCGTGCCGATCGTGATATCAAGATTACCGACCACTTCAGTCTGCCCGTGTTTGCCCAGATAACAGGCAACCCAGCCAGCGAGCACGCTTATTTTGTATTTGGATTTAAGTTAAAAGCATTCTAAAACATTATGACAAACGGAATATACACCATCGTACTGCTCATATTGAGCAATGTGTTTATGACCTTCGCCTGGTACGGTCATCTGCGCCTGCAACAGTCGGGCATTTCGAGCAACTGGCCACTGTATCTGGTGATTGCCTTCTCATGGATGATTGCCTTTTTCGAGTACTGCTGTCAGGTTCCCGCCAACCGCATCGGATTTATCGACAATGGCGGTCCGTTTAACCTTGTACAGCTGAAGGTGATTCAGGAGTGCATATCGCTGGTAGTATTTGCCGTGATTGCCAACTTCTGTTTCCAGCACGAGCAACTGCACTGGAACCATGCCGCCGCAGCACTCTGCCTGGTGATGGCGGTATACTTTGTATTCATGAAACCGTAAGAAAAAAGTTTATCGGGTTAACGAGAACTTCATAGATAAACCAAAATCATGCGTCGTTGTGGGATAGCTATTGCTTGACAACAACGGCGTATTTGTTTGTGTATCGTAATAAGCCGTAAGGGTAAGCAAACGCGAGAGTGTGTAATCGGCCATAAACGAGAGTTTGAAGGCAGAGTTACCACTGGATGCCGACGACACGCCCGTGGCGATATCGCGGGTGATAGCCGCCTGCTTGCGCAACGAGATATCGAGGCGCAGGTTCAGGTCGTGGTTAACACCGGTCTTTCTGCTTTGAACATTGAACTTTGAGTTTTGAACATTTTGGCTATCGCCTGCATTCTTTTTGCGGGGGTTTTGGGCTTTGCTGATGGTGCGGTTGCCCTTGGCACCAAACAGATTAAAATCGCGGATTTTATAAGCCAGACCAACCACCCAGTCCTTACTGAGCGACTCGTTGAGCTGAATGCTGGTCATCGAGAGGTTGAGCACACGGGTGGTGCGGTATTCCAGCTTAGCCGTAAGGTCGTTCTGGAAGGTAGCATCCACACCCAGCAGGGGCGAGAAGGCCTCGTTGATGCTCACGGTAGAGTAGCTGGTGTTGACGTAGCTACCCACGCTATAAATGCTCTTATAAGCATGGTTCAGGTTCAGACTCTTCAGATGCTCCTTTACCCAGGCTAGTTTCGACAGTCCGCCATAACGCACACTCCAGTTGGGCAACAGGCGGGCCAGCGACGGGAAGATGGCCAGCGACTTGCCTGCACCCGAAGTATAGGCCGACAGGAAAGCCGGGATAAGCACCTGGGGCGAATACTCCTCGCCTACCCTTTGCTGGAACTCGGGGATGAGCTCGCGGAAATGGTCGAAAGCGGCCGAACGATAGCCGTTGTTGGCATTACCCATACCTGCCAGCGCACCTCGCAAAGAAATGGTGGTGATATTAAACGTACCACTCAAGGTGGTGGGCATGCCATCGTACATATACTGCACACTCTTGGCACGGGTATCGGTACGCGAGGCGGTGAGATCGATCTTCAGATCGCGGATAGGCTCGAGCACAGCCTTTATCTGCAGATCCTTACTGGTGTTGATATTGGCAGGGGTGGATACGCTATCGTTCTGCAACAGCCAGTTGCGACCAAGTGCCTTATTGATATAGCCATCGCCCATTAGTCCGAAAGCAAAATCCAGTCCTGGTGTCAGCAATCCATCGGTACGGTTCTGACCCAACATATCGCCCACATTGGGCATAAAGCCAGGCAACAGCATCGAATACTGGGTGCGATAGCTGATGTTCATACTACGCAGCATCATGAGCACACGCAGGGGCCCCTTGTTGCTCTTGTTGGCCTTTTGCAGAGCGGGGATGTGGTTATAGAGGGTGACGAAATTAAGCGCCACGTTCATGTTTACCTGACGGTTGCTGGTGATGGTGTTACCCAGACTGGTGCCATCCTCTAACTCGGTACCACGCACCCAGGTGTAGCGACCGCTATACGAGGCATCGGCATTCACCCAATCGAAGATGGGCAGTTTGTTGAGCGGGAACTGGTACGAAGCGGTTACCTGTTGCTGGTAATCGAGCGGTGTACCCCAGTTGCGGATGCTCTGTTTTACCGAATCCTTCCACGCCACATACTGATCGGGATACAGGTCCTTGTTGATCGGCGTATAGGGCTCTTCGATCTCGGCACGGGTGGCCGACTGGAAGGTGAAATGCAGGTTCTTGGTAAAGTCCCATCGCAGGGAGAAATCACGGTTCCACAGGAACTGCTCGGAGAATGTAAGTGGCAGGTTCTGATTCTCCAGACTCTCCAGGTCGCGCTCCTGCAGTTCGTAGTAGTTACGCGTCATCTCGGTATTGAACGAGATGCTCTGGGGCAGGTAGTTCAGACCTATCGACTTGGGGAAGTTGAGCCACTTCGACTTACCCTTGAGTTTCTTAAACGGCTCCCAGGTCTTATACACGGGCGAGTAAGCGTAGTTCAGGGCACCACGCCACTGGTCTTCACGCTCGTAAACGGTGGTCTTACCCGAGGTGTTACGATGGGCATGACTGTACGAGAACGAGAAGTTGGCGGGATCGTAAGGCATAGGATGACGCTTGGTTTTCAATCCCCAGCGCAGGTTCGACAGCGCGAAGTTGGTGTTACGTGTTTTGGTAACAGCAATACTCTCGATGCTGTCGCGCTCGTGCTGGTTGGCGGCACTCTCCAAGGCATCGCTCAGGCGCATATCCGAATCGAGCGGATTATAACGTGGGCGCACCTCCTCGTGACTCACCGAGTAATACAATGGCGCACTTACCTTGGCCTTGTCGGGGAAGAACTTACCCAACTCTAACTGGGCGGTAAACGAGTATTCCTTCTGGGTGTCGGTAGAGCGTTGCATCACACTCTCCTCCAGTCCACCAAAGCCATCGCTGATGTATCGGCCCGAGAGGTTCACGGTACCGAAATCAGACAGTTGCACGTTCATGGTGCCCGATGCCGCCCAACCGCCATTGTTGTTGGCATCCATCAATCGGAGCTCGTTCACCCATACCTCACCCGACTTCACCTGGTCGGAGATGTTACGCACACCAATCATCATCACCTTCACCTCGCCCAGAGTAGGGTTACCCTGCACACGTACCGTGTTGTTGGGTTTGCGAGGGTCGGGCTCGCTATAAACCTGATTAAAGCTACCGATACCCTGTGCCTTGGCCTGGTTGCGGGCTTTCTTCAGTTTGGTAAACACATCAAGATTGATATCCAGCATGTTCTCTTCGGGCCACACCATACGGCGATCGGCCGTGGCATACTTACTATAATCGCTACGGTCGGGGGTGAGCTGAAGGGGAATCTCGTACTCGTAGTAGTTATTCTTATAGTCGCTACCCATACGCACAAACACAGCCAACTGGCCGTTCTGCAACTGGGTGGCATCGGGCACCAGGTGGTTGGCATGCACAAACATCTGCATGTGCTTGTACTGGCGCAGGTCGAGGTTCATGTTACGATAAACGGCCTTCGACTCGCCATGCTGCAAATCCTTCACCACCATATCGAGCGACTGCTCGTTGTTCTCAACCAACTGGGGCTGTGAGGGGTCGGTAACACGACTGATGCCTGGGGGCAACACGTAGTTAACGGGTGTTTTATCGTTGTTCTCCTCGATGTTCACGGCACTCACCTCGATGGTTCCACCCTCGGCACCTGTGCCTAAGCTCTGCTTATACACACGCCACTCGCCACGTACCAGGTCGAGCGAACCGAATCGCAATACGATAGGCTTCTGGAAGCCCGTCATAAACATACGCATAAAGCGCACACTGGTAAAATCGCTGATGCTACCCACCTTGCGTTCGTACTCGGTAAGCGGAATGCGGAACTGATACCAGTTAACGCTGGTGGTATCGCCGTTACGCAACTTGACACTGCTGGTACGCATATCGGTGATAAAGCAATCGGCAGGGGGCACACCATTACGGTAGGCTTCGAGTATCTCGGGACTGATATGCACCTTGTACTGGTAGTAACGCTCGTACTCGTTCAGGGTGTAGTCCTGGTTGATATCCTCCACATCGGGACCGCTCTTATAGCTGGTATCGTAACTCTCGGTCTGGTCCTCGGTCTCTGGTGAGTTGTCCTGAGGGTTGTTGATACGCTTGTAGCGTTCGAGGATGCTCTTGCGCTCGTTGTCGAAATCGGTGCCACGATAGTAGTGATAATCGTCGCCTGCAGGGTCCTGTCGCCAGGCCTGTAGGGTGCTGTCGTTGGTTACCACACCACTCACAGCATTCAACCAATCGTGGTAGGCACCATACTGTTGCTCCTCTTCATCCGTTAATCCGTTGTAACCCACATCCTGCTTTTTACGCGAGCCGGTGGTGGTAGCAAAAGCATAGGTCTGGGTGGCCTGCACGGGTATCTTTCCCCACTGAGTGGTGGTAAAATTGTTACTGCCATCAACGGGCATGCCACTCTCGTAGAATTTCTTGCCATCGCGCAGGATATCCTCGGATATCTCACCCAGGTTAAAATACAGGTCACCGGCATAATCCGAAGCCCTACCCTGCTCACGGGTATAGATGAACGGATCGAGCAACCAGAACTCGATATACTCGATGTTGGCCTGCTCAAAATCATTGGTATCAATCTTACGCATCATACCGCCCCACTTGGTTTCGGGCTGTTGCAGGGTACCATCGCTGTTAAGTCCCAACGAGAGGTTGTAAGGACCACGCTCCTGGGGGTAGTAAGCCAGGTTAAGAATGGGCAGTGTTGAGGTGGCGCCATTATAGGTACTTTGGTCGCGGTTAGGATACAGTTCCTTGACGTACACCTCGCGCACATAGTGGTTGGAGAGCTGATTCAGGTCGCTCTTGATATGGGCAGGGGTGAGCGTAGAACTGCGACGGGTAAAGATGGGATCGACATTATACCAAGCCAACAGGGCACGGTTATAACCACTGGTAACACCCGTTTTATCGCCACTCTCGGGGAACATCGAGGGCACACTCGAAAGTGTCCACTCCTTGGGGTTGCTCAGATCCAGATAGCTCTTGGTATTCTCGAAATCATCCACATACGAGGCGTTGTCCTGGGTACCACGGGCACGACCAGCTATCAACTGGGCAAACTCGCCTGTAAACGAGATGTGCGAGGGTTCTTTTACATGCAGGAAAGGTATCTTGTTGAGCATGGTGGTGAGCCACTGACTCTCCTGTTTCCAGTTTACACTCAGGCCCCAGATGGTGTTACTCAAGGGTTCCTCGCCCATGGTCACCTTCGAGGTGAGAGCCTGCTCGCTCAGGTGCATCAGCGTACCACCGATAGTGAGACTCTTGGAGAGTTCGTACTCCCAGTTGACGCCTAACATGGTTTTGCGCTGCATACCGTATTCGGTATCCGACTCGAGCGACACGTTCACGTTGGTACCCGCATCGATGATGCTCTGGTTCAGGATGGTTACCTCGCCTGCTGAGTAATCTACCGAATAATCTGAACCTTCGGTCAGCACCATGCCACCTGCCGTAACCACCACCGAGCCGTGAGGCACGTTCATGGCACCCAACGAAATGACATTGGCCGACGAGCCTTTATACTGGCCCACCAGCATGTATTTATCCTTCTCGGCTATCAGCTTGGCCACCGTCTTGGTTGAGTCGTACAGTTCGCTGAACACATATTTCTCGGCTTCGGATGCTGGCAAACCGTTCTTCTGCAACTGTTGGCGCAGGTAGGCACCGAAAGGCTCGGCAGAAGGCAGGAATACACGACCATCGCTTACGGTGTAGCCCTCAACAAAGTCGAAGTAGCCGTTAGAGTGGAGCTTATTGTTATTATCCAGACGATCGCAACCCAGCATTTTCAGGAGCGTTGTGTTTTTCACACGCTGATCGGGGATATAGGTGAGATACACACCTGCGGTATCGCTCTGGAACTTGATATCCAAACGGAACTTGGTTTTCTCGACCTTCGAAGCCAGATAATACACGTTTTTCATCATCAGCTTCCAGTTGGATTGCGAAGGATTATTCGAGGTGTTCTTCAGCGACTTCACAAAGAGTGCCTTGGAGGTCTCGGTAATATCTGCGGCAAACTCGCCCACCTTATAGGTCACGCCACCCGAGGTAAACTCGAAGGCCACGGCCAGCACCTGATCGGTCTGGAGTCCGCTCTTCAGTGAGATATAACCCAAGGCCTTGTTGACGGTGTATTCGGATGAGGTGAGTAAGCGGGCACTGGCCAGTTTCTCGTAGTCGCGACCACTCTCAAAATCGGGCATACCAGCCAGCACACTATTGGTCTGGTCGATATCACGCGCATCGGCATACTGGGTAGTCAGGGTGTTATACAGGTTGTTAGCGGCATTATCAGGCACACGCTGCGAACCCTCACCCAAGTCGGCTACAGCCACGATGTTACGGGTATTCGAGGTGGTGCCGGTCTTATTGGTTACCCAAATCTCCACACGGGTTATCTCGATACCGGTAGTGAGGTTTGGCAGGGTGCTCATGGCCTGATCGTAGCGGTTGCGGAAGTAATGCGACAAGAAGAAGTGACGGTTCTCCTCGTAATCGGCCACATCGAGTTCGAAAGCAGTGGTCTGTGTGCCACCTTTCGATGAGACGCTCTTGGATGATGATTTCTTCTGCGAGAGCACGGTCTGGAGTTTCAGTCGTCCGAACTGCATATCGGTACGCACACCAAACAAACTGCTGGCACCTTTTACCAACGAGTTGTTACTGGGGAAGGTGATGTTACCAGCCTCGACCAGTTTGATAATCTCATCCTCCTTACCCTCGTACTTCAGCTTCAGGTTCTGGGCATCGAAATCAAACGTGGCATCGGTATTGTAGTTCAGGTTCATGTTCACCTTATCGCCCACCTTTCCGTTCAGGTTCAGATTCACCTTCTCGTCGAAATCAAACGAGGTAGTTTTACGGTTACGGATGGGCAATGAGGGGTTATCAATCTTCTTGATGTTACCACCAATCTTCAGTTCGGCGGTACCCTGGGTTTTGATACGCACACCACCAGGACCGAAAATCTTCTCGGCCGGTCCCAGGTCGAAGTGCATATCCATCAGGTCGAACTTATCCTTACCGGCGTTCTGGATGTTCTCTTCGTTTTTCTTGTGAAAGAAATCGTGCAGGGCACGTTTCTCCACCCATTGGCGATACTCCTCGGGTGTCATCAGCGTGGGCACATTCAGGTACGAATCGCCCATCTTCTGTCCGATGTAATAAACGTTCAGCGAATCGTTATACTCCACCGTTTCGCGGATATTGTCGGGCATCTTCAGGTAGTTCTTCGTCTGCGCATGCGCCCCCGCGCACGCGAACAAAGCCACCATCAGTAATCCTACAATCCGCTTCAATACAACTACTTGATTTGCTTCAACGCGAGTTTAACAACCTCCTCAACAGGAGCGTTGGGGTTAGTCTGGAGGATTTGGAGCACCACCTTCTGAGTGGGTGCTGGGGCAAAGCCAAGCATGGTGAGTGCCGCAATAGCCTCGTCCTTTACCTGATTGTTGACAGGTGCCGCTATCTGTCCACCTGCAGGAATCTCATCCGAGATACCCAACGTTACTATCTTATCCCTCAGATCAACGATGATACGCTGGGCCGTCATCTTACCAATGCCCTTAATACCCTGTATCAACTTGGCATTACCCGTTGAAATGGCATTACAAAGCTCGGCCACACTCATGCCCGAGAGCATCATACGTGCTGTGTTGGCACCCACGCCACTCACAGTTATCAACAACAGGAACATCTCGCGCTCCTTCTTGTTTACAAAGCCAAACAACACGTGCGCATCCTCGCGAATAGCCTCGTAAACATAGAGTTTTACCTCCTTCTTTCCCTGGATGGCACTGAATGTATTCAGTGATATGTTCAGACCGTAGCCTACACCACATGCCTCGACAGTTGCTAAAGCGGGAGTCAACTCGGTCAGTTCTCCCTTAATGTATTCAATCATAAACTTACTATTTTGTATATATACATCTAAATAAACGTAGAAACCTTACAATTTATTGTATTTTAAGGCAAGAAAGTTTCAATTCGTCACAAATTGAAAGTTTTTAGATAATTTTCACGTCAGATAGTTACGTAATTCGAGATAAAAGCATTACTTTTGCAACCGCAAACATAGAAATAATCATCAAAAGAATAAATAAAACATGAAGAAAATCAGAGCAGCCGTAGTAGGTTACGGCAACATCGGTAAGTATGCGCTTGAGGCTCTCGAGACCGCTCCCGACTTTGAAGTAGCTGGTATCGTGCGTCGTAATGGCGCTGAGAACAAGCCCGCCGAGCTGGCACAGTATGAGGTTGTGAAGGATATCCGCGACCTGAAGGATGTAGATGTAGCTATCCTCGCTACCCCAACACGTAGCTGTGAGGAGTATGCTAACCAGATTCTGCCATTGGGCATTAACACTGTTGACTCTTTCGATATCCACACACAGATTCGTGGCTATCGTGAGCGTCTGATGAAGCTGAACAAAGAGACAAACACCGTTAGTGTGATTGCCGCAGGATGGGATCCAGGTTCTGATTCAATCGTACGCACCCTGATGCAGAGCTTGGCTCCAAAGGGATTGAGCTACACCAACTTCGGTCCTGGTATGTCGATGGGCCACAGTGTATGCGTACGTTCTAAGGAGGGTGTTAAGAATGCACTGAGCATGACTATCCCCTTGGGCGAGGGTATCCACCGCCGTATGGTATATGTAGAGCTGGAAGAGGGCGCTAAGCTCGAAGAGGTAACAAAGGCTATCAAGGCCGATCCTTACTTCGCTTCTGACGAGACTCACGTGTTCCAGGTAGAGAGCGTTGACGACGTTCGCGATATGGGACATGGTGTAAACCTGGTACGCAAGGGTGTGAGCGGTAAGACTCAGAACCAGCGTCTGGAATTCAACATGAGCATTAACAACCCTGCACTCACTGGTCAGGTTCTGGTAAACGTTGCTCGTGCCTCTATGCGTCTGCAACCCGGATGCTACACAATGGTAGAGATTCCTGTCATTGATATGCTGCCTGGTGACCGTGCCGACCTTATTGAGCATCTCGTATAAATGAACATTGCGATTTTCGTATCAGGTGGCGGTACCAACTGCGAAAACCTGATTAAATATTTTGCTGGCTCCGAGCGTGTGAATTGCGCGCTCGTAGTCAGCAATAAGTTTGATGCCTACGCTCTGGTTCGTGCCGAGCGTTTGAATGTGCCAACAGCTGTAACACCTAAAGCCGAACTGAACGACCCTAAAATAATGCTACCTCTGCTGAAGAAGTACGACATCGATTTTATCGTATTGGCAGGCTTTCTGCCTCTGGTTCCCACCTTCTTAATCGACGCTTATCCACACCGCATTATCAACATCCACCCCGCTCTTTTGCCAAAGTATGGTGGAAAAGGTATGTGGGGGCGCCACGTACACGAGGCGGTGAAAGAGGCTGGCGAGACCGAGACGGGTATGACAGTACACTGGGTAACCCCCGTGTGTGATTCAGGTGAGATTATCGCCCAATACAAAGTGGCCCTCTCACCCGAAGACACCGTTGACGACATCGCAGAAAAAGAACACCTATTGGAAATGAAATACTTCCCCAAGGTTGTTGAGGAAGTATTAAACAATCTGTAAAGTTATAAAGTCCGTTGTTACTCTACAGCGGACTTTAATATTTCTGACAGTGTAGGATGGATATGTACCATATCGGCGAGTTCGGCGATAGTGGTATGTTTGCACATCAGCACGCTCACCTCCTGTACAATATCAGCCGAATGGGCGCCATAGGCATGACAACCTAAGATGGCACCATCCTCAGGTGACACGAACAACTTCAACATACCCTCTGTTTCGCCCATCGCCAAAGCCTTACCATTGGCACGCCAGAACGACTTTCTGCACTCATAAGCAATACCTTCGGCTTTGAGCTGGTCTTCGGTTGGACCAACACAAGCGGCTTCGGGCTGTGTAAAGATAGCGGCAGGCATGATATCAAAACGGATATTGTCGACCTTGCCAATGATCTGATTCACCACATGGATGGCCTGCATCTCAGCGGCATGAGCCAGCATCTGCTTGCCATTTACATCGCCAATAGCGAAGATGCCATTAACGGTAGTCTTGAAGTGATCATCTACGGTAACGCCCTTGCGCTCATCGAACTCAATACCAGCATTGGCAAAGTCAGCCTGCACACGAGGTTTTCTACCTGTAGCCATCAGAATCACATCGGCATCAATATCAGCGATGTCTTCTACGGCAGTCTTCATCTTGAAAGTAATACCGCCTTTCATTCCCGACGTTCCGTCGCCTACCCGTGGCCTTTCAAGATACTTACGCAGGCGCTTGGCGATATCGCTATCAAGGGCTGGCAAACACTCCTTCAGATACTCAATCACCGTTACCTCGGTACCAAAGCGATTGAACACCGAGGCGAACTCCATGCCAATAACGCCAGCACCAATAATAGCAAGACGCTTGGGCTGGATTTCGAGATTCAACAAGCCAGTAGAGTCGACTACACGAGGAATTCCCGAGCTTTGCTCGCCTACCCGTAGCCTTTCATCAACACCCTTGATGGGGAGCCACTTGGTTTCGGAGCCGGTAGCAATGATGATGTTATCGGCAGTATAATCGCCAACGGTATGAGCATCTGTAAACACACCCTTCTCACGAACCAACGTGATATTGGGATGCGAAAGGATGCCCTCAACACCCTGACGAAGCTGACCAACAACTGTTGCCATGCGTTCGCGAGCCTCGGCAAAGGTGGTACTATGCACATAGGTTTTGGTGGGTATACAACCCACATTCAAACAGGTACCACCTACCTCAGAACCTTCGAAGATAACCACCTTTAAGCCTTGCTTAGCGGCATATTCAGCGGCGCGGTAACCACCTGGGCCCGCGCCGATGATAATGAGATCAGTTTTGTTCATTCTTTAACTGCTTATAGGTTGTGACAGGATGCTTAGCGGCGAGGACATCATCCACACGACCGATAGGTGTATCGTGTGGAGCGCCCTTCACCAGTTCGGGATCGGTCTTAGCCTCCTCGGCAATCTGTCGCATCACGGCAATAAAGCCATCCAGCGTTTCCTTCGACTCGTTCTCCGTAGGCTCGATCATCAAGCTCTCGTGGAACAACAAGGGGAAGTAGATGGTTGGCGCATGATAGCCGTAATCGAGCAATCGCTTAGCCACATCCATCGTGGTAACACCCGTCGATTTATCCTTCAGTCCGTCGAACACAAACTCATGACAACAGATGGTGTCGATAGGCAGTTCGTACACATCCTTGAGCGACTCCTTGATATAGTTGGCATTCAAGGTGGCTAACGGACCAACCTCCTTGACATGTTCACGACCCAACGAGAGGATGTAAGCATAGGCACGCATCATCACACCATAGTTACCCTGATAGGGCGACACAAATGGGAAGCAATCCTGCAATCCTTCGCGAACACCCACAGGACCAGCGCCAGGACCACCACCGCCATGAGGCGTTGAGAAGGTCTTATGCAGGTTAATATGCATCACATCAAAGCCCATATCACCAGGACGACAAGCGCCCAGCATCGGGTTCAGGTTGGCACCATCGTAATACATCAATCCGCCACAGTCATGAATCAACTGGGCAATCTCAGGAATACGAGTTTCAAACAGTCCGAGGGTATTAGGATTGGTCATCATCATAGCGGCAATCTCAGTTCCCTGCTCAGCTACCAAGCGTTGCAGATCCTCGAAATCAACCTGACCATTAGCCAACGATTTCACCTCAACAATCTCCAAGCCACACACAGCGGCCGAGGCAGGATTGGTACCATGGGCGCTATCGGGCACAATCACCTTTTTGCGCGCCATATCACCACGACTGCGATGATAATTGTCGATAGTCATCAGTCCCGTTAACTCACCATGGGCACCAGCATAGGGCTTAAAGGTGAAGTGAGCCAGACCTGTGAGTGCGCAGAGCGACTTTTCCAACAGGGTTACCAAAGCCTGCGCACCACGTACCGTTTCGACAGGTTGCTCAGGGTGCAGATTCTGGAACTGGGGCAGAGCGGACATCTCCTCGTTGATTTTGGGATTGTACTTCATGGTACATGAACCCAGCGGATAGAAGCCCGTATCAACACCAAAGTTATTATTAGAGAGGTTGGTATAATGGCGCACCACGGTGAGCTCGTCGCACTCAGGCAACTGAGCCTCTTCGGCACGTTTCATCTCTGCAGGTATCTCGTAACTGCCAAAATGATTCTTAGGCAGACTATAGCCTTTGCGGCCCTCCTTTGAGAGCTCAAAGATCAGATTTCCATATAATCGGTTGTTCATAGGGCAGCAATGTTTACGAGGTTATCAATTTCTTCCTTGGTACGCTTCTCGGTAACGGCAAACAGAATGCCATCACCCAGCTTTACGCCACCCAATATACCTGCATCCAGCAAGTGCTTAGAGAGAGTATCAACATTGCCATCATACTTTACGTAGAACTCATTAAAGAATGGTTTGTCGAAAGCCAGATGGAACTTACCAGTTTTAACCAGTTCGTCGCACAGATAATGTGCACCGGCATACGAGAGCTCTGCGGCCTCTTTCACTCCCTGCTTACCCATCAACGACAGATACATGGTAACAAAGAGCGCCATCAGACTCTGGTTTGAACAGATGTTTGAAGTGGCTTTCTGACGACGGATATGCTGTTCGCGAGCCTGAAGAGTGAGTACAAAGGCACGCTGATCGCGATTATCCTTGGTCATACCCACAATGCGTCCTGGCATCTTACGAATCAACTTCTCGGTGCAACACATATAGCCTACGTAAGGACCACCAAACTGCATGGGGATACCCAAGCTCTGACCATCGCCCACAGCAATATCAGCACACCACTCGCCTGGTGTCTTCAGCACAGCCAAGTCGGCAATCACACTGTTCATGACAAACAGAGCCTTCTGCTCATGACAAGCCTCAGCAAAACCGGTAAAGTCTTCAACAATACCATACACGTTAGGCTGTTGCACAATAGCACCAGCCACACCACCATTTGCGAGTTGAGATTTGAGCATTGAGAGATCGGTAGCACCATCCTTCAGAGGGATGGTTTCGAGTTCGATTCCTTGATGCAGGGCATAGGTATCGAGCACCTCGCGGGTCTTGGGATTCAGACCTGCTGATACCAGCACCTTGTTCTGTTTCTTACCTGCGGCAACAGCCATCATCATAGCCTCGGCAGTAGCGGTAGTACCATCGTACATCGAAGCGTTAGAGATGTCCATACCTGTCAGTTCGGCCATCATGCTCTGATACTCAAAGATATAGTGCAAAGTGCCCTGTGATATCTCAGCCTGGTACGGGGTGTATGAGGTGAGGAACTCTGAACGTTGCAGCAAACTTGGGATAACAGATGGCATATAGTGATCGTAAACACCATAGCCAGCAAAGCAGGTAAGCTGTTGGTTCTGCGAACCCAACTTATCAAACAGTTGGCGCACTTCCAACTCGCTCATCTCCGAGGGCAACTGGTAGTCGCCCTTAAAGCGGATGGCATCGGGTATCTGGGCATACAGACCATCCAAGTCTGTCACCCCCACCTTCTCCATCATCGCCTGCAAGTCGTCGCTTGTATGCGGAAAGTATTTGTAATCCATAGATAGTATATTTTTGGCACGGATTACGCGGATTACACGGATTTTTCGCGAATAAATATAATCCGTGTTAATCCGTGAAATCCGTGCCTAATAATTATTTTTCGCAGAAAGCAGCGTAGGCCTTGGCATCCATCAGGTTTTCAACCTCAGAAGGATCGCTGAGCTGTACTTTGATAATCCAGTTCTCAAAGGCATCCTGGTTGATGAGTTCAGGCTGGTCGTCGAGAGCTTCGTTAACCTCTACAACGGTGCCACTAACGGGCGAAATCAGATCCGATGCAGCCTTTACGCTTTCAACGGCACCAAACTCCTCACCTGCTTCAACTTCGTCGTCAACATCAGGCATATCTACATAAACCACATTGCCCAGCGCATTCTGAGCATAGTCGGTAATACCTACAAAACCAAAATCACCTTCTACTCTAACAAATTCGTGAGACTCTGAGTAGTAGAGTCCTTCAATTACTTTAGCCATATCTTTTACAATTTTAGGAATTACAATTTATTTTGTTATTTCTTGTAGCTCTTATTATAGAACTGCTTCTTTACCACCTTGCCAGGGAATACCTTTTTGCGAATCTGAATCTGCACATCGGTATCCAGTTTGGCGTATGAGGCATCGATGAGTGCCATGCACACGCTCTTATCTGTAGATAAGGTGTGATAGCCAGTTGTAACCTCACCGATAGGTTCGCCTGCCATGTTCAGCACGGTGTAACCATGACGGGGGATGGCCTTATCCATCAGTTCGATACCCACCAGTTTCTTAGCAGGACCTTCGGCCTTTTGCTTAGCCAGTGCCTCCTTACCAATAAACTCGGTCTTATCCAACTTGACGAACATGCCCAAGCCTGCCATGATTGGGGTAATCTCCTCAGAGAGTTCGTCGCCATAAAGTGGCAAGCCCACCTCAAAGCGTAGCGTATCGCGACAACCCAGTCCACATGCCTGAACACCTGCTGCAATCAGCTTATCCCAGCACTCACGGATATAGTCGTGGTTGGCATAAATCTCAAAGCCATCCTCGCCCGTATAACCTGTACGAGAGATGATAACGTCGCCAATAGTCTTACAGGTATAGAATACCAGTTCGGCACAAGGCAGACCCAATACCGTTTCAACGATATGCTCGCTCTCTGGTCCCTGAACAGCTATCTGACCGTAGAAGTCGGAACGGTTCTGCAGGTCGATATCAAAGCCCTCGGCATTCTGTTGCATCCAGGCCCAGTCCTTATCGATGTTAGCGGCATTGATGACCAGGAAGAAATCGTTCTCGCCCATCTTATACACCAACAGATCGTCAACCGTACCACCATTCTCGTAGCACATCATACCATAGTAGATCTTGCCCACAGGAGCACCAGCGATATCGTTGGTAAAAATGTGCTGCACATAACGCTCGGCATCAGGACCTTTTACGGTTACCTCGCCCATGTGCGAAACATCAAACAAGCCCACATGCTCGCGAACGGCCGTATGCTCGGGAGCAATACCAGCCATCTGATAAAGCAAGGGCATGTCAAAACCACCAAACGTTACCATGGTGGCACCAAGCTGTAGATGCTTGTCGTACAAGCAAGTACGCTTTTCTTTCTTTTCTAATTCTTGTTTTATTGCCATAGATTATTGTATTTTTAATTATTGTATTTTAATGATTCTATTTGTTCAATGTCCTTAATTTGTTGGTTTGTGAGCATCACCTCGCCATCACACAGGGTTTGCCGTATCATTGTTTTTATCTCATCGAGCGATAACGTGGTGTGGTCTTTTAAAAAGGTGATGCGTTGCCGCACGCTCTGAATGCCTTTCTTCTCTAACTTCTCCGGCCCAGGCGTGATGGCATTCAGCATG
>JAEEGH010016713.1_pt1 | contig 15750 bp, 16 predicted proteins | sample 9134181 | NCBI WGS metagenome assembly JAEEGH01 (sample SAMN16246544, study PRJNA631951) | gut metagenome | biome: gut microbiome; feature: rumen; material: DP-attached | host: Bos | place: Iran: Karaj | collected 2018-10 | reverse complement strand
AAAGTGGCCGGCGATTATCCGAAGTTCTTCAAGATGGACGTCCTCTGCAGGCTGGGCTTCCTGCTCACGGAAATGCTCGTAAAGGATGAGCCGGACCGCTTTGTGCTTCGCCACGACCGCGCAGTGCTTATGTTCAGCCGCAACGGATCTTACTGCAATGACCGCAATTACGGCGACTCCCTGATGGATTTTCCTTCCCCGGCGCTCTTTGTATATACCCTTCCCAATATAGTTACGGGCGAGATTGCGATACGGAACAAATATGCGGGGGAGACTTCGGCCTTCGTGATGGAGAAGTTCGATCCGGAACTTTTCGTCAGGACGGTCGAGGAGGCTTTCCAGGACAGGGAAACGCGGGAGGCGGTCGTCGGATGGATAGACTGCCGCTCGGAGGAGGATTTCGAGGCCTTCGCCTTCTTGGTCGGCCGCGAAAATGGACAGTATGAATTCAATAAAGACAATGTAATATGGAAGATTTGATCAAAGAACTGAAAACCAAGATCATAGATTCGCTGAATCTGGACGGGGTCACTCCCGGGGACATCGACGAGAACGCCCCTTTGTTCGGCGACGAGGGTCTCGGTCTGGACTCCATCGACGTGCTGGAACTGATTGTCCTTCTGGAGCGTGACTATGGCATCCGCCTGTCCAATCCGGCTGAAGGCAAGCCCGTTCTGAAGAGCATCGCCGTGATGGCAGAATATATCAACGCCCACAGGACCAAGTGATTCCGCCCATTTTTATAAGTGGCGCCGGGGTAGTGAGCGCAATCGGGTTCGGTAAGGCTGAAACCCTCTCTTCGCTGCGCTCCGGCCGTTCGGGCATTGCTCCTCGGAAGTACCTTGAGACTCAGCTCGAAGGGGTGCTTCTCGGAGAAGTGAAGGCTTCTTCCGCCTCTCTGGCGGCGCTTTGCGGGGCTTCCGCAGAGCTTCCGAGGACTTCTCTGCTTGGCATCATTGCCTTGAAAGAGGCCTTGGAGGAGGCCGGGATCGGGGATTTGTCCGGAATCCCGCTCATCGGAGGAACTACGGTCGGCGGTATGGACCTGACAGAGAAGAGTTTTCCCGTCTACAACGCTCTGCACGACTGCGGAGCGAGCACCGAAGCGATTGCGGCCCATTTCGGCGGGGCTTTGTGGTCGACTACGCTCTCTACGGCCTGCTCGTCGGCGGCCAATGCCATCCTGTGCGGCGCGAACCTTATCCGCAGCGGTCTGGCTTCACGGGTCGCCGTGGGAGGTTCGGAGGCGCTTTCTTCATTCCATCTGAACGGCTTCAATTCGCTTATGATTGTGGACAGGGAGCCTTGCAGGCCCTTTGACAAGAGCCGCGCCGGACTGAATCTCGGCGAGGGTGCGGCTTTCCTTATCCTTGAATCGGAGGAGTCTCTGCGCGGGCGGGGAGGAAAGGCTCTTGCCCGGCTCTCCGGCTTCGGGAATGCCTGCGACGCCTATCACCAGACGGCCTCTTCACCTACCGGCGAGGGCGCGTTCCTGGCAATGCAGAAGGCTCTTTCGAGTGCCGGCCTGCGTCCTGAGGACATCGATTATGTCAATGCCCACGGCACCGGGACTCCGGACAATGACGCGGCCGAATCGGCGGCTCTTCGGAGAGTGTTCGGAGAGGCGTTGCCTCCGGTTTCGTCCACCAAGGCCTTTACGGGCCATACCACTAGCGCTTCCGGATCTATAGAGGCGGTCATCTGCCTTCTGGCACTTTCGGAGGGCTTCGTTCCCCGGCAGCTGAATTGGAAAGAGGCCGATCCTGCCTGTATAATCCCTTCAGTCAATGAGTTGGAGCGCCCGTTGAGGCACGTCCTTTGCAATTCCTTCGGCTTCGGTGGGAATGACACTTCCCTTTTGATTTCCAATGCGTAAGGTCTATCTCATATCGAAGTGCTCTCTCCGGGCGGAAGACGCTGAGCCGGACTGGCGGCAGCTTTTCTCTCCCATAGAGGCGAGGCGTATGGGTGCCTTGATGAAAAGGGCGGTATGGACCTCGTCGGAGGCTCTCAAGGCGGCAGGGGTGGATGTCCCGGACGCCATCATAACGGCGACGGACTTTGGCTGCATTCGGAATTCGGAGGATTTCCTCAAGGCTATGAAAGGTCTTGTGGACGCTCCTATGAAGCCTACCCATTTTATGCAGTCCACGCACAACACCATTAGTTCACTGCTTGCCATAAGGCTGAAGTGCCACGGCTACAATGCGACTTATTCCCACCGCGTGAGCGGCGGCCAGGCCTCCACCATTCCGATGGGCTCTTTCGAGAGCGCGCTGCTGGACGCTTATATGCAGATCGCCCTCGGGGACATAGACAATGCCCTTGTCGGCTGCTTCGACGAGACGACTCCTGACCTGGAGGCTGCCTTCCCGGGCGTCGTGGTGCCTCGGGCTGTCTCCCTGGTCCTCGGCTGCGAAGGAAGCGTGGAGCTTACTTCTGAAAATTTACGAGACTTATGTGGAAATTGATCCCTCTTGCACTGATACAGAGTCTTTTCCTCTGTGGCGGCCAGGTCCTTCTGAAACTCGGCCTTGCGGTCTCCGGACCATTCAGCTGGAGCTGGAAATTTTTCCGCGCCCAGCTTACCAACTGGTGGTACCTTGGCTGCGGCGTTTCCTTCGGGATCGCGACGGTGCTGTGGCTCTATATCCTCAAGCATTTCCCCTTCAGCATAGCTTATCCGCTTTCGTGTATGAGCTATGTCTTCGGGATGTTCGCGGCTATCTTGATTTTTAAGGAATCCGTCAGCTGGGTGCAGTGGGTTGGCGTTTTCCTGGTTATGACAGGCTGTGTCCTGATAGCGAGATGAAGCGGCTGGTTCTCATATTGGCGGCTGTCCTTTTCTGCGTCGGAGTGTCGGGGGCTACGGATGGGGTTACAGATGGGGTTTTGTCGGGGGCGGAGGTGCTCTCGCGGCTGAAGGAGGCGAATTTTCCTTCATCGCTCGAGGCGGAGTTTACCCAGAGGCGGCATTCCCCTATGCTCAGCGAAGATCTTGTCTCAAAGGGGAAACTCACTCTCGCCGCACCGGATTATCTTCGCTGGGAGATCGTCTCGCCGAAGCCCAGAGTCAGTGAATTCAACGCATCCGACGCCGCTTCGGCTCGCCGTTTCCGCCTTCCGTCTGACAAGGATTTCAGGGTGTCAACGCTTGAAGGAAAGGAACTTAGCATTATCCTCGATCCTGTCCGTGGAGACTTGAAGCATTTGTTTTCAAGGATTGTCGTCAAGGTGGATCCCCAGACTTACTATGTCCATTCCGTGCTGCTTTCCGGCCTCGACGGGGACAGCACTTTCATAGAGTTTTATTCAGTCAAGCGCAAATGAGCCTGAAAGACAGCCTGTACCATATAGTTTCGTGCGAGAGCGGGAAGGCCATCGTCCGGCTCGATCCGTCTTCGCCGGTCTATGCCGCCCATTTCCCCGGCTATCCGATCACCCCGGGAGTCATTCTGATTGAGATTGCGACGGAGCTGCTCTCCGCCGGGGCTGCCGGCGGGAGCATTGACGGGGGTGCAGACGGGTGTATTGACGAGGTTGCCGGCGGGCTGTTGGAACTCTCAGAGGCGGTCAATGTCAAGTTCGTTTCGCCGGTCATTCCGGGGGAGGAGACCTTGCTAACCTATCTCTTCGCTCCGGACGGAGAGCTGCGCTGGAAAGTGAATGTCCTCTGTTCAGAGACGCTCTGCGCGAAAATGACCCTTCAGTATCGTTGAGATGGTGCCGCTTTCTGACATATGCGCAGTCATTCCGACCTATGGCAACAGTCGCACCGTGGCCGATGTTGTCCGCCGTACCTTGGCGCAGGGTATCGGGGTGATCGTGGTGGACGACGGCAGCGAAATCCCGGTCGAGGGGCTGCTGGAAGGCCTTCCGGCGCTAGTGGTGCGGCATCAGGAGAACCAGGGCAAGGGCCGGGCGCTCCGCACCGGGCTCACTGCGGCGCGTAATGGCGGTTACCGCTTTGCCGTAACTTTGGATGCCGACGGTCAGCATTCTCCGGAGGATATCTCTCTACTTCTTGCCTCGGCCGGGGAACGCACTTTGGTAGTCGGCAGCAGGCGGCTGGATGCGGAGGGGATGCCTGCCGGCAACAGCTTCGCCAACCGCTTCTCGAATTTCTGGTTCGCCCTGCAGACGCTCAGGCGCCTTCCAGACACCCAGACAGGCTTCCGGGTCTATCCGCTCGAGGATTTGCCGCCGCTGTGGATCCTGACATCCCGCTACGAGGCCGAACTCACGCTGCTGGTCTTCTCCGCCTGGAAAGGCATCAGTCTTGTTCCAGTTCCGGTGCAGGTCAGCTATCCCGAAGACCGCGTCACTCACTTCCGCCCCTTCTGGGACTTCTTCCGCATCAGCGTCCTCAACACCGTCCTCTGCCTCCTCGCCCTCATCTACGGCTACCCCCGAATGCTCCTGACCCGCCTCTTCCGCCGCTGAGCTTTCACCGTGTTTAGCTTTCACCGCGTTGACTCTTCCTCGCCGCTGAGCCTCCCCGCGCTTCTTCTTGAATGCCAATGTAGCGCTTTTCATCTCCGTTCCCCTCAGGACAATTCCGTTCCACTTTTTTTGCCGTCATATAATGGGTTGAACATCAGCCTCTTAAGCTGCAGTCTTTGTCCTTCTTGGGACAGAGACTCCTGCGTATTCTCCTGTCTTTCAGTAACTTGCGCTGCAGCCTTTTGTGTGCTTGCTCGGGTGCATTTCCTTTGCTTCTTGTAAGTTTCCTTCCGATAAATTGTCTCCCGTAGCAACTGTGATGGAAAGTGCTGCAGGTGTGCCAAAGACTGTTACATCTGCAGCACATTTTGCCGTTGCAGGCCCTTCTGGTGCCGCAGGTGTGAATGATTTTGTTACATCTGCGGCGCTTTGTGCAGGTTCTGTCAGCAAGCAGAGGGGCCGGACGCGAGCCTTTTCGGCGAGCTCGCGGGAGGTCCCTCAGGCGGCGGGCATAACAGCCGCCCGCCGCCGGTGCGCTCTAACGGCAGCCTTTGCCCCTGCCATTTGGGCAAAGGCGTCGCTGTCCCGCATATTTCCTGCAGTCGTGCACGTTGCCATCTCCGTCTCTCCTTTGCGGCACTGCCAGCTGTTTAGCTTATCTCCGTGCCGCCAGAGCCAGTTTCCCGGCACCGATTGCTGTTTGGAGGCCCTCTGTGCCGCCAAATGCCTGTTTCCCGGCACCGCCGCAGACCGGCTGTCATGGTCGGCGGCTACGGCGCGCCGCTGTGGTGGGCTCTGTGCAATGGCCCTCCTCGCGGCGGCCGTTGCCTCGTGACGTTCAGGGCCGTGACGTTCCGGTCCGACGTGTGTTCAGCAGGGCCTCCGAGCCTTCGGGCGCTGACCAACGACATTGTGCCATCTTTGGTGCTGCAGATGTGCCGAAAGTTGTTACATCTGCGACGCGTTTCGGCAATGTAGGCCCCTCTGGTGCTGCAGGTGTGCCGAAGTTTGTTACACCTGCAGCGGTTATTCACTTGTGCGCCCCTCGGCTCCACCATCCTGGCCTGCCCGCCTCCTTCGCCCCTCCGCCTGTCCATAAATCCCGCCCCGTAAATATGGCTGTCGGGGCGAGATGCATAGAGAATTTCAGTGTTCGGCGAATTTTCAGTATCTTCGCAGGAAATAATACCAAGCTATGATACTTACAACAACCCCGTCCGTGGAAGGACACAGCATCGCCGAGTACAAGGGAGTGGTTTTCGGCGAAGTGGTCGCCGGAGTGAACTTTCTCCGTGATATCGGAGCCAGTATCCGAAACTTCATCGGAGGCCGTTCCGGTTCCTATGAGGATGAGCTTATCAAGGCCCGTACGCAGGCGCTGAACGAGATGTCCGAGAGGGCGTTTCAACTTGGAGCAAACGCGGTCGTAGGCATTGACATTGACTATGAAGTTCTCGGCGAAGGCGGCGGAATGCTGATGGTCACGGCCTCGGGAACTGCGGTGAAGCTTGCATAAAGCTCGTACTGCGCGACCTCGATGAATCCCGTCTCGGCTAGACTTCTGAACCAGCAACTCGCGTCTCCGCAGTTCAAGGAAGCTGCGGAGGTGGTGTCGTGGTTCGGAGCTATGCAGGCGCAGGAGTATCGCCTGATGCGATGGGCTGTGTCGATGCGGACCAAAAGACCTTCCGCCAAGGACTTCGAGACGGCCTACAATGATGGCCGGATAGTTAGAGGCCATCTCTTCCGTACCACCTGGCAGCTGGTCTCGGGGGAGGACTGGAGATGGATGCTGGACCTATGCCGAGTGAATGCCCTTCGCGGACTTGCCGGATGGATGAAGTCCAATGGAGTCAGCATTCCGGCAGCCGAGCAGGATAGTATACAGTTGATTTTCAGCGATTTCCTTTCGAAGAACCGCATCGCCCTGAAAGCCGGTTTCGCCGCAGCACTTGCAGAGAAGGGCATTTCGATGGACGATCACCGCCTGTCTTACCACATCCGTCTGGCTGAGTATTCGGGCCTTCTGTGCAGCGGCGACCTCTTCCCGCTGAGGCACAGCTATGCCCTGGCGGAGCAGAAACTTCCGAAGCGGAGCCCGATTCCCAGGGATGAGGCACTCGCCCTTCTGGCCAGGAAGTACTTCCGCAGCCACGGTCCTGCGACCCTGGAGGACTTCGTGTGGTGGAGCGGCCTGGGCATAGGTGAGTGCCGGGAGGCTATGGATTCTATCCGCTCCGAACTCATTCAGGGCCAAAGGGATGGACTTACATTTTTCCGCCATCAGGACGGGCGCGTCCGCGGGGTCCGCAGCGGCCTTGTCACCCTGCTGCCGTCGTATGACGAGTACCTTATTGGCTACAAGAGCCGCCATATCGCCCTCCATCCCGACCACAGCCACCGTGCCCATAACAATCGCGGGATCTTCTGGCCAGTCATCCTCCTTGACGGCGAGGTCGTGGGCAACTGGACCCCGTCGGCCGCGGACGGGGCCTTGGATTTCTTCAACGGAAGACCGGCCGTCCCGGACGAGGCGATTGAAAAACAGCTGAAGGCCTTTCACTCCTTTTAGATATGGAAAAGAACGCTCTGAAGGGACATTTTTCCATAGCCGCCGCATACACGATATTCGGCCTTAACCTCGTCTTCTGTAAGGATATAGCCAATTCCGAGACTATCTCGCCCTACGTCCTTTTCACCCTTAGGGCCATAGGTGCAAGCCTCCTGTTCTGGGCTCTGTCCATTTTCACTCCGAGGGAGAAAATCGAGAAAGGAGACTACCTGAAAATCGCCGCGGCTTCCTTCGTGGGCCTGTTCGTGCCGCAGATGACCTTCCTTATGGCCATAACTATGACCTCCGCCATTGACACGGCCATAATAGGCACCCTTGGGCCCATATTCACGATGATCTTCGCCTTCCTCTTCCTGGGCGAGCCGATTACCGGGAAGAAGGCCGGGGGAGTGGCCATCAGTTTCGCCGGAATCCTTTTCCTTATCTTCAATTCTGTCCACGAAGGAGGCGCGGCGGCCAGCTCTCCCTGGGGCGTAGTCCTGCTGCTTGTCAACAGCCTCAGCTTCTCGCTCTACCTTGGCCTCTTCCGCCCGCTGATCTCGAAATACAGCGTCGTGAACTTTATGAAATGGAGCTTTCTCTTCTCCCTGGTCCTCTCCCTGCCTGTTTCCATCGTGGGCCTTGTCCATACCGACTTCGCGTCCATCCCCTCGGACGTCCGCTGGGAGATAGGCTACCTGATTTTCTTCGCGACCTTCGTCGCCTATTTCCTGATTCCTTATGGCCAGAAATTCATCCGGCCCACGCTGGTAAGTATGTATTCCTACCTCCAGCCCATCATCGCCGCCATCGTGAGCATCTGGGCAGGCCTCGACGCCCTTAGCTGGCAGAAAGTGCTCGCCTCGGCCCTGGTCGTCGGCGGTGTCGTCCTCGTGGGCAAAAGCCGCGGCTTGAAGAGAGAGTGAGGACGACTCTCTGGGCCATGGCTTCCCGCTGTTCGCGGGCCCGCCTCTTGGCTCGTTCTATATGATTCTGAGCGAGGGATGTAATTGCACCCAGCATGAGTATGGCCGATATGAGAGTCAGTTTTTTTCAGCATAACACAAGCCGCAAAGATACAATTATGCAATTAGTCTGCCAAACCTCAACATTCCTATTTTCATAAAAAACAATGAAGAGGGACAGTTTACTCTCCGATGCGCATCAGCCTGGATTCAAATTCATCCCTGGGACAGACGGCGGCATTACGGAGTTTGACCCGGTAGTTATATACCGTGGTGGAAGAAAGGTGGAGGAACTTTGATATCCGTGCCGGCTCGGTCACTCCGAGTCGCATCAGGGCGAAGACGCGTAGTTCGTTGGAAAGTGTTCCCTCCGGAAGTCCTTCCCCGAGCTGCCTATCCTCACGCAGGAGGGCATTCAGCTGCGCGACGAAATCGGGGAACAGTTCCAGGAAAGTCTTGTCGAACTTGTCGTAAAGCGCCTCTCTCTCGGCGTCGATGAATCTGTCGGAGCGCAACTCCTGCAGCAGTATGTCGAAATCGTTCTGCTTTGCGCTTACGCGGAGGCTTGAACGGTATTTTTCCAGGCTGCTGATATGTTCCGAGAACATAGACAGGAACTCTCCAAGGTAAGTGTCCTTGATGCGGTTGGACTCCTGGAGTTTCCTGGCATTCTCGGCAATTTCCACGTTGGCCTTATGCAGGCGGCGGAGATTGCCTCGGAGCAGCATCAGCGCTACGCTCAGTGCCGCCAGGAACACCAGCAGTACAATGGTAAACAGCCTAATCTGCCTTCTTTTCGTCGCGGAATACTGTTCATACTGGATGATGATGTCGGGAAGCAGTTTCGCTATGCTGTCGATTCGCTTGGAATCGCTCATATCCACGGCGTCGACATAGCCCCGGGTCGCATAACGGTAAGCCCTCTCTATGTCTCCGCTGTAATAGCAAAGCCCCATAAGCGAGATTAAGGAGCCGTAAGTCTTGACGGGGAGAGTCAGGTCATATCTTGAACTAATGGCCATATTTAGCAAGGCTCTGCGCTTGTCTCCGATTTCCTGATATGCCTTTCCCGCCCAGTAATGCAGCCTGGCCAGATCTTCCGGGCCGGTATTGCCCGCCTCGATCCTTTTACGGACCAATGCGATGAACTGCTCGCCCTGGCCGGCGGGAAGCATCAATTTAGACATCGTATTGTAATACAGAATACAGTCTTCCCCTATGTTTTCCCGGCACAGGTCCAGATAGAGCCGCTCCTTCTCCCGGTACTCCCGTCGCAGAGATTCATATCTTGTGGTCTGGACAAGCCCGTGATAGATGTCGTACCATAGATAGAGATATTCGGGCAGCCTTCCTGAAGAGACGACCAGAGTTGTGTCCAAGCTTTTCAACGTGGACATCGACTCGTTGTAAAGACAGGTGATGAGATGCTGCTGGGCAAGGTCGAGGGCGGCGTCGCAGATAAGCTCGGAAGTGCCGAGCTCATCGGCAAGAGCCTTTTTCAAATCGGCATAACGGTAAGCCGAATCCACGTTCCATTTGTGATACTCCTGAAACAGGGCGTCATAGGCTTCATAAAGGGCGCGTTTGTCAGAGGCGCAGGCCGGAATGGTCCGAAGAGAGTCAATCCTTGCCTGCTTCCCGGCTGCAATGGCGTCCTGATTGTCCATAATTTCGTCCAAAAGGACAAAGGCCTCGGCAATTTCCCGCTCGCTATTCGGCTTTCCGCTGCAAGAGACAATCGAGATGACGGCCAGAAGAAATATGATTATATGTTTCATTATTCTTTCTATAAATCTCGATGCGAATTTATGAAAAATGCAAAAATAAACAAAATGAAATCTACTATTTGGCGCGGAGGTTGTTGTTGTCAATATGCTTATAATCAGTTATTTGACTAAATTGCCCCTGCTGGAAATCTACTATTTGTCGCGTGCGTGTTCATACAAAAGGCCTTTAATCGTAACTTTGCGGCACATTGTCAGACATTAAAACGAAAATAATCAAATGCTATGATTAAAACCCACGAGAACAAAACCAGGTTGGCCTATAAGGCCCCTGAGACGAATTTTCTATCGCTCTCGCCTATGATGGAGAGCTGCGTTGCGACCTCGTCTTTCGGTGTCGACACAGAAAAGTACGATGTCGAGCAATCAGATGATGACTGGATGTAATGAACGGGAGGAAAGAATTATGAAAAAGACACTGAAACTTTTCGGGCTCGTAGCCCTTTCCGCTTTTGTTTTCTCCTGCACCAAGGAAACCGCACTTGACATTGAAAAGGAGAACATCACTCCGGCCGATGAGCAGCAGGCCGAAACCCCTGACACCCCCGTCATCCCTGCCACCGATGGCGGCCTTCTCACCAGCTTCGGCGTCACTTTCGAGGGCCAGCAGGATGCCGATACCAAGGTCTCCATTGACCTCGGCAGCGGCAAGACTGCCAATACTGCCATTGAAGATGGCGACGAGGTGCTTGTTTATGTGAATGCAAGCAACAAGGCTGTTTATGCTTACAACGAGGCCGAGTCCGAGTTCGAGCTTTCCAGCGGCGGCCCTGTCACCCTCGACGCGCCGGCCAGCGTGTTCTATCCGGCCGGCGAGTTCAACAACGAGACGGCTGTCTTCACTATTCCGGAAGCCGTTAAAAGCCTTGAAGACCTTGGTGACAAGGCGCCTATGGCAGGCCAGATTGAGGGCTCCGCAGGCGCTTACACGGTGGACCTGAAGAACCTTGCCTCCGTGCTGAAGGTGGGTGTGACGGGTGCCACCACCAATACGCTTACCAGCGTAACCCTTGCCGCCACCGGAAAGTCTGTGGCCGCAGGTGCCGTCTATACGGTCGATTTCAGCGGTAAACGCCCCGTTCTTGCAACGGAGGCTGCCGATGCTGCCAGCAATATGGTGGTGAGTGCCGGCGGTGCCACCCTTTCCGGCACGGCCAAGACGTTCTTCTTCCTTGTTCCTGCCGGCCTCTCGCTGGGCGATGTGACCGTGACGGCTACGCTCGGGGAGAACCACAACGGCGGGACAAACAGCTTCTCAATCTTGAATGCTGCATATACCCCTACGGTGAACAAGGTTTCCACCATGTCCTTCTACGCCGGCCTCTTCTCCGGCGGCACGGGCACTTTGGGAGATCCTTACATCATCGCTAACGCAAGGGACTTCAAGTATATCAGCAAGTACTGCGCAGAAGGTTACGGCAGCAAGGATGCTGCTTCCTTCCTCGGGGCGCACTATCAGCAGACAGCGGCTATTAGCTTTGGCAAGGATGCCGATCATAAAGCTGACCTTAGCGCATATATGATTGGCTCTGCTTCCGCTCCTTTCACCGGTACCTATGACGGCGACAGCAAGACTCTGAGCAACTTCACGATTTCCGGCTCCCCCAGCGGCAACGAGGGCGTTGCTCCCATCAAAGCTGTCAATGGCGCAGTTCTTAAGAATATCGCCATCTCTAATGCAACCGTTTCCGGCGGCAAATTCACGGCTGGTCTGGTCGGCTATGCAAACGGCGCAGGGCTCTCTATCAGCGGATGCTCCATTTCCTCTTCCACCATTTCAGCCAGTGGTGACTACGGAGCTGCCGGTCTTATCGGCGGTCTGTATGCCGGCACGGTTTCAAGTTGCTCCGGTACTGACCTTACCATTGGTGCAACCAATACATCGGGCAACAAGAGGTATTATGGCGGACTTATCAGCTATGCTCGCGGTACAACCACCGTATACGGTTGTTCGCTCAATGGAACCACTACCGTAAACGGCACTCCTGCCTATTTCGGCGGTATTGCCGGCCAGACCAACGAAGATGAGACCACCATTACCGGCTGCGAAAACCACTCCGACATTTCCGGCGCAGGCAACTTTGCCGGTGGCATTGTCGGCATTAAGACCAAGGGCTCGATTGAAGGTTGTACCAATGACGGCAGCGTGGGCGGCGCCCAGTATGTCGGTGGTATTGCAGGAAGTAACGCTGCAGGCAATATCCTTGGCTGCACCAACGAAGGTGATATCGTATCGACTGGTATTGCCGGTGGTATTGCGGGGCAGGTCACAGGCGGTACCATTAAGGACTGCACCAATGAAAGCAGCGCCACCTTCTCTGTCAGCGGTGCTACAGTAGGCGGAATCGCTGGCACCCTCACCGGTGGTACCATTACCGCTTCCGATGGCAGATATACGGAGAACAAGGCCGATATCGATCTCGGTGTTGTTGAAGGAAAGAATAACGTCGGTGGCATTGTTGGTCAGCTTGAAGGCGCTATCACCAATGTCAAGAATTCGGGTGCAATCACCGGTTATTACAATATCGGCGGCATCGGCGGCACTATTACTACAAACGCTTCTGTAGAGAATGCCCTTTCTTCGGGAAATGTCTCCGGCTATCAGAATGTCGGCGGCATTTCAGGAAAGCATGGTCATAATGCAAATGCTGCGATAACCAAAAAGATCACTCTCAAAAACTGTCATGTGGATGGCGCAGACATCACGGCAAGCGCCGATGACGGACGTGCCGGCGGTATTGCAGGTCTTGTTTTTGCTGGTTCCTGGATCGAAGGCTGCACCGCATTCCGCGGGTCGGTTTCCGGTCATCAGGATGTGGGAGGTGCCATCGGTCACCTGCAGTATGCCAGCAGCAGCACCGACAAGAGCAACCGTATATATGTCGGAGCCAATCTGGTCTCTATGGACGTTTCCGGTCTTACTCCTATTAACAATACTTCCAGGATCGGCGGATTCTTTGGCTGGTTCCAGAATAACAAGGATGCCTATACCTTCGCTTATCAGAACGGTGTTGTCGGTGGCAGCATTATTGCTGAGGGGTGCCAGTATGTGGGTTCCTTCGTCGGCTATGCAAGCGTTTCCAGCAATAAGGGCCGTATCTGGGATTCTTACTCCCTCATTGAAGACTCCAATTTCCATGTGACTACCACAAATGCCAATATCGGTGGCTTCGCCGGAGGGTATGGTAATGCGAATGTCAATTCCGTCCGTAACGCTCATGTGAACTCGCAGAACACTTCAGCTGCTACCAGCGGTATTACCAAAACTACGGTTGCAGACATCCGCACCGTCAATTTGGGTACTTCGGAAACTCCGTCCTGCAATGTCGATGGCTCGGCTTACACAACCACTACCTGGTCCAACCCTAGCGATGTGAATTATCCCGTTCCGACAATCCTTGTTACGTACGGACACTACAAATAGTCGAAGTCCATCTCATTCCTCCCAGAGCCGCCCATCCCGGGCGGCTGCAGTTTCGGTGGGGGTGGGTGTGGGCATTCGGAAAAATATTTTGCATTTTCCGGAAAGCTTCGTATCTTTGCATTCCAATGGTGCTATGGCCGAGCGGTTAGGCACAGGTCTGCAAAACCTGCTACAGCGGTTCGATTCCGCTTGGCACCTCCAAAATCCCCTACAGCCCTTCCTGTGGGGGATTGTCCGATTTTATGATGGAGAACAAACGCGATCTTGGTTTTTACGGCATCCTTGCCGCCGCCCTGCTGGCTGTCGCCGGCGCGGGCTGGTTCTTCTTTTCAAAGGCCCGTGGAGGCGCTGCCCCGGCTCCGGCGGAGGCCCCGGCGGAGACCGTCCGGGACATGACCTGGTTGTCCGAGCTGGAGGGCAATTACGCCGTTCGGGAGATTTCGGCCGGCGATACGACCTATTCGTCCGCCTCCCTGCGCAAGCTTCCCGAAGGGGCGTATGAACTCGTCAAGATAACCGTTTATGGCCCCGTCCATTACCCCGTCCAGGTTTTCGGGGACGGATCGCTCCTTTCGGAGGATCTCGGCGCGGGATTTGCAGGATATGATCCGGCGCTGGGCGTATATACCCTCCGCTTTGAAAAGGATAAAACCGTATGCGAACTCACAAGATAGCGCTGGCTGCGCTTTCGGCCGCCCTGCTTTCCTGCGGCCCCCAGCAGGGATATGTCTCCCGGGAGGAATATGACGCCCTCCGCAATGATTACAAGGAACTTCAGGCCAGTTCTGCCGCCACCCGCGACCAGTATGTCGAACAGGCGCTGGCGATGGACGGCATCTTCCAGGAACTCGCGCAGGTGTCCGGCAGCACGGTCGTGCTCCGGAGCGACGTCGAGCACGGAACAGCCCGGATCACCCAGGCCGAGCAGATCGAAAAGAGCATTGACGACATCAAATCGAAGCTGAACCAGCTGGAATCGATGACCCGGGACAACGCCTCCCTGCGCAAGATGGTTGCGAGCCTCAAGCAGGTGGTCGCCGAGAAAGAGCAGGAAATCGATGCGTTGAAGGCGGAAATCCAGGCAAAGGACCGGACCATCCGGGAGCAGAACAAGACCATCACCGAACAGAGCGGCACCATCTCGGAGCAGAGCGGGACCATCTCCAGCCAGAAGGCCACCATCGAGGGCCAGCAGGAGCGGCTCCGCCTGGCGGTCCAGGAGCAGGCCCAGATGCTGTTCCAGGCCGGCGTCGATTTCGAGGAACTCGGCGACCAGTCGCCGACCGTGTCCCGCCGCCGCGACAAGGCCAAGGTCAAGAGCCTGACCCGGGAGATGTACGAGAAATCCATCCTCTACTATTCCAAGGCGCAGGAGACCGGCTATCCCGAAGCCGGCTACCGCATCAACGCCGTCCAGCAGAAGATGGCCTCCCTGGGGGAATAAGCTGCCAATCAATCCGTTGAAATATGATCAAAACGATTTCCGAAAGCGTGCGATACATCGGGGTCGACGACCTCGGCCTTGACCTGTTTGAAAGCCAGTACGTCGTCCCGGAAGGGATGGCGTACAATTCGTATGTCATCCTGGATGAGAAGGTTGCCGTAATGGACACGGTCGATGCCCGCTGCGGGGCGGCCTGGATGGCCAACCTCGCGGAGGCGCTCGGCGGCCGCCGGCCCGACTATCTTGTCGTCCAGCACATGGAGCCGGACCATTCCGGCCTCATTGCGGAGGCGATGGCCAGGTATCCCGGCCTGACCCTTGTCGCATCGGCGAAAGCCCTCCAGATGCTCTCCGCGTTCACCGGACAGGATTATGCCGGCCGGACCCTGGCCGTCCAGGAAGGGGAGACCCTCCCGCTCGGGACGCATACCCTGCGGTTCCTGATGGCGCCGATGGTGCACTGGCCGGAAGTCATGGTCACTTTCGAGGAGCGGGAGAAGATCCTTTTCGCCGCCGACGCGTTCGGCAAGTTCGGCGCGCTGTCCAAGTGCGGCTGGTTCGGCGAGGAAGACGGCGACTGGGCCTGCGAGGCGCGCCGTTACTATTTCAATATTTGCGGCAAGTACGGCCAGCCCGTGCAGGCGCTCCTCAAGAAGGTCGTTCCGCTTGCACCGGCGGTCATTGCGCCGCTTCATGGCCCGATCCTGCGGGAAAACCTCGGCTATTATCTCGACCTCTACCAGACATGGAGTACCTATGGTGTTGAGACTGAGGGCGTTTTCGTCGCCTATGCCTCCATCCACGGCGGTACGGCCGAAGCGGCGGAAAAGTTGGCGGAGATCCTGACGGCGAAGGGTTGCCCGAAGGTCGCGATGGCGGACCTGACCCGCGATGACCAGGCGGAGGCTGTGGAAGACGCCTTCCGCTATGGAAAAATGGCGGTCCTGGCCGCATCCTATGACGGCGGCCTTTTTTCGCCCGCCTACAATTTCCTCCACACCCTGCAGATGAAGGCCTACCAGCAGCGTCGCGTCGCCCTTGTGGAGAACGGCTCCTGGGCTCCCTCCGCCGGGCGTGTGATGAAGGAAATGTTCGCCGCGATGAAGGCGGTGGAGGTGGCCGGTCCGCTTGTGACCATC
>JAEEGH010016712.1_pt1 | contig 15750 bp, 9 predicted proteins | sample 9134181 | NCBI WGS metagenome assembly JAEEGH01 (sample SAMN16246544, study PRJNA631951) | gut metagenome | biome: gut microbiome; feature: rumen; material: DP-attached | host: Bos | place: Iran: Karaj | collected 2018-10 | reverse complement strand
TGTGGACACTTTGCAGCCCTACAAGCCCATTGTGGAGCCAATCGCCGCACCGATACAAATGAAAGAGGTGTTCCCGTGGCTGTTGGCCGTGCTGCTGTTGGCCTTGGCCGTCTTTGGTGTTTGGTATTGGCGCAAGCACCGCAAAACCAAGGTAGATGCCGAGGGCAACATTATTCGTGGTCCGGTCATTCCGCCTTACGACAAGGCTGTTGGCGACCTGAAACGCTTGCGCGAAGAAAAGATGTGGCAGTCGGGCAAGGTGAAGGAGTATTTCTCCTTGCTGACTGACATTGCGCGTGAGTATATTGAAGGTCAGTTTGGCGTGAATGCAGTCGAGATGACTACGGATGATATTCTCAACGAAATCAAGCCGTTGCATTTCAAAAAAGAGACTTACGACAAGTTGAAAGACACGATGGAAGTCGCAGATTTGGTGAAGTTTGCCAAATATTCCGCATCGACCCTCGAAAGCGATACGGCTTTGACCAGCATGACGGAATTCGTCAATGAGAGTTACGAGTATTATCAAAAGACAATGTCGCCGTCTGCGTCCTCGCAGACGGAAACTGACTGCGGAACGCAGTCAGCAACAGTGGGAAAAGAGGAGGTGAAAGATGTTTGAAAACGTTGAATTTGCGAATCCTAAGCTGCTGTGGCTCTTGCTGTTGATACCAGCACTCATTATTTGGTATGTGCTGCGCCACAAGAAACAGGAAGCAGCGGTGAACTTCTCCGATTTGAAGGGAATGGTCCAACTGCCGAAGACATGGAAGGCCTACTTGCGTCATCTGCTTTTTGCACTGAAAATGATGGCTTTGGCCTTGCTCATCGTAGCTTTGGCGCGTCCACAAAGTTCATCGACCAATTCGACTTCCAACATTGAAGGCATCGACATTGTGATGGCAATGGACGTTTCTGGCTCCATGCTGGCCCGCGACCTCAAGCCCAATCGTTTGACTGCCGCCAAAAATGTGGCCTCCGATTTCGTGAAAGACCGCCCCGGCGACCGCATGGGTTTGGTCATTTTCTCGGGTGAGACTTTCACCCAAGTGCCGCTGACCACCGACCACGGCGTGATGCTCAACATGCTGGCCGAAATGAAAAATGGCCTCATCGACGATGGCACCGCCATTGGCGATGGACTGGCCACGGCCGTCAGTCGACTGAAGGACAGCGAAGCCATTTCCAAAGTGGTGATTTTGTTGACAGACGGTATGAACAACGCTGGTTCCGTTGACCCCTATACCGCAGCTGAAATCGCCAAGTTGTATGGCATCCGTGTCTACACTATCGGTGTGGGATCCTACGGCATGGCGCCAATGCCCATGCAAACTCCTTTTGGCGGCACGGTCATACAACAAGTCAAGGTTGAGATTGACGAGAAACTACTTACCACCATCGCCAACTCGACGGGCGGCAAGTATTTCCGCGCCACTTCCAACCAAAAACTGGACGAGATTTATTCGGAAATCGACAAGTTGGAACGCTCCAAGATTGAGGTGACGGAGTTTCGCCGCCTCCACGAGGAGTTCTATCCGCTCGTGGCATGGGCTTTGGCCTTGCTGTTGCTCGAATTCCTGTTGCGTAAGACTATTTTCAGAACTTTAACCGATTAAAGCCATGGAAAACGTATTGCGATTTGAACACCCTGAATACCTTTACTGGTTGCTCGTTATACCAGTATTGGTCATTATTTATATCCTTTTTCGCCTTGGTCAGAAGCGCCGTTTCGAGCGTTTCGCCCAAATCGGGATGCGCGAACAGTTGGTGCCGAGTTATTCTACCCGTCGCGCCAATTTCAAGTTCATCGTCTTCCTGCTGATGATTGCTTGTGTCATTTTGGCTTTGGCTAACTTGCAGAGTGGCAGCAAGATGGAAGAGGTGAAACGTGAAGGCATCGACCTTTACATTGCCGTCGACGTTTCCAATTCGATGAATGCCGAAGACATCGTCCCGAGCCGTTTGGAACGCTCCAAGCAGGCCATCAACAAACTGATTAGCGAGATGAAGGGCGACCGTATCGGCGTCATCGTCTTTGCCGACAAGGCTTTCGTGCAACTGCCTATCACTACCGACTATTCGGCGGCAAAGATGTTTCTTTCGACGGTCAACACAAGCCTCGTGGCTTCGCAAGGCACAGCCATTGCTGAGGCTATCAATTTGGCTGTCAAGTCATTTTCCGATGAGGAACACAGTAAGGCCATCGTCATCATCTCTGACGGCGAAGACCATGAGAACGATGCCGCAGTGAAGGCTGCGCAAGAAGCCGCCAAACAAGGCATCCGCATTTATACCATCGGTATGGGTCTGCCCGACGGCGCGCCCATCCCGCAGTACAACCAATACGGCCACCAAACGGGCTACCGTAAGGACAAGAACGGCAACACCATCATCACCAAGCTCAACGAAGCGATGCTGCAACAGATTGCCGCCGCCGGCAATGGCATTTACGTCCGTGCGAGTAACTCCAACGTGGGCTTGGAGAAAATCTACGACGATATCGAAAAGCTCGACAAGTCGGAAATCGAGGCCAAGGTCTTCACCGACTACGAGGACCAGTTCCAGTGGTTCGTCGGTGCGGCCATCGTCCTGCTGCTCATCGAGATACTCATCTCGTCGGGCAAAAAAGGGTGGGAGAAAAGGTTCAATATTTTTGAGAAGAAACCATGAAAACGATAAGTAAATATCTGATAACCATAGTATTGTGTGTTTGTTTTGCCTCGGCATCGGCACAAACCGATGAGAAACTGATTCGCAAGGGCAACCGCGACTACAAACGGGGCGACTACACCGAAGCGGAAGTCAAGTACAGGAAGGCTTTAGAGGCCCGACCCAACAACGCCAACGCACAGTTTAACCTTGGAGATGCACTTTTTGCCCAGCAAAACTATGATGCGGCCTACGAGGCTTTCCAAAAGGTGGTTGAAATGTCGCCCGACGCCAAGCTGAAGTCGAGCGCGGTGTTCAATATGGGCAACTGCCTCCTCGCGCAGGACAAGTTCTACGACGCCTATAATATATATAAGGTGTCGCTGAAACTGAATCCCGACAATGCCGATGCACTCTACAACCTCGAGTATTGCCGCGCCCATTTGGTGAAAAGCCAGATATGGGTCGTGCAGGCTGAGCATGGCAGAATTGAGGCTAACGAGAAGGAAGCTTTCAATGGCCAGCGGGTGATGCTCAAGGCTGAGCCTGACGACAACTTCGCCTTGGCGGAATACATCGTCGTGAAGGCCGACAACCAAGAGGTGCGCGTCGATGTGAGTGGCAATAGCTTTATCATGCCCAAGTTCAACGTCCTCGTGACGGCGCAGTTCAAGGAGGCGCATAAGATTGAAATCGAGAAGAACATCCAGCATGGTCGCATCTGGGCCGACAAGCAACGCGCCATCGAAGGCCAGCAGGTCGTGTTGAAAGGTCAAGGCGAAGACGGCTTCATGGTGGACAAGTTCACCGTGTACAAAACTGGTAGCCGCAACGACACCATACCGGTTAACGATACCGTGCTCCAAATGCCCGACTTTGATGTGACGGTGACGGCTACTTTCCGTACCGCGTTGAAAGTTAGCATCGATAGCGTTTCCAACGGAACCATTTCAGTGACCGACAGCCTTGTCAAGCCTGGACAAAACATCGCTGTTATCGTGAAGCCCGACAAAGGCTTCCAGCTCGGTGACTTGCGCGTGGTGAGCAACGACGGCAGCGAGTCGGCTCCTGTCAGTGACGACAACCTCTTCCAAATGCTTGACAGCGACGTGACTGTGAAGGCCAACTTCGTGGAAGCCACCGATAATTACAAGGTGCAGCCCGATACGACCCTCGAAGGCGGCCATGTCCTTTTGGACGTTTCGGAAGCCACGCGCCGCGAAACGGTGGCCTTGCGCAATGCGCCCGAGCCGGGCTACCAGTTCAAGGAATACGTCATCCACCAAGTGGGCGACACCTCAATCAAGGTGCAGCCTCTCGGCAATTTCTTCACCATGCCCGACTTCGACGTGGAGGTTTCGGCGGTCTTCGAGAAGAGCGAAGGTCAGGATCAGCAGCAACAGCAACAACAGCAAGACCAGCAGCAGGATCAACAAGACCAGCAAGAGCAACAGCAACAACAAGACCAACAAAACCAAGACCAGCAGCAACAGCAACAGCAGCAGCAAAGTCAGGAAATGTCGAAGGAAGACGCGCAACGCATGTTGGATGCCCTTGAAAACCAAGAAAAACAGACCATGGAGAAGGTGAACGAGCAGAAAGTAAGACAACAACCCAAAAAGAAGAGTGACAAGGATTGGTAACCCCAGTCCCGTAGGGACGGCAGATTATAGGCAGGCGGTGTAAACCCCTGCACCCCCGACGGATGGAGGAAAAAATCAACGCCGATTCAACATAAAAACGTTATTTTTGCAACCCAAAATGAAAAGCGAATAAATGAGAACAAAAATCAGCCTATTATTGATATTAAGCGTCCTTGTGCCGACAATCTTGCGGGCGCAAGACGCTCCCACCCTGACCGTCTCCACCAAGAAGCAAGTCATGGTGGGCGAACGGTTCCAAGTGGCGTTTGAGGCCAATACCGAAGGTAAGAATTTCACTGCGCCATCGTTTGAGGGCTTCAATGTATTGGGTGGACCGTTTACCTCGACGAGCTCGAGTGTACAGATTGTCAACGGCTCCATAAGCCGTACGACCAAAAACACCTATACCTATGCGCTGCAAGCCGCGCAGGAAGGCACGTTTCGCATTGGTTCGGCCTCGTTGACCGTCAAAGGCAGCAAGATTTCCAGCGAGCCGTTCGAAATCAAAGTGGTGCCTGACGACGGAAGCTATTCTGCCTCGTCGGGAGGCGCTGGTGGCGGCAGTTCGTCACAAGGTGGCGCACAGCGGAACACCAACGACCCGCAAGTGAGCGGCAAAGACTTGTTCCTTAGGGTGATACCGTCCAAAAAGTCGGCTTATGTCGGTGAGCAGGTGGTATTGACCTACAAGCTTTACACCAAGGTGCCTGTCACGTCGCTGTCGATTGAGAGAGCCCCGTCGTATGCCGGTTTTTGGACCAAGGATATCACCGACAACAATGGCGGTTCGCTAAAACAGAGCAGCGAATACGTCAACGGGGTGGAATACACCACCGCTGAAATCCAAAGGATTATCGTCGTGCCGCAACGCGCTGGAAACCTTACCCTCGACCCGATGACAATCGAGTGCATCGCGCAAGTCCGCACCCAAAGCAACAACAGTCGCAGCATGGATCCTTTCGATGTCTTCTTCAACGACCCCTTCTTTAACCGCAACATCGCCAATGTGCGTAAAGAGTTGTCATCCAATAACGTGAGCATCGAAGTGAAGAACCTGCCCGACAACAGCAAGCCTGCTTCCTTTGCGGGTGCCGTAGGCAACTACAATTTCAAGTCGGACATCGACAAGACGCAACTCAAGACCAACGAGGCTTTCACGTTGACTCTGACCGTCAGCGGTACAGGTGTTATCGAGCTTTTGCAGATGCCCGAGCCGACCTTCCCGCCTGATTTCGAGGTGTACGACCCGAAAATCACGACCTCAGCGAGCAATGGCGCCAATGGCATGACGGGCACCAAGAAAGCTGAATACCTTGTCATCCCGCGTCGTGCCGGCAACTTCGACCTTGCACCTATCGTGTTTTCATATTTCAACCCCAGTAACGGCAGCTATTCCACTTTGATGTCGGAGTCCTATTCCATCCAAGTGGAAAAAGGCATTGGCGGCGAAGGCGAAGACGGTGGCAGCATCTACGCCTCCAACCAGGAAGGCATCAAATACCTCGGCAGCGACATCCGCCACATCATGACGGGTAATCCACGCCTGAAACCCACCCATTCGGCATTCTTTGCCACTACGCCTTATTTTGTTGTATTATTGGCTATGTTGCTGTTGTTCATCATCATGCTAACCGTTTCAAAGAAACATGAAGCGCTGAAGCAGGACAACGCCGCCAACCGCAACCGCAAGGCTGACAAGGTGGCCCGTGGCCGACTGAAGAAAGCCGAGCAATTCCTGAAAGTCAAGGATCAGGACAACTTCTACGTGGAGATGTCGCAGGCCTTGTGGGGCTACATCGCCGACAAGCTCGGCATCGAACGCTCCAAACTCTCGATGGAAACCGTCAGCGAAACCATGAAAGGCAAGAATGTGCCTGACGACCTCACCCAACAGTTTGTCGACACCTTGAACAACTGCGAATTTGCCCGTTTTGCTCCAGGCAACGCCGAGGAAAAGATGGACGACCTCTATCGTCGTGGAATCGAGGTCATTTCGAAGGCGGAGAAAGTAATTTGAAACAAGGAATGAAAGGAGGAACTACAATGAAAAAATACACCTTATTAATATATATACTCGCCCTGACGGGTTGGACCTTTGCCCAAAACCCCGCCGACGAGTGGTTCGAACAGGCCAATGCAGCCTATAACTCAGGCAATTATGACACAGCGGTGGTGCTTTATGAGAAAGTGCTTGCCACGGACATGGAGTCGGTGCCGTTGTATTACAACATGGGCAACACCTATTATAAGATGCGCGAGTATCCTATGGCCATCTATTGTTATGAGAAGGCCCTGAAGCTCGACCCGTCGAACGAGGAAGTTCAAACCAACCTGGCAATTGCCAACCTCGCCATTGTCGACAAGATTGAACCTGTTCCCCAGTCGTTTATCGTGCGTTGGTGGCGCAGTTTGAGGGCGTTGTGTTCGAGCGACTTCTGGGCTTGGTGTTCGGTGGCCTCGTTCGCGTTGCTGTTGGTTTGCGTGTTCTTGTTCCTACGTTCGCGTAGTATTGGGTTGCGCAAGTTGGGCTTCTTCTCGGGCATGGTCTTCATGATTGTCTTTGGCCTATCGGTGGTCTTTGCGGCCCAACTCAAACACGCTGCCGCCACGCAGGACCAAGCCATCATCATGACCCCAACCGTGACTGTGAAGAGTTCTCCCAGCGAAACGAGTGTCGACCTCTTTGTGTTGCACGAAGGTTCTAAAGTGACCATTTTGGAGACTTCAAACGGCTGGAACAAGATTCGAATCGCCAATGGCAGTGTTGGATGGCTTGAAGTGGATAAAATGCTTTCTTTCTGACCTTTTCGGGACACTGAATGAATTTTTTTGAGAAAAAAATGAATTTTTTTTCTTCAAAATGTATTTTCTTTGATAGAATGTCCTATATTTGCAGACCATATTAAAGTGAAAAAGTGTCAAAACACGTGAAATAGAAAGAATTAATTAAAATTTCGTGATATGAAAAAGAGATTTTTACCTTTCAGTTTACTTCTGGTAATCATGATCTTAGGTCAATCGATGACTATCGCTGACCAAGGTGGACACTATGTCCCGCGCAAGCAACTCAACAATGCGGAAAGCTTTATGGGCAGTCTCCGCGCTAACCAAAAGACGGGCTTGATCGACCCTGCCGACATGTTCAAGGCAATGCAGGCTCCTGCAACAAGGAATGATGCCGACAAGCCGCTCTATTGGATCAACATGGGTCCTGACAACATGGGTGGTCAGACCACTGCTATTTTGTACGACAACCGTCTGTATAATGGCCATGCCAACGGTGTGGTTTACATCGGCTCCAAGGGCGGTGGTGTTTTCAAGTCCTACAACTATGGTGTCAGTTGGCATCATGTGGGCGGCCTCAGTCTGATGGTCAGCTGCATGGTCCAGGATGCCGATGGCGTCATTTACGTTGGTACAGGCGACTGCGACGATGCCGCTACTAACAATGGCCTCAGCCAACAAGGCTACGACAACAGCTTTATCGGCTCAGGTTTGTACACCCTCACCAATGACGTTTTCGAGCAGATTGTTGTGCCTACCGAAGACGAATGGCAGTTCATCAACGGCCTCGCTCTTTCCGACGGCAAACTTCTGGCTGCCACCAACGAGGGTCTGATGTACTCTAGCGACAAGGGTCACACTTGGGCCACTGCTATCGAAGGCAAAGCCGTTGCCGTGAAAGCTGTCAACAACACCATCACAGCTGCTGTTGACGGTCAAGTCTATGTCGGCACCGACATCACCCACATGGTGAATCATTCCGGCACCACCAACGCCTTGCAGGGCGACAGCCTGCTGCCGCAGTCTGCTGACGGTATGGTTGACCTTGCTATCGCTCCCTCGGATGACAATGTGATTTATGCCAGTTTCATCAATACCGATGGTAAGCACATGGGCGTTTATGTTTCGGTTGACAAAGGTAACACATGGCGTGTCATTCTGCCAAGCATTGATGCCAACCTGGGTCATAATATCTATGGCGATTACGGCCTTTACAACCATGGCTTGGTTGTTGACCCCGAGGATTCGGATGTTGTCTATGTGCTCGGCTACAACCTTTGGTCGCTGACAGCTACTCCCAACGATGGCCTCTATATCGCTAACCAACTGACAAACCAGTCGTACTACTACCTGTCGAATTACCTGCACGTCGGTCTCCACGCCATGGTCTTCAACCCCAACAACACAGACGAGTGTTATGTGGGTACCGATGGCGGTATCTATAAGGCCACGGGTAGATTCACCTTCAGCAATTGCAACCGCAATTACACCACTTCCCGCATGTTCGGTGTGGCCTGCTCTGGCAAAGACACCCGCGTTTTGGCAGGCGGCCTCGATCACGGCACGGTGTATATCCCTGGCGATGCCGAGGCTGGTAGTTTGGAAAATGGTTTCTGGATCAATCCTACGAACGACAACTCGGGTCTCTTCTCCGACATCTCCCACGCTGGTAGTTGCGCCATCTCCACGCTGAACGCCAATACGTTCTTCGTGACCTATAAGGGCGATGCCGAATCGTGGAAGTTCCACATGTCACGTACCCAAACCGCTGGCGAAGACTGGATTTCGTCCAACTTCACATCTGCCCTCTCGCTGCCCAGCACTTCCATGTTCCGTATGCCTATCATGCTGGTTGAAAACTATAACAACCAACAGAATCCCGAAACGGTGTGGTATTACAATAAAACCGAGGAAGATTTGCCTGTTGGCACCACTGTCCAGGTGATGAGTACCAACAAGTATCCTTTCAACTATACGCTGACTTCTGCGCTTGTCGCTGGCGACTCCATCGAAGTGCATGATCCCATCACTTCCTACTTCTTCGTCGCTTCGACCGATGCTTTCTTCATGACCCGCACTCCTCTGCAGTTTGACAAGGAAGCTGAATGGTACAAGGTGGCCGACAAGTCGCACTCGGGCTTCAAGGGCGATCCGCTCAGCATGGGCATCACCGCCGATGGTAACACCATGTTCGTGGGCTTCAAGAATGGCAAGTTCATGCGTATCACTGGCTTGAACGATGTCGTCGATTCCAGCACGGGTACCATCACCGACTCACTGTATGCCGCCACCGTTACCACCATCGATTTGGGCACCACGCAATGCATCACTTCCGTTAGCGTCGACCCGAACGACAACAACAAAGTGCTTGTCACTTTGGGCAACTATGGCAACGAGGACTATGTGCTCTATTCGACCAACGCCATGTCCGAAGAACCCACCTTCGTCTCCAAGCAGGGCAACCTGCCTAAGATGCCGGTCTATTCTTCCGTGATTGAAATGGCAACGGGCGACGTCATCCTCGGCACCGAACGTGGTATTTACAGGTCAAAGAACCTCAGCGCTTGGACTTTCGATAGCGAAATGCTCGGCGAAATCCCGGTCATGGAACTCAAGCAACAACGCCTCTGCGTTGAAGATGCCATCACGGTGAACCACACCGCAGAAGGCGACTTCGTGACGGAGTATCCTGGTGTGAAGAACACGGGTATCATCTATGCCGCCACCTATGGTAGAGGTATCTTCCGCTGCGAGAACTATAAGAAAGACTTTACTGGCGTTACTGAGAACCCGACTGTCGAAACCGTCAACGTGAGCATGTATCCTAACCCGGTGAGCAGCCAAGCCACCCTCAGTTTCGAGCTCAAGGAAAGCTGCAACGTCAGCTACCAAGTGTTCGACATGACGGGTCGCATGGTGATGAACCAGAACGTGGGCCGTCTCAGTGAAGGTGAACACCAAGTCAACATCAGCGCCGAGAACCTCAGCTCAGGCTCCTACATCTTGCGCCTCAACCAAGGTGTCAAGAACAACAGCGTGAAGTTCATGGTGTACTAATGACGCTGTAGAGACGTTGCGCGCAACGTCTACACAAAGGAATGAAAAAAAGAAAGGCAATCTGAAAAGGTTGTCTTTCTTTTTGTATTTTTGCGCTATCATAATTGACCGCCATGAACAGCAAAAGAATCAATAAGGTCTTGGTCGCCAACCGTGGCGAAATAGCAGTCCGCGTCATCAAGACGTTGCGGAAACTGCATATTGCCTCCGTCGCCATTTTTGCCGACAATGATGCCAATGCCCTGCACCGTCGTTTGGCTGACGAGGCTTACCCCTTGGGCAACGGGCCGCTTAAGGACACTTACCTCAATATCCGTAAAATCATCGATGCGGCTTTGGACTCAGGTGCCGATGCTATCCATCCTGGCTATGGTTTCCTCTCCGAGAGCCCCGAATTAGTCGAGGCTTGCGAGGCCAGCAACTTGATTTTCATCGGTCCCGATGCCACTTCGATGCGGTTAATGGGCAATAAGATTGAGGCCCGAAAAGTGGCCGTAAAGCATGGCATTCCCGTCACTTTTGGCTTGATGGGCAGTCACGAGGAAATCCTCCAGATGGCCGACACGTTGCCTTACCCCGTGTTGATAAAGGCAGCGGCAGGCGGTGGCGGCAAAGGTATGCACATCGTTTGGGACAAGGAGAGCTTGAAACCCGAAATGGAACGAGCCTCGCGCGAGGCGGAGAAGTATTTCGGTGATGGCACAGTCTTCATCGAACAGTATATTGAGCGTCCGCGCCATATCGAAGTGCAGGTGTTGGCCGACCATCATGGCAATGTCATCCATTTGCACGAGCGTGAATGTACCATCCAGCGGCGCTACCAGAAAATCATCGAAGAATCGCCGTCGCCCACCTTGACCGAGGAAAAACGCCAACAGATTTGCGAGACCGCTGTCAAGCTTTGCAAGGCCATCGGTTACCGAAATGCGGGTACAGTGGAATTTCTGGTCGACAAGGACCTGAACTTCTATTTTTTGGAGATGAACACCCGCATCCAGGTGGAGCACCCCGTCACCGAGATGCGAACGGGCATTGACATCGTGGAGGAACAAATCCGCATCGCAAGAGGGAAGGAGATGGGGTGGACCCAAGAGGCCATCCAACCCCAAGGTCACGCCATAGAGTTGCGTATCTATGCCGAAGACCCTGCCAACGGATTCCTGCCCACACCCGGCAAGGTGACAGCCTACCATGAGCCCCAAGTACGTGGGGCACGTGTTGATAGTAGCATTGACGGAACTTGCTCGATTTCTGAAGCTTACGACCCGATGATTGCTAAATTAAGTTGCCATGCCAAAGACCGCCAAAGCGCTATTGAAACGGCACAACATGCTTTGAAAGACTTCATCATCCAGGGTTTGACCACCAACAAGGCTTACCTTTGGGAAGTCATCAAGAATCCCGACTTTATCGACAACAAGATAGACACCGCTTTCTGTTCTACGCATCAAGAAGCTTTGCTGAATGCCTTGAATGAGAGTCGCGACAATTTGAATGTCAACGATATAGCTATCTCCTTCCTGATGTTTGATTTTTGCAAGCGTCAGGTGGAACAGCAGCCTGAAAACGTGTGGGAACAAATTGGTTATTGGCGTTACCACATGCAGTTGACCGTTGATGTGGAGGGCAAGCGGATTCCCGTCAGCATTTGCGCGGCGGAAGCGGGCAAAATCAAGGGAAAGGTTGGGGGAATGTCTTTCTCGGTGGAGTTTGTCCACTACGACACCCATCAACTGAAAATCATGCTCAACGGCCGAACGGAAACAGTGTACTGTTCGGTGAACGACGAACAGAAAACCATTGTCAATTTCCATGGCCTCAACTTCACCTGTTTCCGCACTGACCAATTGAACGACACCTTGGATTATGCCAGCAAGGAGTCGGTGAACGATAAGTCGAAAATGGTATCTCCCATGCCTGGCAAAGTGGTGAAAATCAATGTAAAGGAAGGTGACGAAGTGAACGAAGGAATGGTGATGATTGTGGTGGAGGCGATGAAGATGGAGAACAACATCGTGGCTTCAGGCAATGCCAAGGTGAAGAAAATTCTTGTCACCGAAGGACAGATGGTAGACAATAAAATGCAATTAATTGAATTAATGTAATGCGGATATGTGTGTCCGCCTACTAAGGACAATATTATGAATTTCGACCTTACAAAAGAACAGGAAGCCCTACGCCAACGGGTGCGCGACTTCGCCGAACAGGAAGTGAAACCCGTAGCTCGCGAAAACGACGAAGACCAGCATTTCGACGTTGGCCTGACACTGAAAATGGCCGAACTTGGTCTGTTGGGCATGACCGTCCCGAAGGAATACGGTGGCCAAGGCCTTGACAACCTGAGCTATATTATCGCCGTCGAGGAATTGGCCCGCGTGGACGGCTCCACAGCCGCTACCATTGCTGCGGACAATTCATTGGGTATCGGGCCCATCAAGGATTACGGCACCGAAGAGCAGAAGCAAAAATACTTGCCTCAACTTTGCAAAGATCGTCTATGGGGCTTCGGCCTGACCGAAGAAGACGCTGGCAGCGACTCGCGCGGCACCAAGACCACTGCCTCCTTTGACGGCACCTTCTGGCACCTCAACGGATCCAAGATTTTCATCACCAATAGCGCGACGCCTATCAGCTTGGGTACCACTGTACAAGCCGTTTCGGGTGAAAAGGACGGCAAGCCGGAGTTTACGGCTTTGTTGGTCGAAAACAAGAGGGATGGCTTCACGCAAACACCCATGCACGACAAGATGATGTGGCGCGCCTCCAACACGGGCAAGCTGATTTTCAACGATGTGCGTCTGCCCGAAGACTGCATCCTCGGCAAGCCGGGCGAGGGTTCACATATCATGCTGGCCACATTGGATTCGGGTCGACTCTCAATCGGCGCGATGGGGTTGGGTTGTGCGCAAGGTGCATACGAGATGGCCTTGGCCTACTCGAAAAAGCGTGTGCAGTTTGGCAAACCCGTGTGCAAGTTCCAGGCGGTGGCTTTCAAACTTGCCGACATGGCCATGAAGATTGAGGCTGCCCGTGGATTGCTCTACCATGCCTGCTGGCTGAAAGACCAGCATCGTCCCTTTGGCAAGGAGGCGGCGATGGCGAAACTCTATTGCTCCGAAGTGGCCGCTGAAGTATGCGACAATGCCGTTCAAGTGATGGGTGGTCACGGCCTGCTGAAAGAGTTCGACATGGAGCGATTCTACCGCGACCAACGCATCCTGCAAATCGGTGAAGGCACTTCCGAAATCCTCCGTTTGGTGATTTCGAGGGCCATTGGGTGCTGATTTTTGAAGGTGAAAATCGCAAATTGCGTCAGTCAACTGACGCAATTTAGCTAAATTCCGTCAGTCAACTGACGGAATTTTTGTTTTTTGCTTGTCAGAAGGAGAAATTATTGTACTTTTGCGTCGTTAATTCTCAATGATATGGATACGATTCAAAGGGCATTGCAACAGCGGGTGGTGGATCGCATGAAGCCACAAAAGGTTATGCTGATTTTCGGACCACGCCGAGTGGGGAAGACTTTCCTGCTCAAGCAAATCGTGCAATCGTTTAAGGGCAAGTCGCTTATGCTCAACGGCGAGGATGCCGATTCCATTGCTATGTTAGAGCCGATAAGCATTGCCAACTATCGCCATGTGTTGGAGGGTATGGATCTGTTGGCCATCGACGAGGCGCAACACATCCCCGACATCGGGAAGAAGTTGAAACTCATCGTGGACGAAGTTCCCGGCATCCGCGTCATTGCGAGCGGTTCCTCTTCCTTCGACCTGAAAAACCAAGCTGGCGAGCCTTTGGTGGGTCGAGGAACGCAGTTTGTTTTGTTGCCTTTTTCGCAACAGGAGATTGCCACGGTGGAGTCGCCCATCGAGAGCAAGCGGAATCTGGAGGCGCGACTGATTTACGGCTCCTATCCCGAGGTGGTTATGTTGGATACGTTTGTGGAGAAAAAGGAATACCTTAATGATATAGTGGAGTCGTATCTGCTCAAAGACATTCTCGCCGTCGATGGCATCAAGAACTCGGCCAAGATTCGTGACTTACTGCGCTTGGTGGCCTACCAAATGGGCGATGAACTATCCTTTGAGGAGGTCGGCAAACAATTGGGAATCAGCAAGAACACGGTTGAGCGTTATTTGGACTTGCTGCAAAAGGTGTTCGTATTGTATCGTTTGGGCGGCTTCTCCAAGAACCTTCGGAAAGAGGTCACGAAATCGAGCAAGTGGTATTTTACCGATAACGGGGTTCGCAATGCGGTCATCCGCAATTTCGAGCCGCTTTCGCTTCGTACCGATGCCGACCGTGGCGCACTTTGGGAGAACTACATCATCACCGAGCGAATGAAACGCAATCAAAATGAGCGACTTGGGCTTGAGTTCCACTTTTGGCGCACCTACGACAAACAAGAGATTGACCTGATAGAGACTGGTTCGGGAGTTATGAACGCCTTTGAGATGAAGTTGGGGAAGAAGTCGCCATCGGCACCAAAAGCCTTTGCCGTAGCCTATCCAGAGGCTAAATTTGCGGTGGTGAACGCTAATAATTATTCGGAGTATATCTGACTTTTGCCTATCTTTGCGGCTCAAACCCACATCAATCTTTAAATTTGAAATCTGGAATTTGAAATCCTAAAATTATATAAAAATGAAAATCAAACATTTAGCCCTCGTAGCAGCATTGGCTATTGGTGCCACCGCCTGCGACAACAACAAGAAGCCTGAACAGACCGCCGAGCCTGTCAAGCAAGAAACGCATTTGTCGGACAAGTATGCCGAGTATACTTTGACGACCGACATCAACCACTTGAGCGACAACGAGAAACAAATGTTGCCGCTACTGTTCCAAGCCGCCGACATCATGGACGGTCTCTTCTGGCAAGAGAACTATGGCGACAAGAATGAACTCATGACTCGTATTGGCGACAATGCCGACATCAAGAAATTAGCCACCATCGCCTACGGCCCCTGGGACGGTCTCGACGGCAACAAGCCTTTCGTTGAAGGTATCGGCCCGAAACCCGCCGGTGCCCGCTTCTATCCCGCCGACATGACCGAGGAGGAGTGGAACGCCTTCGATGACCCCAACAAGACCAGCCAATACACCATGATTGTCCGCGACGAGAACGGTGCACTGAAGTGTGTGTGGTATCATGACTACTTTGCTGAACAAATCGAGAAGGCCGCCTCGTTGCTCGATCAAGCCTCTGAACTGGCTGGCGACAAGGAGTTTGCCACTTATCTGAAACTTCGTGCCTTAGCCCTCCGCACCGATGATTATCTGCAGAGCGACATGCAGTGGATGGACGTGCGCAACAACAACATCGACATGGTGATTGGCCCCATCGAGAACTACACCGATGCCCGCTATGGCATCAAGGCTTCGCACGAAGCTTTTATCCTCATCAAAGATCAGGATTGGACGAAGAAACTGGCTCGTTACGCTGCTTTTGTGCCTGAGTTGCAGAAGCAACTGCCTGTGCCTGCCGAGTATAAGAAAGAAGTGCCTGGCAGCGACGTTGACCTTGCTGCTTACGATGTGGTCTATTACGCTGGCGACTGCAATGCCAACTCGAAGACCATCGCCATCAACCTGCCCAACGACGAGCGTGTGCAGCTGG
>JAEEGH010016709.1_pt1 | contig 15752 bp, 14 predicted proteins | sample 9134181 | NCBI WGS metagenome assembly JAEEGH01 (sample SAMN16246544, study PRJNA631951) | gut metagenome | biome: gut microbiome; feature: rumen; material: DP-attached | host: Bos | place: Iran: Karaj | collected 2018-10 | reverse complement strand
GGCGAAAACAGGGGTTCGATTCCCCTAGGAACTGTTGTTTTAGAAGACTCCCAAGTGTTACTTGGGAGTCTTCTTATTACACGTTAAAAATGAAAATTTCATAAGGAGGAAACATGTCGAAAAGTAGCGATTACGAACAGAAGACGACCGATTTTGTCCTTCCGATTTTGGAGAAAAAAGGTTTTGAACTCTACGACGTGGAATATGTAAAGGAAGGAAATGATTTTTACCTTCGTATTTACATTGATAAAGAAGGGGGCATTACCATTAATGATTGTGTGGAAGTGACCCGCGAAATGAATGAGATCTTAGATAAAGAAGATTACATCAAGGATCCGTTTATTTTCGAAGTATCCTCACCGGGATTGGATCGTCCTTTAAAGAAAGATAAGGATTTTGATCGAAACATCGGAAAACAGGTGGAACTTAAGACCTATAAACCTTTTGATAAACAAAAAGAGTTTACCGGAGTTTTAAAATCCCATGATAAAGATAGTGTTACCATTGAGTTTGAAGATGGTGATTTTACGTTTTTAAAGAAAGATTTGTCGTTGATTCGACTTGCTATAGATTTTTAATTTCTTATTTCTAAAGGAGGTTTAACATGGATAAGAATGAACTTTTAGCTGCGCTTAATATTATGGAATCTGAGAAAAGCATTGATAAGGCTTCTTTGATTGAGGCAATCAAGCTTTCTATCTTAAATGCGTGCAAGAACTATTACGGAACCGCTGACAATATCGTGGTTGAAATCGATCCTGAAACAGGTGACAACCGTGTATATGCGGTAAAGAAGGTTGTTAAGGCTTCTGATTTGGAAGATGAAGCATTAGAACTTACCGTAGAAGAAGCACAGGAAATTAATTCTAAGTTGGTAGAGGGAGATGAAGTTCAGATCGATATTGATACCAAGAACTTCGGACGTATTGTTACCAGCTCTTCAAAGAACCAGATCATCCAGAAGATTCGTGATGATGAAAAGGCTACCATTTACAATGAGTTCTATGAAAAAGAGCATCAGGTAGTTACCGGTGTGGTTCAGAGATACAACGGAGACAATATTTCCATTAATCTTGGAAAGACCGATGCCATTCTTACAAAGAATGAGCAGATTGACGGTGAACACTACAAGCCGACCGATCGTATTAAGGTTTATATCCTTGAAGTAAAGAATACCCAGAGAGGTTTACGCGTTCGCGTTTCCCGTACCCATCCGGAACTTGTTAAGAAGTTATTCGAAGAAGAAGTTACCGAAGTAAGAGACGGAATCGTTGAGATTAAGGCAATTGCTCGTGAAGCAGGAAAGCGTTCTAAGATTGCTGTTTGGTCAAACGATCCTGACGTAGATCCGGTTGGTGCTTGTGTAGGTATGAACGGAAGCCGTGTAAACGCAATCGTTTCCGAATTACATAATGAAAAGATCGACATCATTAACTGGGATGAGAATCCAGCTTACTTAATTCAGAACGCATTGTCACCGGCAATGGTTATTTCCGTTATTGCCGATAACGATGAAAAGACTGCAAAAGTCGTTGTTCCGGATGACCAGTTGTCACTTGCAATCGGTATGAAGGGTCAGAATGCACGACTTGCTGCACGTTTAACCGGATTTAAGATTGACATTAAATCTGAGACTCAGGCCAGAGAATCCGGAGACTTCATTGATGAATATGATGAAGAGTATGATGATGAATACTACGAAGAAGAGTATTATGAAGACGAAACCGAAGAATAAGCCTTTGCGCAAAAGGGGCGGTTGTAACGAGATGAAGGAAAAAGAATCCATGATTCGTGTTACAAAAGATGTACTCGGTGGATTTCAAATTGATGAAACCCATACCGTTCAAAGCCGTGGTGCCTATATTTGCAAGAATGCAGATTGTTTAAAAAATACGCTTAAGAATAAGGGCTTGGAGCGTTCGTTGAAATGTAAGATATCCGATGATTTTTATCCAACATTAGCGCAGGTGTTAAACGCATATGAAAATGGATCCGGTGCTGTCTCTTCTTAGTCTTTCCAAAAAGGCAGGGAAGATCAAGGCAGGTACGTTTCAAGTGGAAGAATCCGTAAAGAAATACAAATCCTATTTGGTAATTTGTGCCACGGATTCCAGTGACCGAAGAAAAGAAGATGTAAAAAACATGTGTGAGTTTTACGAAGTGCCTTATATCTACTATGGCACCAAGGAGGAACTGGGGTCTTGTATCGGGAAGATGGAAAACGCCATCCTTTCCGTGGAAGACGAAAAACTTGCTTTATCCGTTCGAAAAAAAGCGGATATGAACTCTTTTTAGACAGGAGGATTTTATATGGCAAAAATGAAGATTAAAGAACTCGCTGAAGAACTCGGCGTTGACAGTAAAGAAGTTATTAAGTTTTTAAATGATAACGGATTTGAGGCAAAATCTTCTACTAAGGGAATCGAAGATGAACAGATTAACTTAGTAAAAGGTAAATTTGGTGCGTCTTCCAAGAAGGAAGAAAAGCCGGCTGCCCCAAAGAAAGCTGAACATCTTTGCAGCCAAAAAGGAAGAAAGATGAAGATACTTATTACTGGAGCCAGCGGATTTATCGGCTCGTTCATAGTGGAAGAAGCGTTGCGACGGGGGATGGAGACGTGGGCCGTCGTCAGGCGGAGCAGCTCGAAAGCTTACCTGACGGACGAACGCATCCACTTCATTGAGTTGAACCTCTCGTCGGAGGAAGAATTGGTGGAACAGCTGCGCGGCCATGAGTTTGACTATGTGGTACATGCTGCCGGCGTAACGAAATGTCTGAACAAAGCCGACTTCCGCCGCATCAATACCGAGGGGACCAAGAACCTGGTGAACGCCCTGCTGGAACTGCAGATGCCGCTGCAGCGGTTTGTGTATATCAGTTCGCTCAGCGTCTTCGGAGCCATCCGCGAACAACAGCCTTACGAGGAGATACGTGAGACGGACACGCCACAGCCGAATACGGAATACGGGCGCAGCAAGTTGGAGGCGGAACGGTGGTTAGACAGCCTCTCCCCCAACCCCTCCCCTGCAGGGAGGGGAGCTTTCCCCTACGTCATCTTGCGGCCTACGGGGGTGTATGGCCCTCGTGAGCGGGACTACTTCATGATGGCCAAGAGCATCAAGGGACACAGCGACTTTGCCGTAGGCTTCAAGCGCCAGGACATCACGTTCGTCTATGTCACCGATGTAGTGCAGGCCGTGTTCTTGGCATTGGAAAAGGGAGAGACTGGCCGCAAGTACTTCCTGAGTGACGGACAGGTGTACCAAAGCACAACGTTTAGCGACTTGATACATGAGGAGCTGGGCCGCCCGTGGTGGATTCGCATTACGGCTCCCGTTTGGGTGCTCCGCATCGTCACGTTCTTCGGTGAGCACATCGGCCACCTGACGGGCAAGGTGACGGCGCTGAACAACGACAAATACAATATACTGAAGCAGCGCAACTGGCGCTGTGACATCCAGCCAGCCATCGACGAGTTGGGCTATCGGCCGGAAGTAGACCTGAAGGAGGGTGTCCGCCGTAGTATAAAATGGTATAAGGAGAACGGATGGCTGTGAAAAGGAGCAACGGACAAACACGGACGGACACGGACAAAAAGAGTAAGTCCGTGAAAGTCCGATGCAAATAATAAATTAGGTGAAGTACTTTAAATATCTGTTTGGAATTGAGAAGAAGCCGCGACGGGGGTTGTTGGAGGTGGAATGGGTCATCATGGGGTACCTGATGCTGACCCTGCTGCTGATGCTGTTTACGTGGACCAAGCTGCCCGACCCCGAGCCTATGCTGTGGGGACGCTTCCGGGTGGTGGTGTCAACGCTGGCCCTATGGGGCGTCTACCGCCTAGTACCTTGCCGCTTCACGATGTTGTGCCGCGTGACGCTGCAGTTGGCCTTATTGTCGTGGTGGTATCCCGACACGTTCTCGCTGAACCGCATCTTCCCCAACCTCGACCACCATTTTGCTGCCCTCGAACAGTCCATCTTCGGCTGCCAGCCCGCCTTGGAGTTTGCCAATCATTGGACTCATCCCGTGTGGAGCGAGCTGATGTACTTAGGCTACTCTTCCTATTTCCTGCTCATCAGCATTGTTGTGGTCTATTATTTCATCTGGCGCTACGAGGAGTTCCACCGCACGGTGTTCATCATTCTGACGTCGTTCTTCGTCTATTATGTCATCTTCGTCGCCCTGCCTGTCACGGGGCCGCAGTACTACTACTTGGCTGCCGGCCTTGACAACATCAGTCAGGGCGTGTTTCCCAATGTCGGCGACTACTTCCTGACCCACGACGAAATGATGAAAATGCCGGGCTACGAGGACGGGTGGTTCTACCAGATTATGGTCAATGCCCACAGCGCCGGCGAACGTCCTACGGCAGCCTTCCCCAGCAGCCACGTCGGCGTGACCGTCATCCTGCTGCTGTTGGCATGGCGTTCCAGGAGCCGCCTGCTGATATGGTTCGTGTTCACGCTATTCCTGCTGATGTGTTTGGCTACGGTCTACATCCGTGCCCACTACGTCATTGACGTGTTTGCCGGTTTGTTGTCGGCAATAATAATGTATATTACCTTACATTATATAAGCAAATATCGGCGAATTTAGGGTGATAAAGTCATTTTTCTTTCCGAAAATTTGGCAGATTAAAAAAATATCCCTAACTTTGCCCACGATAACAAGACATAATAGTCCAAGGATTCCGGCATTAGCGAACGCGTCGGAATTCTTTGTTTTTGTCTACCTAAAATAATAAATAGGAAAATAGTAAATTGTAAATAGTAAAATAGTAAATATTATGGCATACATGTCACAAGAAGGCTATGACAAATTGATAGCCGAACTGAAGTATTTGGAGAGCGTAGAACGCCCCAAAGCATCGGCCGCCATCGCGGAAGCACGCGACAAGGGCGACCTGAGTGAGAATAGTGAGTACGATGCTGCCAAGGAGGCACAGGGTCATCTGGAAGCAAAGATCAACCAGCTGAAACTGGCCATCTCGGAAGCGAAAATTGTGGACACCTCGCGGCTGAGTACTGACGCCGTACAGATTCTGTCGAAGGTGGAGATGACCAACCTGGCCAACAAGGCCAAGATGGCCTACACCATTGTCAGCGAGAGTGAAGCCAACCTGCGTGAGGGCAAGATTTCCATCACCACCCCCATTGCCCAGGGTCTGCTGAACCACAAGGAAGGTGACGAGGTGGAAATCAAGATTCCGCGTGGCACCATCAAACTACGCATCGACAAAATAACCGTAGGATAAATAGTACATTGTACATAACTAAATAGTACATAACAAGATGGATATCTTTTCAAAAATCGCTGCTGGCGAAATACCCAGCTACAAGTGCGCTGAGAACGACGAGTTCTACGCATTCCTCGACATTAACCCGCTGGTGAAAGGTCACACCTTGGTGATTCCCCGCCGCGAAGTTGATTACATCTTCGATATGGACGACGACGAGATAGGCCGCTACCAGCAGTTTGCCAAGCGCGTTGCCGTAGCCATCAAGAAGGCATTCCCCTGCCGCAAAGTAGCACAGGTGGTGCTTGGCCTTGAAGTGGCACACGCCCATATCCACCTCATTCCCATGCAGAGTGAGGCCGATGTTGACTTCCGCCGTGAAAAGCTACAGCTCACGGAGGAGGAGTTTAAGGAAATCGCAGCGAAAATTCTTCAGAATTTTCGAAGTGAATCGTGAAAAGTGAAAAGTGAATAATTTGCTGCCGCCGTTCCGCTGGTTATGTTGCAGGAATGGCGGCAGCAAATTATTCACTTTTCACTATTCACTTTCTCCTTTTTATACAAACTCTTCTTTGTATTTCAGCCTTACCTCATTGACATACTTGCGGATGAGTGCCGATGAGTCGCCCTTCTTGCAGATGAGCAGCACGTCGCCCGACTCTGCCACGATATAGCCTTCCAGCCCATTGATGACAGCCAAGTGCCCCTTCGGCATCTTGATGATGTTATCACGACAGTCCTCGAGCATCACCTCCGAGTCAATCACCACATTGTCGCCATCACCCTTCTGCATACCCTCATAGATAGAGTGCCACGTGCCAAGGTCGGCCCATCCGAAGCTGCACTTCATGACGTAGACGTTCTGTGACTTCTCCAAAATGCCGTTGTCAATGGAGAGGTTGGGGAACTTCGAAAAGTTTTCCCTGACAAACTCACGCTCCTGCTCCAGACTGATAGTCATGCCTTCCTGGTCGATAAGCCTCAACACCACAGGCAGGATCTTGCGCAGGGACAACACCAGATTCCTGACGTTGGACATGAAGATGCCCGTGTTCCACAGGAACTCGCCACTCTCGACAAACAGCCGTGCGAAGTCACGCTCAGGCTTCTCCGTGAACGACTGCACTTTGTACAAGTCCTCCGGCCCAGCCGCGTCACCCATCTGAATATAGCCATATCCCGGCTCGGGACGTGTCGGCTTGACACCCATCGCTATCAGACAGTCGTTCTGCTCCACAAAATCGAAGCACTCCTTGACATTACGCTCAAAAGCATCGTCACCAAACACGGCTTGGTCTGAAGGCAGTATGATAACCTGGGCGTCAGGACAGACATGGGAAATGCGATAGGCAGCCCACGCCACACTCGGCGCCGTATTACGTGCCACCGGCTCGGCCAGCACGTTGTCGGCGGGTAATTCTGGTAACTGCTCAGTCACCCAATGCGAATACTCCATCTGGGTGCTGACATAGATATTCTCGCGGGGAACGATGCGCACCATGCGGTCGTAAGCCTGCTGCAACTGGGTACGTCCCGTTCCGAAGAAGTCGATAAACTGCTTAGGTTTCTGTTCACGGCTGCAAGGCCACAGACGTCTTCCTTTACCACCGGCCAGAATGAGACAAAAATGTTTTTCTGATATTTCCATCATTTTATTTTACGAGTTAACCTCTATTTTGGGGGCGAAGATACGCAATAAATATGATATTTGCAAGTATTTTTAAGATTTTTAGCTGAAACTCTTTGTCATTTCATTTTTTCTTAGTACCTTTGCACCGCTTTTCGAGCCCAGATGGCGGAATCGGTAGACGCGCTGGTCTCAAACACCAGTGGGGCAACCCGTGCCGGTTCGACCCCGGCTCTGGGTACAAAGCTCAAAAGCGAAGTGCTGCAAGTCTACAGATTGCAGCATTTTTTTTAACCATCCCGAGACTGGCACAGGTTTTCGGTATTACAGATAAATCACAATATAAAGCTAAGATAAAATGATAGACAGCATTGTTGAAAGTTTTAAAAACAACTTGATAGCCGAGGATCGTTACCAGATGATTCTCGATGGTCTGCAGGTGACACTCATTATTACGCTCTGCGCCACCGTCTTAGGCACGATACTGGGCGGAGTGGTGTGCTGGATGCGTATGAACCGCCGGGCATGGCTGCGGCAAACGGCCAAGGTGTATATCGACCTGATGCGTGGCACGCCCGTACTGGTGCTGCTCATGCTGATGTACTATGTGGTGATGGCACCGATGGACGCTACGGGCATTGTGGTTGCCATTGTCACCTTCTCCTTAAACACGGCGGCTTACATCAGCGAGATGCTGCGAACTACCATTCAGGGCATCGACCGCGGCCAGACCGAGGCGGGACTGGCCTTAGGCTACACACAGCGGCAGACATTCTTCCGGATAGTGCTGCCACAGGTCGTCAGGGCGGTGATGCCTGTCTATCAGGGCGAGGTGGTGAGTCTGCTGAAGGGTACGAGTATCGTGGGCTACATTGCCGTGAACGACATGACGCGAGCTTCCGACCTGATACGCTCGCGAACCTTCGATGCCTTCTTCCCCCTCCTTGTGACAGCCATCATCTATTTCTTCATGGCGTGGCTCATCGGAGTGCTGCTGATGTCGCTGGTGCAACGCCAGCGTATGAAAGCCATCGCTGCAGCTGTGGCGCTGACGCTGTTTGGCGTAGTAGCTTACGTGCCAACGCTTACGGATAGCAGTTCTCCCGCCACCGTGTCCGACGGTTCTTCGCAGGGCAAAGCCTCCCAAGGGCCGAGCGCTCCGTCGGATGTTCCCGCTGTCTTCAAGGCCCTCGCCGGCAAGCGTGTCGGTGTCATTATCGGTAGCATACAGGATTTTGCCGTCACCGACATGGCACCCGATGCCAACATTCTGCGCATGACCAACACGACCGACCTGCTGACAGCCTTAGAGAGCGGCAAGGTGGATGTGGCGGGCAGCGAAAGCCTGACGCTGATATTCAATAAGGAGTTGGCCGCCAAGGTGGACTCCGTGAACTCAGAGCTGGCAGCGATTCCAGTTGGTGCCTGCTTCCGACTGGACAATACCGCATTGCAGCAGGACTTCAACCGCTTCCTGGCCGACATTCGCAGCGACGGCACCTATCAGGAGATTATGGACCGCTGGAGCAAAGCCGACGACCCCTCAGCCGTGACAGTACCCCAACAGCATGGTACAGGGCGCACCCTGCGTGTGGCCACCTTCCCGGCCATGCCGCCATTAAACTTCATCTGTTCGGGAAAGCCGTCGGGCTTAGAGCCAGACATTCTGACGGAGTGGGCCAACCGCCGCAACTGGAAATTGGAGTTCCTCATCATGGACTTCGCCTCGCAGATTCCTGCTGTGCAGACAGACAAGGCCGACCTGGCCTTGGGGGCTGTCAGCATCACCGAGGAACGAAAGAAGCAGGTGCTCTTCTCTGACGGTTATTTAGAGTCGCATATCGTGCTGATTACACGAAAAGGCGAGAACGCCATACTCACCAATCCTATGCAGCCGACCACTACTGAGAATGACGACAATCAAGGGCCATGGATTCCGATATTGCTAAGCGTCGTAGGAGTTGGGATTTGTCTTACCGGGTGGCTTTTCATCCGTCGGAAAAACGCGCCTGCCCACTCATCTCTCACCTCTCAGCCCTCACCGCTCACCGCTGACGGTCCCATCCTTCATATCTCCCACGTAAAGAAAAGTTTCGGTACGTTCCATGTACTACGCGACATCAATGTTGATATACACAAGGGCGAGGTCATCTCCATCATCGGCCCCTCAGGCACAGGCAAGAGCACTTTCCTGCGCTGCCTGAACCTCTTGGAGCACCCCACCGGCGGCAGCATCCTCATCAACGGACAAGACATCCTGTCTACCGACGCTGACGTACCTATGCTGCGTCGCCGTATGGGCATGGTGTTCCAGTCGTTCAACTTGTTCAACGGCATGTCGGTACTCGACAACATCTGCCTGGCACCCATGCAGCTGCTTGGCAAGCGCCGTGAGGAAGCCGAGCAGAAAGCCTACGAACTGCTACAGATGGTGGGACTGGTCGAACGTGCTGATGCCCTACCCGACCAACTGTCAGGCGGACAGAAGCAGCGCGTAGCCATTGCACGTGCGCTGGCTATGGAGCCCGAGATACTGCTCTTCGATGAACCGACCTCCGCCCTCGACCCCACGATGGTGAGCGAGGTGCTGGGCGTGATGACACGGCTGGCACGCGAGGGTATGACGATGATTGTGGTGACCCACGAGATGCGCTTCGCCCGTCAGGTGAGCAGCCGCGTGCTGTTCTTTGCCGACGGTGTGGTCTATGAGGACGGCACACCCGATCAACTCTTCGAACATCCGCAGCGCGAGCGCACTCGCCAGTTCATACAGCAGATACACGAAACGACATTCAGCATCGAGAGCGAGCAATTCGACTGGTATGCCATGATGGCGCAGATGGAGCAGTTCTGTCAGCAATACAACCTGTCGCGCCAGCAGACCGACGGCGTGCTCCACGTTATAGACGAATCGCTCAGCATCCTCGGCTCAGGTGAAAAAGCTATCCAGCCCGGTACACGCCTCACGCTGTCCTATACGGAGCAGGACGATACGCTGCAGTTCATCGTCAACTGTCCGCAGGCCATCAACAGCGATGTCTTCCAGGCCGACGACGATGACTTGGCCCTGACCATCCTGCGCAATTACTGCCGTGACATCAGTATCGACGGCAATATGCTCCGCATGATTATCAAGTAGAGAATGCTATTATCCGTTCGGAACGGACGGGGCTTGAGGGTCATTTATTGGCGTTGCAGCGGGCGGTATAGAACTGGCGGAAGTCCGACCATTTGTAGTACGGATAGTTGTCCGTAGGCAGGGGCAGACTGGCTTCGTGGCCGTTGAGCAGGCACTTCACCAGCACATCATTGCTGGCCTTCTTGCTGCGATAGAATATGAGTTGTATGTTGCAGGCCTTGCAGGTGTTCCAGTTCTGATAGCAGTTCTTCACCTCGTAGGGATCCTCGGGGTCGCGGTCGGCTCCGTTGATGCCCATGAGGATGTGGAGCGGTCCTAAACGGTCGTCATGGCCAAAGCGCAGGTCGGCAATGCGGTCGCTACTACCGTCGAGCACAGCATCGGCTTTCTTGATGATGTCCTGCAAGATGGGAATCGTCATGTACTGGCGGGGAAACAGCCAGGAGTAGGAGCCTAAGTTGGAGCTTTCCCATCGGTCGGCTATATCCTTGTCGGTAACGAGGTTGCCCATCATGCCCTCGTGGCCGATGTTGGGCAGCGAGGTATATAGGTTGATGAAGTTCTCGCCAATATGGTGTACGCTGCCAGGCAGCCCCTCGGTGCTGGTGAAGGCCCGCTTGACGATTGTTTCGTGCAGGTTGTCGGTGTACTTGAACTGGTCGCGGTTCTTCTCGTAGCGGGGCTTGTGACTGGGGAATTCGCGACGGGCGGGGTTCTGACGGTCGTCAGGCACTACGCCGTCGAGGGTAAAGCGCGACGACTGCTCACGAATCTCTATCTTGGGATTACACTGCACCAGCTCCTGACAGAAACCTGCCATACTGATGACGCAGCGCCCGCTGAGCGAGGCAATGGCCAGCACGTTGCCACCTTTCTTGAATACTTCGGGGAAGTTGTTGTACATGGTTCTGGCGATACGCTGGTGCTGCTCCCACCCTAAATCGGTCAACTCGCTGACGCCTGTTGACAACTCGTCCTTGGCGGCTTCGAACTTCGTGTAGAACAGCTCGCCCTCAGCCGTGAGCTGATGCTTGCGGTGGGCAATGGTCAGCAGGCTGTCCATTTCGCGATAGAGGAAGGCGTTCCAGTAGTAGCGAGAGCCGTGACGGCCGTAATGGCTGATGTAGAACGGCTTGTAGCCGCTGGGAGCCTTGGTCAGTTTCTCGGTTGTGAACTCATAAGGATAGTCGGTGCCGTAGGCTTTCCGGGGGTCGGCTTTGAGCTGGTCGAGGGGTGACACACCCTGTGCCCATGATGCCAGCACAAAGGCAATGAATACCAAAATAGTCAAGGTTCTTCTCTTCATGTCTCTTAGTTTTATGTTTCAGTTATTGATATTTGCTGCAAATGTAAGGATAATATTCGAGAATGCAAAATAAAATGGCGAAATATTGTAAAAAGTATCGGAAAGATGGAAGAATTATGAAAGAAATGAGTACCTTTGCACACCGATTCAAAAATTAAACAAGAAATGGCAAAGATTGTTTTAGTAACAGGTGCCAACAAAGGCATCGGATTTGGAATTGCCAAGCACCTCGGAAAGAGTGGCTGGCAGGTGATTATCAGCGCACGCGACGCACAGCGTGCCGAGAAGGCTATCAATGAACTGCAGACGGCTGGTGTCGACGTGCTGGGTTGGGTGAACATCGAACTGCGCAAGCTGGCTACCACCGATGGCGCGGATTACGCGGATGGTCTCGTGAAGGAGATCAGTGAGAAGTATCCTGAGTTGTCGCTGCTTGTGAACAACGCCGGCATCCCTGGCGACATGAGTGTGGACAGCCTGCACACAGAACTCAGCGACATCAAGGAGACGCTCGACGTGAACTTCATCGGCACCTTCGCGCTGACCAAGGCCCTGATGCCGCTGCTCACAAAGAACGAGGGACGCATCGTCAACGTGACCGTTCCCTCAGAAATCAGTCCTTACTGGCATCCGTTAGCCTACGTAGCCAGCAAGGCCGCCCAGAATGCTATGATGGGGGTGATGGCTATCGAACTGCAACAGAGCAACACGCCGTTGGAGGTCTTCTCCGTACACCCGGGTCCCACCACCACCGACCTGAACGGCAATATGGCACTTCCCGGTTTCCACGACATCGAGACCGTAGGCCAGAAGATGGCTGAGCTCATCAACGATGGCCAGAGCCATCAAGGCGAGTTCATCGAGCTTTACCCGATAGTCAAGGAAGACTAAATATAGAATTCTGACGGATCTATCAACCCCGCACGGAGCGCGTACTTCACCGCTTCGTGCGCTGTGTTGATACCCAGTTTGCGAAAGATGTTCTTGCGGTGGGTGGTGACAGTATGGACGCTCGAGAACCGCTCGGCAGCTATCTCCTTTGTGGTCTTCCCCTGAGCTATGGCCTTCACTATCTCGGTCTCGGTGGCCGTCAGTATGTCAGGCTTCTCCTCTTCCTGCTGCTGGGTGATGATGGTCTCCAAGGCGCGCTGGCTGAGGTAGCGGTTGTGACGGCCTACTGACTGCAGGGCTTCACGAATCTCGCTCAGAGGACTATCCTTGAACACCACGCTGAACTGATGGGACGAATACACCACACGACGTATGAACTGCGGTGTCAGCTCGTCGCTGAGGAGAATCCACTCCGACAGGCCGAAGCGCTCGGCCACAATCAGCAGCTGGTCCTCGTCGGCAAAGTCAAACAGCGTATAGTCGAGAATCACCACCGCATCTTCGTGCTCCCTCAACAACTGGATCAGCCCAGCCTTATCCACTGCACGATAGACCACTTGGTCCTCGTCGCGCTTCAACAGGCTGCGAATCGCAAAGCCCGTCAACTCCTGATTGTCTGCAACAATATATTTCCTCATAACTGTGTCGGTTTTTGGGTGCAAAGGTACTACTTTTAAAATATATAACCAAATCTCCGGCGAATTAAGGAAAATATCTCTAAACATCATGCCTTTCCTCTTCGTTCTATTCCAAGAGCCCCCGTTTTTGAGCATCGAAATAGATATTTATTCTGCAAAGGCTTTACTAAAAATGCTGATTCCATCGGGAATCTGTCACGTTTTCGGGGTTGTCCTATGTCACTTAAAACCTTTTAGTATTCTTCGGAATCATTTAGTGAAAACATTTAAGTATGAATTATTTGTTGGTTTTGATGGAAAAAACTATCTTTGCATCGAAATCACCAACAAGTAGAGATATGCTATCGATTCAGTTATCGGCAAAGAGGATGCTTCTTCAGCACAGCGCAACAGTTCAATTATGCATGATTGTACTGATGTTGCTTACCGCTTGTGTCAGTAAGCAGGAACGTGCCGAAATGACGGAGCGGCTGGAACAGTTGTCGGCCTGCGACAGGCAGGACACCGTATTCACAGCCCGTCATACTACAGAGGCACAGCAGCTTACAGAATGGTTCGATAGCTATGGCTCACCCCGCGAACAAGTTCAGGCGTACTATCTCCTTGGTCGCACCTATGCTGATTGCGGCGAAGACCCCCACGCACTCGACTGCTACCAGACAGCCATCTCGCGTGCTGATACAACAGCCCAGGACTGTGACTATCATACGCTATATCATGTGTACTCTCAGATGGGCTGGGTGTTTCATCGGCAGCTCCTGCTTTCCAATGAGATTGAGGCACGGCGCAAGGCCATCCACTATGCACTACTTGACAACGACACGCTAAACCCCATACACGAAAAGAGACTCACAGCAGGTGTGATGATTATGCTGGACAAGAAAGACAGTGCAGAAGTGATATTAAAAGATGTGTTACGTCAGTATCGTGAATATGGGTTCATCCAACAAGAACTGAAGTCGTCGATGATCCTCATGTCACTGTATGCACAGAATCCTGCGAAGCTGTCGGAACTTCGAAGGCTCATGGAAAGATTCGAGGCAGAATCGGACCTCTTTGACCAAAACCATGAACTCCAGTCCAGACAGAGGATATATTATCGGTACAAGGGCAGATACTTCGAGATGTCTGGGCAACTGGATTCTGCTGGGTACTATTACAGGAAAGTATATCACCCTGCAATGGGATACTCAGCACAACACTCCATGTACGTTGGGTTGTTGAGTGTGTTCCAGAAGCTTCATCGTGCTGACTCCATCGCCAAATACGCCCAACTGTATTGTGCTGCCAACGATTCGTCGGTTGCCATCAAAGACCAACAACTGACTGCTCAACTGGCAGCAAGCTACAACTACAGGCTATACCAACAGAAAGCCCGTCAGAAAGAGAAGGAGGCCGGGCAGTTTAAATCGACGCTGCTCATTGTCTGCGTCCTGTTCGTTATCCTTGCACTGCTACTGTGCATCGCCTATAATCGTCAACACAACGTGAGGCTTCGTCTGGAAGACAGAATACGGTTGTTGCGTGGCTACGCCGTCAACGAAACACTCTACAACAGCTCTATTGCCCAGCATTACAGGCAACTTCTCAATGCAAACCCATACCAGATGCCCGACGCAGCAGACTGGAAAGAGCTGACGGCAACCATCGACCGCGAGGTGCCGTCGTTCCGCAATACCCTGAGTGCAGGCAACCTTTCCGACTTTGAGTATGACGTTTGTATGCTGATTAAGATACAGGTTCCTGCCTCAGACATAGCACGGCTCAAGCAGTGTACGCCATCCTACATCACACAGACCAGAAAGAATGTCTATCAGAAGCTGTTCAAGAAGCCAGGAAGAGCCGACGAACTGGACGAATATCTCATGTCGCTGTAATTTCACTTACATCATCTCCTAAAACTATATCATTATGAAGACAATTAAACTTTTACTCATGTTATTGGTTCTTGGTGCAGCCCCCGTGCTGGCACAGCAGGCAAGTTTCTGTGGTATGGTGAACAATCAAGATGGCGAACCCATAGCCGGTGCCCATGTGCGCGTCTACAGATATAATTACGAGAAGGCTGCTGTAGAGTATGAGTACACGGACGATACCGATGCTGACGGGTGTTTCTCGGTGATGGTGGCCGATGCCAACACAACCTACCAGCTGGCAGTAACCGCCGACGGCTATGCCGACTATGTAGTTGACGTGCCGTTTTTTGTGGGTGGCGGGGCATACAGTATCTTTCCGGCACCGTCGGGCAACGTCGTGCTATACAACCGGCTGGACTTCACGGCAGGCCAGCAGGCCTCTATCATTCTGCCTGAGACCCCCGACCCGTCGTGGGGCCGGTACTACCGTCTGGACCGTCAGGAAGGTAACGACATCATCTTCGAGCGTGAGTATATGCCGCAGGCCAACGTGCCCTATGTCATATTCCCTGAGCGCGACTTTAGCCTTAACTTAGGCGACTATGACCTGAAGAACCTGCCAGAGCCGGGCTACGTACCATTTGCTACGGTTACGGATGAGCGCCAGTGGGGACTGCACGGCTCTTATCAGAATATCAACATTCATCCCGTTGCCGTTGGCAGTCAGCTGTTGCTCGACAGTACGCCCGACTGCGTAGCGGGCAAGGGTGGAAGCCAGCCCCGTATCGGTGCCTTCCGTGCCTTCCTGCAAGCAAGAGGGGATTTCAGCATTGGGTATGCTAATTCCAAACTAATGTTTGCAGGAGAACCTACGGCTATCGATACCATTGAGACCTCCAAAAATAGTGCGCAGCCTACCTACGACCTGCAAGGCCGCCGGTTGACACAGCAGCCACGGAAGGGTGTGTATGTCCGCGACGGTCGGAAGGTTGTGGTGAAGTAGAATTTACTTTGCGTCAAAAGATAAAGCGAAAGAGTCGTTAAATAGCATCTTG
>JAEEGH010016708.1_pt1 | contig 15752 bp, 16 predicted proteins | sample 9134181 | NCBI WGS metagenome assembly JAEEGH01 (sample SAMN16246544, study PRJNA631951) | gut metagenome | biome: gut microbiome; feature: rumen; material: DP-attached | host: Bos | place: Iran: Karaj | collected 2018-10 | reverse complement strand
CACCGGATCCTTGAAGATGAGTTGCGTAAAAACCACCGCTAGCAGCGGTATCAGCATGGCGCCGGCACCGAAAAGGAAGCCCTTAAGCGCGGCGGATGGGTCGGTGGTCTTGAAACTGGTAGTGCCGCCGCAGTAATGCATCAGAAGTCCCATGCCCATCATCGGCAGGAAGGTGAAAAGAAGGAATGTTATCAGTTTTTTGCGGTTCATGGTGCTATTACATTGTGTGGATGTTATTCGCTTTTGCAAAACGTAAAAAGAGGTTTTTTATTGCATGGAACCGATTTTCGGATTTTTTCTGTGGCTTCGACAGGCTCAGCCACCGAAAAAAAGAGACGCACGTCAGCGCATCTCTACAATTGTAAATTATTAATTCTTAACTCTTAACTATTTTTTCCCGTCCTTATAAAATGCCCCTCCTGCACGGCGGCGAAGGTGGCAATGGCGGCCGTAACGACCATTGGCACAGGCGTTTCCAAAAATATTGTCAGGGACACAGCCACGAAAAGCAGAAGTCCCGTGGCTTTGTTGGCAAAGGTATGGGGGAAGCAAAGCTTTTTGTACATCACCACGGCCGAAATCTGGTTTATCACCTTTACAACGATTATCGCTCCGGCCCAAATCCACAGCCAGACAGGGAGATTCAGCACCGGAAACAGCTTGACGCAGCAGCAGGCCACAAAAGCCAAATCCGCCACGCTGTCGAGCAACGCCCCTGCCTTGCTTTCGCAACGGAGTCTGCGTGCCAGAAAACCGTCGAGCATGTCGCTCAAACCGCAGACGAGATAAAGCACCCAAAACGCCGAGCTCCGGACATCGAAAAAGAGCAGGCCGAAGGCTCCGACAATTCGCAGCGCAGTTATGATATTGGGAAGATGTTTCATGCGATTGTTCAATCCAACGGGATTTCGGGGTGCGGCACGGAAAGCGGCCGGCCGTTCTGCGAGAGGTAGAACATATCGAGCACCACCGGCACGCTGCCGCGGTTTTCGCCGTGATGGACGGTGCCAACCATCTCCACCACCGCCTCGCCCTCGCGCACTGTCTTTTCTTTCCCGTCGACGGTGATGATGGTGAGTTCGCCTTGTTGCACCACGCCGAAGTTCATCACATCGTGGTGGTGCCAGTCCAGTTTCTGTCGGGGAGGGAAATGGTAGCGTATGGCCACCAGCTCGGGGCGTCCGGCGGGATAGTCGGGCAACTCGGCTCCGTCCCAGCTCTGCGAGGTGCGCAGGAGTTCGGTGGTCCGCACTTCGGTATCGTTGTCGTGTTTTTGTGCCATGGTATTATATTGATTTCTAATAATTTGCATTATTCATAATCATGCTTGCATGATAATCCACAAAATCAATCCGTTAAATCTGTGTAATCTGTGGTCGAAAGAAAAAATCAAGTCCGTTATCCTTTCAAAAATTGCAATTCGCAATAGCAAAAGAGAAGCCGAATCAACTGTGTTTCAACGGTTTCAAATCTTTTCTATCGTTTTTTGCAAGGCCTCCAGAAAGCGTGCCGCATCACCGCCGTCCATCATCACATGGTGGAACTGGAAAGAGACTGGCAGTGTGGTCTTGAGCCAGCCTTTGCGGTATTTCCCCCACATCACCATGGGGTTGAGGAACTTGTCGGTGTATTGGTTGGTGATGCAGTCGAGTTCGGTCTGTATCATGGCCGAGGTGCCTACAATCATATATCCTTCGAGAAAAGAGCTTTCGCATTGCTCTGCCACCTTGGCTGTCGATTGCAGGTAGTCGCGGTTGAACTGCTGTATGTCGTCGGAAAACGGTATGTCGCACGAGTTGATGCCGCCCTTGCGGTTGCGTACCACCACGTTGATGGCGATACTGTCGTAGCGGTACAGCTTGCCGTTTTCGGGCAGGAGATAGAACTCCTTGGTCTCGCTGGCGGTCTTGCCGATGCACCAGCACATCAGCGTGTTGAATTTGATGTCGTGCTTCCTTCCCATCCGCAGCAAACGACTGACGTTCAGTGTTTTCACCAATGTCACCATCGGCATAGGGGCGTTGAGCCACATCTCGAAGGCGTAAGCGCGGTTGGTCTCTTTCGGGTTGATTTCCTGTTTCATATATTGTGTTATTTCTCTAAAAACAATTTGTATCGTTTCCATTCCTCCTGCACGGCGTCGTCGTGTTCTCCGATGAAGAACGAGGTGCGGCAGTCGTCGCTGAAAGGTGCCCAGTTGCCGCATATTATGCCGTCGCGGGCGATGACGGGCTGGAAAATGCCGCTGTTGTTGTGCGCCTTGTGGCGGAATTCCGGCGAAAGCACTATGTCGCGGCTTTTGTAGCCGATAAGATATTCGTCGTAGGGCGGGATGAAAAGGCATCGCCCTTTGCGGAAACCGCGTGTGCGACAATCATCGGTATAATAAAAATCCCGTTTTTCCGACGCCCGGCCGTGCGTTTCGACATGCAAATAATCTCCCAGCAATTCGATAGCCCTTCGGCAGTCGCCGATGTTCAGTCCCGACCACCAAACGAAATCCTCAAGCGTGGCGGGCTGGCGACTGCGGAAATACTTGCGTGCCAGCATCATAAGAGCCTCGTCGCGGTCCATACGCAGATGGTTTTTCACCTTGTCGGCGGCGAGGGCGTAGGTGGCTTTCATGGGCAAAAGGTCGCCGCTGCAGAGCGTGCCGGAGAGCTCGGCATAGCGTATGTGGTACGACAGCCGATGGTCGTCCATGCGGATGTCGTGTTCCGCCAAGGCCTGCACAAAATCCTCCTTGGTGACGCTACCTTTGTCGGCGGCCGTCCTGACAAGGATTTCGCGGACAAGCGCCACCTCGTCGTCGGGGAGGCTGATTTTGTTGCTCCGCATCCACCCGTTGATGACCGTCAGAGCCTTGGGGGCACAGAGCTCCAGCAGGGGCCAGTAGTCGTCGGCGGAGACGAGCTGCCAGGTGCCGCGCATAAGGTGCAGACGCACTATCTGTCCGCTGTCGAAAGCCTTTTTGAAAGCCTTCGCCGACGGCTTGCGGGTACGCATGGCCACCGCCCAGCGCATCATACGGTACTCCTGCGCCTGCATGGCACCCATATATACCACCACCTCGGCGGGAGTGACGAACTGCGGACAGGCAAGCTGCTGGTTGAGAAGTCGTTGGACAATGGGGGACATGGTTGGCGTTTTTTACTTCAATATTTTATGTGTTTTCGTGATTTATAACTCAAATCATATAATTAACGCACAAGTAACAAATTTATTAGTAATAACTTTGTTACTAACAAACTTGTTACAAATATAATAAATTGTAATACAATAAATTAACCCATTTTGCAAAGCAAATTTTGCAAGCGTTTTTGGTGTGATTTAACTATAATTTAACGATTTACTTGTGGCAATTAATTGAAAGGGAAAGAGAAATCATTATGGTCCTTTTTCTAATCATAGAAAGATTTGATTTGAAAAAGTCAAGAAATAAATTTTGCCAATCCAAATAATTGTCGTACTTTTGCAGAAAATTAAATATGATTTATGGCCAAAATTAAGAAGGACATACTGCATGTGCAAGGAATCGAAGTGGGCATATACACGGAGGACTTCCGCAACGAGTACATTTCGCTGACCGACATAGCCCGTTACCGAAACGGAGACGACCCTCGTTTTGCTATACAAAACTGGATGCGCAACCGCAACACCATCGAATTTCTAGGTCTTTGGGAGAGCCTTCACAATCCGAATTTTAACCGTGTGCAATTCGACACGTTTAAAACCGAGGCTGGCCTGAACCGTTTTGTAATGACACCCTCCAAATGGATTGAACAGACCGGGGCTGTCGGCATAGTCAGCAAGGCAGGGCGCTACGGAGGCGGCACCTACGCCCATAGCGACATTGCCATGGAATTCGCTTCGTGGATTTCCGCAGAGTTCAAACTCTATTTGATGAAAGACTACCGACGTCTGAAATACGACGAAAATTCACGCCTATCCTTATCGTGGAATCTAAATCGTGAAATTTCAAAACTCAATTACCGAGTCCACACCGATGCAATCCAGCAAAACCTTCTGCCTCCGGAACTAACCAAGGAACAACAGTCGTATGTCTATGCCGATGAAGCCGACGTGCTCAACGTGGCTCTTTTTGGTGTCACGGCAGCACAGTGGCGCATGCGCAACCCCGGACACAAAGGCAACATCCGCGACTATGCCACCCTTCAGCAACTACTTGTCTTGTCGAATATGGAATCCTACAATGCACTGCTCATAGAACAGAAACGCCCTCAAAACGAACGTCTCCAAGCATTGCGCCAAATGGCCATAAAACAGTTGCAGACACTGACGTCGCTCGACATCTCCAATCTTCCCCAATTACCAGAAAACACCTGAACGTCAACACACAAACAAAGATACAAATAAGCGAATTCCGAGAATAGCCCTTTCTAACAATAAAATTCCGGGAAACACGTTATAATAATTGTTCATCAACCACCGCTACAACATGAAGAAAATCATTCTTATATGTCTGGCAACGCTCGTCATTGCCTCCATTACCAGCTGCTTAAGCTGCTTAGGTTGGAAGAAAATCAATTTGTCCGACGAACCTTTTTGCAAAACGCCAATTGTCAGAGCCGAAATAAAATTCCGTATAGACTCCGCCCAATTCGTTTTAGGATGGACTGAACCAAAACCGTATGATTTCCAGCCATTCGTTGATTATTTAAGCCACTGTCGTGTATTGCAGGAACCTATATCTATTGTGCCTTCAACATGGGTTAAACTATACGACAGCAACAACAATGAATACAATCTGGCATTCACAACAAGCGGTGCCCTCTTAAGTATTGAAGGGAGGATTTACGGTTTTTCGACAGAGGACGCTCGTAAAATCAAAGAGCTATTGACAAAAGGGCGCAACGATGACTGAAACCACGAATTCTGGCATATCGGCCGCCCTCGTAGTATTCTGAATTTGTAAAGAAATAAGATGAAAATGAAGAAAATCATTCTTATATGCGTGGCAGCGATCGCGATATGCGCCGCTTGCTATGATAAGCAAGAAACTGGCGTTACTTATCGAGGAAGTTGGAATCGCGACCATGATGCAAAACTGATTTTCATTAACGACTCCATTGTAAAAGCCGAATTTTGGTCAAACAGTTTCGTCGGCTATTTTAACGACAGAATGTCTGGCATTTACGAAATAACAGGTGATTCTTTAATGATCATCCAGTGGAAAGAGATAAAAGGTTCTAATGAAGTTTACACAAAAGTGCCCAAGAAGAAAGACACTTTATGTGTTCTCGATGACACATTAAGGCAAAATATCGGCAAGCCGTATGTGGATTGGAATGCCTATGGCAATAAATCTATTAAACAAGAGCATTATGATTTGATTCTTGAAATGAATAACGACCGATAACATCATCACCAATTCCCAAAATTGCATAATATTTCAGGAATCAGCTCATTATAATTTTACCTACAATAGTTTTATTACTTTCTCCCTCTCTCTCCCAGCACGCACCAGCGCAAAACGGGAATGCGACGGATTATCTCGTACAGCAATGGCGTTACGGTGAAAACCGCCACCGTGAGTATCAGATAGATAGCCACGGGAGGCAGTGCTGTATAGACTTTCATCATATAGCCGAGACTTGCAACCACAAGATAATGAAGCACGTACAGTCCGAAACTGGAACGTGTCATATAGGTGGCGAACTTTCCCGTGCTGTCGAACTTGGCTTTGAACCACCCCATCATGGCGAGGCACATAAGCCAGCCGTAGAGGCAGTTGAGCGGACTGCCGAGGTACTGCGGCGTGGTGTTGTCCTGTCCGAAAGTGGTGATAATCAGCGCTATGCCGGAAGCCACGGCGGCACACATCAGCGGAATCCACGCCTTGCCAAGGGTTTTGTGCACCTTGTCGTGACTGAACACGAAATAGCCCATCAGAAAAAGGATGAAGTAAAACAGCGGCTTGTACAAGTTGTAAAGTCCGTCGGGAGATTCGGGACGCGGATTTTTGATAATCAGCTGTTCGCCGGCCCAGAACAGCACTCCCAGCAGCAAAATCCACACTATGCCCGCCTTGCCGTCGGCGATTTTTCCGCACCAGCGGTGGAAACGTCCTTTGCCGTCGATTTTGTGCACCAGCAGTAGCAGCAGCGAAAACAGCCACAGGTCCTGAATGAACCACAGCGGCCCCGTGCCACTGACAGCCCACAGGAAATACTTGCCAACTGCGGGCACGCCTGCGATAAGGTCCTTGCCTTGTACAAAAGCCGTAACAGCCGTGTTGAAATAGCCCGTCATCCATTGGAACACCAGCAGTCCGATGGTGGCAGGCACCAGCAGCTTGCGTGTCCGCGAACGGAACCACTGTCCCGTCGGACGGCTATCCAGCGCGTAACGGGCACTAACGCCCGCCAGCAGGAACAGCAACGGCATAAACCACGGATAAAGGATATACATCAGCACATCCTGATACTGAGGCACTTCGGGATAAGGACCAAAGCCGCCTATGCCACCGAAAACACCTTTGTTGTTGAAGAAATAAATGACGTGGTACAGCAACACCGAAAGCACTGTGGCCCAGCGCAGGTTGTCAATCCAATGTTTTCTCATTTCGGAAGGCCCTCCATCGCCTGGTCTATGGCTTGTTGGAACACTTCGGGCTTGACGAGCGCCATCCCTTTCTGGTCGCCCAGCACCAGTAACGTCTCCCCGGCTTTGATGCCGTAAATCTCGCGGGCCTCCTTGGGAATGACAATCTGTCCCCTTTCGCCTACTTTCACCACTCCGAAAATGTATTTATCGTTATGTTTTTCCATAATTTATATGATTTGCATGAATTTTCATATTTTTCTGCAAAGATACACTTTTTTAGTGAACTGTGAGCAGTGAACAGTGAAAAAGATTGTAAGTGATTAGTATTCAGGGGGCAGTGTTGTGAAGATGTTAAGACGTGAAGGTGTGAAGATGTGAAAAGCAGCACCACCACACAAAACATAACGTGCCAAAGGCACGCCATTATTATTGGTCGCGTCTCTTCGAGACGTGGATTACTAGGGGGAGTGCATTTTACCCCACACAGCGTGCCTTGTGTGGGGTTATTAAGAGTTAGCCCCTCCGGGGCATTTTTGACAGTCTAACAATCAATACTTCAAAGTAAAAGAAATTCACATATGAATATAAAATACGACAATTAATATAAAAATATCTTTTCCGTGCGAAAATAGAGATAATATTTAATAAACTTTAGCGATAGCTATATAGAAAAAGGCATAAATTCACTACGAAAAACAAATTTGCCACTATGATTTGTCGTTATAAAAAGTCTAGAATTAGCATCATATATATATTTGCACTCTTTTGCTAGTCTCCAAATCATACCACTTTTCATATCGCAAGCAACCAATGTGAAGATTTGCTGTTTCCCTCGTGTTTGCCAGTTTCTTGGGTATTCACATACTCCATAATAAATATTAGCCTTGGGGTATGATTCTGCTTTTGTTAATGCATCTTTATAAGATTCAAACAATTCGTTAGATAACAAATAGTATTTATATGGAATAATTGTTAATAACTCATCGTTAAGATTTCGTGAAATAACAAAAGATTCACATTGAAAAAAATTACTTGGCAAAATTATGCTACTATTAATTTCTGAGGATATTAGATTATAACCTTTTGTTAATTCTATGAGTTTGTATACATCCCATATATCAATTTTATTAGCTTTTGCATAGTCAAGAATGTCTTTGGATATTTCATTAGCAATGTAATTTGTGACAAAAATCTTTTTTTTGGCTTTTTTAATCTCGGATTCTATAATAAAACTTTCCAAAATATTCTTGGTGAGTGTTTGACTATTTTTTCTAAAACAACGGAAACACACAATGTCCCCATCGCTTTCTGCTGTGATATCCACAGCATAACTAAAAGATGCTGACATGGCGTCTGAAAGAGAACCAGTGGTATGAATATTTTTATAGTTTGCTTTTTGTATGATTCTGATTATGCATATTTTAAAATTGAGAACTTGGTTGTTCCACCATAGAATATTCTCTTTCTGGAAAGAAAAATCTAATAATTGCCTCATCTCATTTAAAACCAACTTGTGGTATTCATCAATCTTAAAATTCACTTTCTCGATATCAGGATATTTTTTTGTTATTTTATCTATTGTATTATTGTATTTTTTTAAATCTGACTCATATCTTTCTGCAGATTTCTCGTATTCAAAATAAAGTATATTTATTGGCTTGTCGGTTATAAAATCAACTACTTTTTTAATAACTGCATAAATAATCCAATACAATAATAAATATAAAAATAATGACAATGCAATTATTGTAATTGTTGTAGCAATCAAACTGAGTTTTTTTGTCGTTATTATAGATACAATGAGATAAGAAAGAAAGAATATTGTAAGTAAAGTGATTGTTTTTGCCTTCTTCTCATTTTTTTCTTCTAATTCTTTTTTCTCTCGTTCATATCGTTTTTTTTCGGCAAGATATTTTTCTAAGTCGAGTTCGGATATGTGATAGTCTGATAATGTTGGTTTTTTATCTATTTTTGCTACAGTTAACATTATAATAATATGTTAGAAAAAACACCTAATGATATCAATAGAAAACATCTAATTTTTACATGCGAATAAAATCATTATGAAGATTTATGGTGTTTTCTCTTATAGCGATAAATACCATAGATTAATAAAGGTATTAATAATACATATACAACAAATTCTGACATATCATAATAAATTAAATCAAAGTAGCTATGCCCCCCTTGTTGAGCAAATGGGAAAAAATAATTATCTGCCCATTCTCTATATTTAACTAAAACGAAAATAATATTTAGAATAAACCAAACTATATATAACCCAATCCATATTTTTTGTTTTTCAGATAAACTTTCTAAATTAAATATTATTTTGATTCTTTGAACTAAATCAATGTTTTCTGATTTAGTGCCGTTATTACTGTCTTGAGGTGCTCCACAAAATTGACAAAACAAAGCATCGTCATCAATCTTTTTTCCACATTTTTTGCAATACATAATTGTTTGTTTTTGGATTATGCCTTTTAACGCACACACATTGCTTTTATTGTATATCCTCACAAATTATGTTATAATCTATATAAACATCAGTAACTGATTAGTCTCTCATAAAAAAACGTATATTTGCAGAAACGAAATTTTTAGCCTTACACACGTGGATATCTCTCTGTCAGGACATTACGGATACCGAAGGATAATGCTTTCGGTGCTGCCGAGCATCGGAATGGTGCTTATCACCTCCATCTACAGCATTGTGGACGGCTTTTTCGTGTCCAATTACGCCGGCAAGAGCGGTTTTGCGGCCATCAACCTGCTGTGGCCGACCATTATGATTTTGGGGGCTGTGGGCCTTATGGTGGGCAGCGGCGGCGGCTCCTTGGTGGCCAAAGTCAAGGGCGAGGGCTATCCCGAAAAGGCTAACCGTATTTTCACCATGCTGATACGTTTCACCACTCAGCTGGGCATAGTGATGGGGGTGCTGTTTGCGGTGTTCTGTCCCGCCATATCGCGGTGGCTGGGCGCCGATGCCGATATGATGGCCGAGTGCGTGCTGTACGGACGCATCTGCATGATAGGTCTGCCCGGATTTGTGTTGCAGATGGCTTTTCAGACTTTCTTTATGGCTGCCGAGCGTCCACAGCTGGGCACCCTGATGTCGGTGGTGAGCGGCGTGGTGAACATCGCTTTCGACGCCCTGTTTGTATGGGCTCTGCGGTGGGGAGTGGCTGGAGCGGCGGCGGCAACGGCATTGGCACAGCTGGTGGGCGGCATCTACCCGCTTATATATTTCAGCTCGCCACGACTGAACAAAGGCAGTCTGCGTATGCTGCGGCACACACGTTTGATATGGCCTTACATCGGGCGTGCACTCACCAACGGACTGAGCGAGTACGTGGGCAACATAGCCCTCAGCATAGTGAGTATCTGCTACAACCTGCAGCTGATGCAACACCTCGGCGAGGACGGTGTGGCGGCCTACGGCATAGTTATTTACATATCTTTTGTGTATTCGGCTATGTTTATCGGCTACAACATCGCCATAACGCCCATCATCGGCTACCACTACGGGGCGCGCGATGTGGACGAGCAACGCTCGTTGTTCCGCAAGTCGCTGGTTATCATTGGTATAACCGGAATTCTGATGACACTCTCGTCAGAGCTGCTGAGCGGCCCTCTGGCGAGGATATTCGTGGGCTACGACGCCGAGCTTACGGTACTCACCGTCAAGGCGATACGTATTTACATGCTCTGTTTCCTGATTTGCGGATGGAATATGTTTGTGTCGGCGTTGTTCACGGCCTTGCAGAATGGTGTGGTGAGTGCGGTGGCGGCTTTCGCGCGGTCGCTGGTGTTCGAGCTGGCGTGTGTGTGGGTGCTCCCTGCCGTGATGGGCATCGACGGCATCTGGTGGGCTGTGAACGTGGCCGAAGGGCTCACGCTTGTGCTCTGCGGTTTCCTTGTGTGGCGTTTCGCCCCGCAGATTGTGGGAAGGGGTAAGTGAGGGAGAATACTGTCTTATTGTTTATTTCACCGAAACAACGCTACGACTTTCGGCAGGAAAATTATCGTTCCCACAAGGGCGGCCGTTATGGCGCACACCAGCACTGCCGCGGCGCCGAGGTCCTTGATGTCGCGCTTGCGGTCGTCGCGCTCGGCTTTCACAAAATCGGCGGTGCGCTCGAGCGAGGAGTTGAAAATCTCGGCCGAAAACACCATCCCTATCACTATCAGCACCGCCACCCATTCCAAATACGAGATGCGGAAGGCGAAGCCCGCGGCAATGGCCAGCACGGCGGCCGTGGCGTGAATCCACGAGTTGTGCTCCTCGCGGAACAGCACCCGCAGTCCCGCAAAGGCGTAGGCGAAACTCTTTATCCGTTTCTTTAGTGAAAATTTTTCGTTGTTCATGATTTCAGAGATGTTTTCCGAAGTTTGATAACGGCACCACGGCGTGCTTTATTGTGTCGCTTGGAGATGATTTTTCGGAGTGCCATGCTTCTAAAGTTTCGTCGTTACAAAAGGTTCATTCGCCATTTTATTTATAATACGAGATTTTTTTGTATCTTTGCAGTACGATTTCTAAAACAATCACGACAAATGAAGAATTTAACTAGAATTGCTGTAGCGGCGCTATTTCTGGCTCTCACAGTCGGTTGTGGCAGTGTAAGGGACCTCACCTCCATCATCACAGGCTATGGCGCGAAAAACATGGCAAGCAACGTTTTTGTGTCGGGCCGCGAGGCTGAAGACATTGAAAACCTCGACCTGCATTTCTCTTTCATCAAATGCAACCATTACAAGCTGGACTACGAGAACAAGACTGTTACTAGCCGTTTCTTATGGAAAAAGTCAACCGCTGTTTACCGCGAAGGTTACGGTGTGACGCTATTGCGCGGAGATATGCCCGAAGTGGAGAGCGAAAAGTGGAAGGCTGAAAAAATGGTCGGTCCCACCCAAGTGGCCTCACTTTCGCCTTTCCCCACAGAGCTGTCGCCTTCGCTTGACCCGGTAGTCAAAGCCCTGTTCGACGACCATACATACGGCGGACATCCGTTCGCCTTTGTGGTTGTTCACAACGGAAAAGTGGTGGCCGAGCACTACGACAAAGGCATCACGCCCGATACCCGCCTGCTTAGCTGGAGCATGGCCAAGAGCTTCACACAGGCCCTCGCCGGCATCATGGTCAAGGACGGATTGGTGGACATATACGCCCCGATGGATATCCCTGAATGGCAGGGCGACGGACGCCGCGACATCACGCTCAACGACCTTTTGCAGATGCAGAGCGGGCTGGAGTGGAACGAGGACTACGGCAGCCGCTCCGACGTGAACATCATGCTGCACCGCGAGACCGACATGGGACTCTTTGCCTTGAACAAACCGCTTGCATACAAGCCGGGCACACATTATTACTACTCAAGCGGCAGCACCAATATCGTTATGCGCTATCTGCGCAGCAAGTTCGTCAACGACAGTACTTTCTATGCCTATCTTCACACACGGCTCTTCGGCGCTTTGGGCATTCGAAACGCCATCTTCGAGCCCGACATGAGCGGCACACCCATAGGCTCGTCGTATATCTACATCACAGCACGTGAGTTTGCACGCTTCGGCCAGATGTACCTCGACGACGGCATGGTGGAAGGAAAACGCATCTTGCCCGAGGGCTGGGTGGACTACACACGCACTCCCGGCTCAGACTCAAAAGGCGGTTACGGCTCTTCTTTCTGGCTCAATCGCGACAAGTCGCTCCCCGATGTGCCGGAAGACATGTACTGCGCCCGCGGACACGACGGCCAGCGCATCTTCATCATACCATCGCAGAATCTGGTGGTGGTAGTGCTTGGCTATTCTCCCAAAAAGGATGGCGAAATAGACTGGAACCCGCTGCTGAAAGCAATTTGTTCGTCACTGTAGCCATCGGTTTTCCTGCTTTTCGAGCAGAAATTCCAGTTTGCGGCGTGTCTGCGGTGCCACTTTCATGCTTGGGAGCATGGCGCAGTGCGTGGGACAGCTGTCGAGGAGGTTGGATTCGGTGCGGGCGGGTAGAGAGGCGGGGATAACGGTGTAGCAGTCGTCCAAGGCGTTGAAACGGCTGCCGATGTTGAAGCCGCGATGGCCGGTAAGGTTCTCTCCCGAAAAGAGAAATGTCTTGAGTTTTGCCGAGATATCCTCCACCGTTGGCGGGGTGTCCACCACGATGGCCAGCTCGACACTTCCTTCGCCCCAGAATTGGTTGCCCTCGTAACAAAGTATCTCGATGATGTCGCCCTTTTTGAAACGTATCTCTTCGGGCTTGCGACCATAGAAATAACCGCGTGAGTAAATGTGGTTGTCGAAGTCGATTTCGGAAACGCCCTGCGGTATCACCGAGGGTATTAGGTATGCGTAGGAGCGATGGCTCCACAGGGTGCCGTCGGGGAGATAGACGCGTTCCGAGAGACTTTCGTCGTAGGGTTTCTGCTGGGCCGTAGCGGCAGTAGCGCTGGCGAAAAGGATTGCTATAATCAGGATGACTTTTTCATGGGTTTGAAGATGTGTTATTATAATTCGTTGGTATATAAATAATTGTGTTGTGTCTTGACCGTTTTTTCAACTGCAAATATACGATTTTTTTTGCCATTTCAATTCACCAACTTTATGCGAATTTGGGGAATGCAATCTCCAAATTTATGCGAATTTGGGGATTTGGGGTGCGGAAATTGTGGGAGAAGGCAAAAAAAATCCTCCAGTGTGGCGGGGGATTAAATATTTATTCCACAGCTGTCCTTGGCGGCTCATCGCTGGAGGTATTTGGACACTTTCGTGCACAACGGCGAACAGCCGAAACTCTTTGTGGTGGGCAAGAAAGGCGGACTCACCAAGATCGAGATATCGCAGAAATAGTCTGTTGCAATATTTTCAACACATTTTAGTTATTGTGGTTATGGAAGATTTCTTGCATACCACTCCCGAGCTCGTCGTTACAGCCGACGGCTCGCACTCGCTGCGCTTTCCTTCTGTCGGCGAGGGCTACCATTCGGTGCATGGCGCTATGAGCGAAGCTGTGCATGTGTATATCGTCCCCTGTTTCGAGCCGCAGGCAAAAGCCAATCCTTCTGTGGAAGTGCTGGAAGTGGGTTTCGGCACGGGACTCAACGCCTTCCTTACCCTTTGCAAATCGGTGGAATGCGGCGTTGCCGTGAATTACACCACCATCGAGGCATACCCGCTGGCGGATGAGATTTACAGTCGCCTGAACTACCCTGAAGTGTATAAAAATCTGTATGGCAATGACTTGGGGCTGGACTTGGAGTCGCTTTTTCAGGACCTTCACACGGCAGAGTGGGGTAGTGCGGTGGAGATAACGCCGAACTTCCGTATCACCAAAATCCGTGGCATGGTGCAGGAGGTACCGTTGCCGGCAAATACCTTCCACTGTGTGTTTTACGACGCTTTCGCCCCGCAGTACCAACCGGAGCTGTGGACCGCCGACCTCTTTGCCCGTATCGCCACCGCCATGCGCGACGGGGCGCTGCTCACCACCTACTGCTGCAAAGGCGACGTAAAACGCGCTCTCAAAGCCAACGGCCTGAAAATAACCAAATTACCCGGCTTCGCCAACAAGCGCGAGATGCTGAAAGCAGTTAAAAATTAAAAATTGAAAATTGATAGTTGAAATTATCCTTGCCCTTCGGCAGAAATCTCTCGAGTGAAACGAGCAGTAGAATTCCGAAATCCGAACTATTTCACTATCAGCACACTGCCGTTCTGTTCGCAGCTGCTTTCGGGTAGCGACTTGGTTGTGAAGGTGATATGATAAACGTATGCCGCGGCAGGACACGGGATTCCGTTGTATGTGCCGTCCCAGCATTCGTCGGGGTCGGAGGAGTGGTACACTCGCTGCCCGGCTCTGTTGTAAATGTCTATCTCGTAGGTGTTTATGTTGTGGTGTCCCACTTTAAGAACTTTGTTGTCGTTGGCATCTGGTGTGAACACGTTGGGTACCCACACGTCACCTTTCAGTATGGGGTATGTGTCCTGCATGGTGTCGGCGCAGTTGTTCTCGTTACGCACAACCAGCCTTACGTGTAGCGAGTCGCTCTCGTAGTGCGGTGTGTAGTACACAAAACGGCTATGCGGTATCTCCCTGTCGTCGAATCTGTCGGGGATTTCGTGGAAAGTCCATTGGCGGTCGAAGACATATCCCAACGAGTAGTCGGAGTATTTTATCTGCATATTTTTTGCCGAAATCACCTTGGGCGACATCCGGTACGACGCTTGGATAAACGTCGGGGTGTCCACCAAGATGGTGGCTATGGCCTTGCAGGGGAACGTTCTTGGGAAGGTGTCCACCTCAACGGTGTATATCGTAGGCACTCTGCGCGGCACAACAAAGAAAGTGTCGTGCTGGTGGCTGGCAAGGGTGCTGTCGTAGGGATTCGACGTCCATGTGATGTCGTTGCCGTTGGTAATCAGCGTCAGGGTGCCTATTCCCACTTTACAGTGGATATTCTCGCCGATAATCTGTATTTCAGGTGGTTTCCGCACTTTCAGGTGTAGTTCCACCGTGGTGTCGCAGGCTGTGTCGCTGGGGAATATCCTGTTGTAGATGCCTCCGACAGTAAGTCTCTCGTTGCCAAATATATAACCGCTGTCTTTGCATACACTTGCGTTGATAACATGTAGCACTCCCGGAAAGAAGTGTATCGTATCCACGATGGTGTCGTAACATCCTATGTCGGTCCTTCCGGCGATAAGCGACACCACATACGGCCCGAAGCCTTGGTAGTAGTGAGTTTGGGGATTCTCGTCGGAAGAATAGGTGCTGTCACCGAAATCCCATTCAAAGAAATCGCAGTCGTGGGCTATGTTGGTCTGGGCGTAGTTCGATGAGTAGCTGGTGTTCATCACGGCGAAACGCGGGGTGCAGCTCAGCGAGTCGGTGGTATAGAGGAATCCCGCGTGGATGTACTTGCGTTCCACAAGGTCGGGCGAGGACACCACGGTTTTTGTGAATTTGCACAGCGAGTCGCCAAGGAATATGTCGCAGTGGTAAAGTTTTCTGTCGAGTGGCACCATGATGGCTTGGTCGGTTGATGAGAACGTGGTGTCGTCGGGGGTGTGCCAATGGTAGCGGAACCCCGGCGGTGCGGTGAACAGTGCCATGTCGGTGGCTATGTCGGGACCGCACACCTCCACCTTTATGTCCGACTTGTAGCATCGGAGGTTGAAATATCCGTATC
>JAEEGH010016707.1_pt1 | contig 15753 bp, 13 predicted proteins | sample 9134181 | NCBI WGS metagenome assembly JAEEGH01 (sample SAMN16246544, study PRJNA631951) | gut metagenome | biome: gut microbiome; feature: rumen; material: DP-attached | host: Bos | place: Iran: Karaj | collected 2018-10 | reverse complement strand
TACGCTACCGAGACGAAGTTTTGAAGAAATTCCACAAAGCCGGCTACTATTTTGACGGTTTTTGGTACGAAAGACCAGTCTCACCGGAACGCTACTATAAAAAAGTCCATTTTGACGAGAAAAAATGTCCGGTCGCCGTGGAAGTCAGCCAAAAAATCGTTAATATCCCTACCTATTACAGCAAAAAAGAGCTCGAAAAAGCTCACCAAATCGTAAAGGAGTATTTAGATGAGTCCTGAAAACTGGCAAAAAGTTGTCAAAAAATACCCTGAAGCCAATTTTTTGCAATCACCTGAATATGCTAAGATGAATGAGCTCCTTGGCGACAAGGTAATTTTTGGAGATTTTGGCGATACTGCTCACGCACTAATGATTGTTCGAAGCGCCAAACGCGGACGCTATCTAGAAATCCCTTGCGGCCCGTTGATGGATTGGACCGACACTAAAACCGTCAAGCAAATCTTTAAGAAAATCGCTGAAACTGGCAAAAAGGAAAAATGTTCGTTTGTAAGAGTCAGGCCACAGCTAAATGCCACTGAGAAAAATCTAAACCTACTTGCTAAACTCGGCCTCAAAAAATCGCCGATGCATCTCGCCGCCGAGCACACCGTAATGGTGGATTTAAAATGTTCCGAAGAAGAAATGCTAGCCAGGATGCGCCGCCAAACTCGTTACGAAGTCAGACGAGCCGACAAACTCGGCATCACTGTAGAAAAGAACAACTCCGAGGAGCTGTTTAAAGAGTTCCACAAAGTCCAAGTTGAAACGGCTAAAAGACAAGGTTTCATCCCGCCAAATCTCAAGACCTTGCTTGCCGAAAAAGAAGCCTTCGGCGGCCAAATTTGGATTTACGTAGCCAGAAACACCGAGAAAAAACCAATTGCCTACGGGCTCATTATTGGTAACGGCCGCGAAGCAGACTACTACGAAGCCGCCTCTACTGATCTCAACCGCAAATTGCCTGGCGCCTACGCTCTTCTTTGGCAAGCCATGCGTGATTTGAAAGCTTTAGGCTACGAAAGATTCAACCTCTGGGGCATCGCACCAGCCGGACAACCGAACCATCGTTATGCCGGCGTCACCACTTTTAAAACTGGCTTCGGCGGGGAAGTCATTGAATACGTTCCGGCTCACGATTTAGTACTTTCTAGACTCGGTTATTTCAAAGATTATGTCGTCGAGAGCGTACGCAAGAAAAAGAGGCACCTATGAGAATAGACGACGTAAAAAACCGCGAAGAGTGGGACGCTTTTATAAAATCACATCAGGAAGCCAACTTCCTGCAATCTTGGGATTTTTATGAGTTCCATTTAAAACGTGACAAAAAGGTCGTCCGAAGAGCAGTATTTGAAGACGATAAAATCGTCGCTGCCTACGCCGGCGTAGTGGAAACGGCTAAGCGCGGTACCTATCTTGCCATTGCCGGCGGCCCAATTATGGACTGGAAAGATGGCAAGTTAGTCAAAATGGTCTTTGACGACATTGAGTCAGAAGGGAAAAAGCTAAACTGCGTTTTTGTTAGAGTCCGCCCGCAGCTCGAACTATCCGACAAATCACTAAACTTAATGAAAAAACTCGGCCTAAAAAAGGCCCCGATGTATTTATCCGTAGAATACGCCGGTATCTTAGATCTTAATAAATCAGAAGAAGAAATTCTCGCTGGCGCTTCACAAGGCTTCCGAAGAAAACTCAGAAAAGCCGAGAAAAACGACATTGAAATCACTGCCGACACAAGCGACACAAGTATCAAGGAGTTCTGCAAACTCGAAAAGAAGCACGCCGAAAGGCAAAAATACGTTGCTTTCTCAACTAGCTTTCTAACTAAGCAGTTCGAAGCTTTCCGCGAACACGACGAAATCTTGATCTATACCGCCAAGAAAGACGGCGAAATCTTAGCTCAGAATTTCATGATTTTCTACGGTCCAGAAGCCAGCTACCATTATGGCGTATCGTCCGACCTCGGCACCAAATACTCCGCCGCACCACTCCTTCACCTAGCCGCCATGGCAGAAGCCAGAAAGCGCGGTTGTATTAGATACAACCTGTGGGGCATCGTCGGCACCGACGAGACTTCACACCGTTTCTTCGGCGTTTCCGAATTTAAACGCTCGTTTGGCTGTGAAGAATTAAAATACACCCCGGCACATGATCTCATTTTAAAACCAGCTAAATACCAAATTACCAAACTTGTTGAAACCACCCGCAAAAAACTCCGCCACGTTTAATAATGTGGTATAATAAGCATAAGTAATATAAGGATTTTTATGGCAAAGATTAATCGTAGATTTATTGACAAGCACTGGCTTGTGTTTATCGTTCGTGGTGGGCTAGCGATGATTTTTGGGTTCTTGATGCTCTTTGGTGGGCTAACCAACCTCGAATCCGTCGTCGCCACCATCAGTATTTTCTTACTGGTGATGGGTATTATCGACGCCACCAGCGCGCTTTATAACTCATCCAAAAAACATGGCTGGGTTAACTCGGTAATCGACGCCTTAATCGATGTTGTTGCAGCCTTGGCGCTCCTCTTCTATGCTAAAAACGACTTAGTCAACAGCCTCATTATCATTGCTGCCTACACCTTCATCTCGGGCATTATCGACGTCTTCCACGGCTTTTTATCCACCGTCGACCCAACCGACCGCTTCATTCGCATTCTTGCTGGTGTCGTCGGCTGCGTGATGGGATTCGTCATTCTAAATGCCGGCAGCTTCGAACTAATGACCTTCATCCGCTTCTTCGGCGTTTATCTATTAATTGTTGGCATCACCAGCATGATTTATGGTGTCCACAACCGTTCACAAAATGTGGAAGACAAAATCGCTCGTAGCGAAGCCGCTAAGAAAAAAGTTGCCAAAAAATCCGCGAAAAAACATACTCGCAAAAAATAATATCATACTCGACGTTTTAACAGATAAGTTTTAGATTATACTTTGATGTTTTTGAACTATACTTGTGATATAATAAAGTCTTAAGGAGGCTTATGAAAGCTGTTAAAAAAGCTATTATTACTGACGCTGGGTTTGCCAGCCGTTATTTACCGATTACCAAAACTATTCCTAAGGCGATGATTCCAATTGGTGCGAAACCAGTGATGCAACTTTGCGTGGAAGAATGTGTCGAAGCGGGCATTGAAGAAATCATTATTGTGGCCACACCAAACACCATGTCGCGCCAAATCTACGATGATTATTTCCATAGCAAATCCGACAACGTCAAGGCTCTACTTGAAAAGCAAGGCAAGTCCGAGCGTTTCGAACCAGTGCAAGAAGTACTCAACTTTCCAAAAATCACCGTCATTGAACAAGATCCAACTCTACCTTATGGCAATGGTTCGCCAATTGTTTCTGCAAAGAAATATGTCGAAAACGAAGACGCCTTTGCCGTCTTATACTCTGACGATTTGATTCTTGGCGAAAGTGACGTCAAAGTTTTGATTGATACCTACAACCAGCATCCAGAAGCCAAGGCTGTCATCGCCGCTCAAGAGATGCCAGAAAAAGTTTGGAACAAATACGGCATGATCGCTCTAAAAGAAAACGGCACCCTCTCGCACATTGTCGAGAAACCAAAGACTCCTGACTTGTCACCAAGTAATCTCACCAGTTACGGGCGATATCTCTTAACGCCAGAAGTATTCGACTACTTGATTCCATCTAACACCGGTCTCGATGGCGAGCTTTGGACTGTTGACGCTATTACCAAACTAGCTGAAAAAGGCGACGTAGTAGTAGCTAGAAGCGCCGGTAAATGGATTACCACCGGCGACCCGAAAAACTACTTTATGGCGCACCTTGAATATGTATTACGCAATTCAGACTACGCCGACGACGTGCGCAAATTTGTTGCCGAATATTAATATGTTATAATAAAACTAAGGAGAAATAAAATATGAACATGGCAGAATGGATTTTAGTAGCAATACTTAGCGTCACGCTCTTTATCTTCCTGGTGGTCGCCATCATCTTGATGGTCAAACTATTCGGGTTGGTAGACGAAGCGAAAAAGGTCGCAATTAAAGGGCAAGACATTGCCGACAGCGCCAATGGCGTGGTGTCAAATGTCAAAGGTTTGACCTCAGTTGGTGGGACAGTAGAAATGTTCGTGGATAAATATATTAACCCGAAACTAAAAGAAACTTTAAAAGAAAAAAAGGAGAAGAAAAATGACTGAGGACAAAAAAGGTAGCGGAGCTGGTAAGTTTTTCCTAGGTGCAGCACTTGGCGCAATTGCCGGAGCCATCGCCGGAAAATTCATCCATGCCAACACAGACGATGATGATGACGAATGCGACTGCGAATGTGGCGAAGAATGTAAATGTGGCGACAAATGTGAATGTGACAAAGAAGAAGTGAAAGAAGAAAAGAAGGAAGAGAAGAAAGAAGAGAAAAAGGCTGAGAAAAAAGAAGAAAAGAAAGCCGAAAAGAAATAGTTTTTAGAAGCGGCGCTTCGAGAGGAGCGTCGCTTTTTGTGCTATAATGTTTTTATATGAGTGTGAAGCTGAAACCGAGTGACTTTGTGCATCTGCACAATCATACACATTATTCTTTGTTAGATGGTTTAACTAAGGTGCCAGAACTGGTGCAGTTTGTCAAAGAGCAGGGCATGGAAGCCGTCGCGGTCACTGACCACGGCACTATGTCGGGGCTGGTGGAACTTTATAAAGAATGTAACGCGGCGGGGATTAAACCGCTGCTCGGGCTTGAGGCGTATGTGGCGGCGCGCAAGATGACGGACAAGGACCCGGCGCACGACAAGCAGAGATTTCACATTACTCTGATTGCGATGAATAACAAGGGTTTTGAGAACCTTTGTCGGATTATGAGCAATGCTGAGGAACACGGCAAATATTATAAGCCGCGGACTGACCACGATGAACTGAAAAAATATAACGAAGGTTTGATTTGTTTGTCCGGCTGTATGGGCTCGGAAATTTCCGAAGCTATTCGCGCCGACGACGATAAAAGGGCTCTGGAGTTAATTGATTGGTATCGTAACGTCTTCAAAGACCGCTTTTATCTCGAAATGCAAGATCACGGCCATCCGAAATCTTCCACTCACTCGGCCGAACAGAAAAAAGTCAACGATTGGCATATGGCGCACGCCAAAGAGCTCGGTTTGCCTCTCGTGGTAACTTGTGATGCACACTATTTGAAGCACGAGGACCAAGATGCGCACGAAGTGTTACTTTGTATCGGCACCGCCTCAAACTTGTCCGACCCGAACCGGATGACTTTGAAAGATTTTGACTTGCATGTCATTTCGGCGCAGGAAATTATTGACCATTGGCAAGATACTTGCCCTGAAGCAGTTCTAAACACCAAGAAAATCGCCGACCGCTGCAATGTCGATTTACAGCTCGGGCGCATTTTGATTCCAAAATTCCCGGTGCCAAAAGGAGAAGACGAAAAAACTTTTCTAGATAAATTGGTTTTTCAAGGTTTAGTCTACCGCTATGGCGGAAAGAAACTCGAAGAAACCACTCATCTTGCGATTAAAGAATGTCGTAAAATTTTGGAAAAAGTAGATGAGGAACGCGACAGTCTACATAAGATTTTGCCACGTATTGATTATGAATTATCTGTAGTGGATAAAATGGGATACAATGGTTATTTCTTAATCGTGCAAGACTTTATCAACTGGGGTAAATCACAAAGAATTGTCTATGGTCCAGGGCGTGGCTCTGCTGCCGGCTCAATTCTAGCCTATGCACTACGTATTACCGAACTAGATCCGTTAAAATATGATTTACTCTTTGAGCGGTTCTTAAATCCAGACCGTATTTCTATGCCGGATATCGATACTGATATCCAAGATACTCGTCGCGATGAGGTAATTGAATATTGTTCACATAAATATGGTTTTGACCGGGTGTCTAACATCGCCACCTTTGGTAAAATGATGGCTAAAAACGCCGTGCGCGATGTAGCGCGGGTACTCGAAGTGCCTTACGCCGAAGCCGACCGCCTAGCCAAAATGGTGCCAGATCCAGTGCAGGGCCATCACGTGCACCTCGCCGATGCCATAAAAGATGTGCCCGATTTAAAACATGAATACGAAACCAACCCTACCGCAAAAGAAGTGATTGATTTTGCTTCACGACTTGAGGGAACGATTAGAAACCATGGCGTCCACGCTTGCGGCGTGATTATCGCGCCAGATGATTTGGTGAAATTCCTGCCACTCGAGGTTTCTGCCAAAGGCCCAATCGCCGCGCAGTTTCCAATGGGCCAAGTCGAAGAGCTAGGCCTCTTAAAAATGGACTTTCTCGGTCTATCTAACTTGTCAGTTATCAATAACGCACTCCGGATGATTCGCAAAGTCTACCACGATGATATTGATTTATCAGCTTTGCCACTTGATGATGAAAAAACCTACAAACTGCTTCAACGCGCGGAAACTACCGGCGTCTTTCAGCTAGAATCTGCGGGCATGAAACGCTATTTAAGAGATCTCAAAGCTTCTTCTTTTGAAGATATCATCGCTATGGTAGCACTATATCGTCCTGGGCCAATGCAGTTTATTGATTCTTTCATTAAACGTAAGCATGGCGAAGAGGAAATTACCTATCTGCATCCCGGACTTGAGAACGCTCTTAAAAATACCTATGGTATTATGATTTACCAAGAGCAGTTCATGCAGATTTCTAAGGAATGGTGTGGTTTTACCGGTGGCCAAGCGGATACTTTGCGTAAAGCTGTAGGTAAGAAAAAGATTGACCTCATGAAAAAAGTCAAACCAGAATTCATTAAGGGCGCCGTGGAAGTCGGTGGTGCCACCAAAGAAATTGCTGAAACTTTCTGGGGCCAACTTCTGGAATTTGCTAACTATTGTTTCAATAAGTCACACGCCGCGTGTTATGCTTTGATTGCGTACTGGACTGCCTACTTGAAGGCGCATTATCCAGATGCCTTCATGGCAGCACTGATGACTGCCGACATGCGCTGGACCGACCGCCTTGCCATTGAAATGGCCGAATGTAAAAAAATGGGGCTCAAAGTCCTTGGTCCTGATATTAATCAATCGTATGGCGATTTTGCTATCGTCGGTGGCAAGAAAACTATTCGTTTTGGTTTATCTGGCATCAAAAACATGGGACGCTCCCTCGTAGAAGATATTGTTATCCCTGAACGTGATGCCAATGGTCCATTTAAATCGGTATTTGACTTTGCTAAACGCGTAGATTCCACCAAGTTTAATAAGAAATCTTGGGAAGCCGCCATTAAAACCGGCGCCTTTGATAGTTTTGGCATTTCACGCTCAGATCTTTTGTTTAATTTGGAATCCATCCAAGCCTACGGTGCCAAATGCCAAAAAGACGTCGGCGCCGGACAGACTGATTTATTTGGCATGATGGGCGAAGCTGGCGCCATTCCAGAACCAGAAATCAAGCCTGCGCCAACCCAGTATTCCGAAAAGGAACAATTGCTCTGGGAGCGCGATTTAATGGGTCTTTATCTCTCAGCGCATCCTCTGGACCGCTATGATGTTTATTTTGAGGAACAGACTCATCCGATGACCTTAATTAACGCCGAAAACGACGGACGCATGGTTACAATTGGGGGAATTATCACCGCAGTCAGAAGTTTGCTTACCAAAAAAGGCGACAAAATGGCCTTCGTGAAAATAGAGAACAAAACCGACGAAACTGAATTCATCGTCTTTCCAAGTGTCTTTGCCGAATATGGCGGAAAGTTAGAAGTAGATAATGTAGTAAAGGTACGTGGCCGCGTCAACGCTCGCGACAAAGATGGTAATATGACTTCCGACGTAAAGTTACTCGCCGAATCAATAGAATTAATTTCTGATGAAGTTCTTGAAGCCTACCAATCTACTGGCACTAAACTCGCGGCGCCAACCATGGCTCCTGGTGCAAAAGGGAAATACGGACGATCTTCAGCTGAAAAAGTATACGGGAAAGCAAAGCAAGATAGTGCAGCCGACGAAGCTCCTCGTGTACTCAAAGAACCGCCTAAAGATCATCGTAAAGAAAGGCTTTATCTTTTGATTGAAAATCCGGAAGACACCGAGACTTTGACGGCAATTCGACGATTGGCAGATTTAAATATCGGTTTTCAAGAAGTCGTGTTAGTGATGAAAGAAGGCGAAGAAAAACGCCCTCTCAAAATGCCATTTAAAGTTGACGTAACAGACGAATTACTGTCAAATCTCCGCAACCTCCTCGGCGAAGAAAAGGTAAAAGTAAAATAAGCGTAAATCCGCACCGAAAAAAAGATTAGGCCATTAAGCCTAATCACCAACCAGGAATGGTATCCCTAGAATGCCATTCTTAGAGAGATTATAGCACACTATTAGTCGTCATACCACGTTCTGTACTCAAAATCATCAATAATCAAATCGTTGACTAATACCCTCGTGCTTTCATCTCCGTCAACAGTAGTTATGTAATTATTACCAAAAGATATACAATTACCATACGCAGATATTGTTACCCTTTCAGATAACCCAGTATCAAAACCAACATTATATATACTGTTAACCCACTCCCCCCAGATCATTCCATCTTCGGCATAAAAAGTATTATTTCCACCTATCGAAAAGGTGATCAAGTCTTGTTCAACTTTTGTGGCATTATCAAAAAGCCATTCAATAAGGTCAGCGTTAGTGGCATCAGCGCCTCCAGTAATAACGATGGTTCGATACGCGTTATCTTGCGTTAACGTGCTTGACATTTCATCCCAGATTCCCCACGCTCTCTCAGTTCCAGACACATAATAATCACCGACATATCCGCGATATGTTAAATCATGCTTTCCGCCCGCTGGTTCATAATCAACTATACTTGAGTAGATGGTTAGTTGTTCAAACAGCTCTTTATTTGAAATAAAGTCAATATCGTATCCGGTGGCAGTATTTCCAGAAAAGTCCACGGTGTCGTTAAAATACCAAATTGTTTCTGTCAAATCTGTTAATAATTCTTCCCATACGGCATTCAGATTAATAGTGCTGCTGCCACCAACATTTCTGATTGTATATGTAGCACCAGGCTGATAGGTAGTCCCAGAACAAGCTTCATTAGTTACCGTCCCATCACACCAACCAGCAAAGGTATAGCCACTTCTGGTTGGAGTAGAATTAGATAATGTGTAGTTAGTATTCTGTGTAATAGTATTTGATACAGTAGCAGGATTTGGCATATTAGTAACGTCCTGTCCATTATTACCATCATTTGGTAGATAGTTTAAGGTATAGTTGGTAGTAAGGATTTTAGAAGTCATTTGGAAGTTTATGACATTAGTATAGTCTCCTGAGACTCTAGTATCACTAGCTTTGGCACCAATCTTAAACTTAATGGTAGAAGAGCCAGCTGAGGAGGTATCAGCTAGTTTTACACCAGTACCAGTATATAGTGGAAGTCCATTATAACCAGTATTAGTACTACCAGTATTTCCACTAATCCAAGTAGTACCATTATCAGTAGAATAACTATAGCCCCATTTATCATTAGAAAACGAGTTTAAAATAGAGACATTAGAACTAAGTGAAGTAAAGACATTGGTACTATCACTACTACTGATTCTAAGGTCAGTATAATTATTAGTACTATCGCCTACCGTAGCCTCAATATCATAACCTACGATATTGTTAGAACTAGCACTAATAGTAATGATGTTACTATCACTAGAATTACCTGGTGTTAGGTTTTCTATTACTAGATCACCAGAAATACTGAGAGTGGCGGTGGAGTTGAAGGTGAAGCTGATGTCTACTGGGATTTGGTAGGTGACGGCAAAAGCCATATCATAATTAAATGACGCGAGAAGTAGTGACACCACAAAAAGTATGTTTTTAACCTGCGGGAGTATGTTTTGATTTCTCCCTGTTAAAGACGAAGGTATGTTCTTCTGGTTTTTGAGTATGTTTCCCATAGTGGTTATTTTTATTATAGCATAAAAACTTATGGTATAATTAAATCATTATGGTCATGCATAACAAAACAAAAACAATAGCTATTTCACTGCTATCCATTCTTTTTCTTGCAATTTTGGTTGTCCCATCCGTCTATGCCGATGAAAGCATTGTAGATGTAGTAACCATCAATGTCCCAGTCTCCTGTTCCATGTCTGCCACTGGTACAGATTCTCATACAGCAAATGTCAACAATGGTCAAACCACAGAAAATATCGGTACCACTAACCTCAAAGTAATATGTAATGATAACTCAGGCTATGCTATCTATGCCATAGGCTATACTGATGATACCTATGGTAAAACAGTACTCACTAGTTCAACCCTAGGTTCTACTCATGATATTGCTACTGCAACTACTGTTACTACCGGTACCTCATCCTGGGCTATGAAACTAACAGCTCAAACAGGAATCTATGCTCCAATCATTGCTGGATCAAATGGAGATTCCTTAAGACAAACCGGTGATCCAGACTTCTCAGACTATACAGCAGTACCAAGTACCTATACTAAAGTAGCTTACTATACTTCATCTACTGATACAGGCAATAATGCTACTGGCTCTAATCTCACTACCACTTATAGAGCCTACATTTCACCAAGCCAGCCTGCGGGGACCTACATAGGGCAAGTAAAATATACACTTGTTCATCCAAACATGAATGATGATTCTAACAAGCCAGTTGCACCGCTAAGAGCAGAAGATTGCCCAGCAAGCTCGGTTTGTTTTGCACCAAATGCAGATGATGTGGTTGGCGACATGAGTTCCATTGGCACAATTGCCGCTTCATCAAAAGCTGGTAAAAACAACGCACAACTTAATTCTTCCACACAGTTAATATCACCAAATTATTATCGCCCAGGCTATGGTTTTGCGGGTTGGAGTACTGAATATGATGCTACTATCGCCGATAATCCAACTATTTATGGCCCAAATGAATGGGTATCAACTAGACCAGCCACCGGAGGTGTTGATATTTCTAATAACGGATTTATACTTTATCCAGTATGGATAGAATCAACTGGTTCTCTTCAAGAGTGGAACGGCTGCAACACCCTCACCGCCGCACCTGCAGATGGTTCAAGAGCAACCCTCTCTTCTGTGACGGCATTAACCGACGAACGCGACGGCAACGTTTACACGGTAGCTAGGCTAGCGGATGGCAAATGTTGGATGATAGAGAATCTTAGATTAAATGCAGAAAACTCAGTTGGTATCTCCAACATTGCGAAAGCACAAGGATACGCACAGAGTACTACATACGGGAACTTCATTGGTTTGCCTGATTCGGAAGACGATTTTTATGCCAGTGGTACTGCAATAAATAGTTTGTATAGCTCTAACGGCAGTACATTAGTAAATATAGGTTCAAACCATTTTCCATCGTATCGTATTCCTCGGTATAATAATAACAATATAAATATTGGTGGCAAAAACGCTTCTGGTACAGATTTAATAGCGTCCCATAATGGCAATTCCAACACTGCCTATCAATGGTATAGTTACGGCAACTTCTATTCTTGGCCAGCCGCCGTCGCTGATACATCTTTTCAAGAGAGTAATAGTGGCTCAATTACTAACACATCTATCTGTCCGCTAGGATGGAGGCTGCCAACGGGTGGAGAAACTCCAAATTCACCAGCTAGTGATTTTTGGGAATTAACAGTTAATAGGCTCATGGGCGGCGTACAGCCAGAGGTAGCAAACGGTAGTGTTCATTATTACGATAGCACCAATGGAAGAGAAGCCTCAGATAAACTAAAAACATTTCCAAACAACTTTGTTTACGCAGGCTTTCATTCCGGTTCATATACCCAGAGACGTTACTCTGAAGGATGGTACTGGACATCATCCTACATGGGTGGGAATTATAACTTTTCATCCTACGGTTTCAACATCTATGGATATATAGTCTATCCAGGAAATATTATTGAATCCAGAGATCATGGTTACTCGGTCCGCTGTATCGCACAGTAACCTTCTCGCCTTCAAGAGGTGTGGTATAATTAGGCTATGAAAAAGAAGAAAGTGTCAGATAGTGTAACGGTCAATCGACGGGCTCATTTTGATTATCAGCTCGGCGAAGAGCTTTCTTGTGGCATGGCACTTTCCGGGCCTGAAGTACGCCTGATTCGCGATCACCACGTTCAGCTCAAAGGTTCCTTTGTAACGATTAGAAACGGCGAACTTTGGCTGAACAACTTAACTCTCGGCGCTGATACCGCTAGGAACATCAAACTACTTGCCACTAAAAAACAAATCCACGCCTTAGAACGTGAAAAAATCGCCGGTTCCACCATTGTACCAGTTAAACTCCTTGGTGGTGGCCGCCACATCAAACTAGTTATCGCCGTTGGTAAAGGTAAGAAAAAATATGATAAGCGCGAAACCATCAAAAAACGTGATATAGATAGGGGAAGATATGCTTAAAATTTACTCGTGGAACGTTAATGGCCTTCGCGCCGTCATCAAAAAGGGTGCTTTTCAGAATTTCATCAAACAATACCAACCAGATATCTTGTGTTTGCAAGAAACCAAGGCCAAACAAGGCCAAGCCGAAATTGACCTACCAGAATACGAAGAACATTGGAATTCGGCTGTGCGACCAGGCTATGCCGGCACCGCAATTTTTGTCAAAAACGAACTAAAAGTTCTAAACGAATATCATGATTTTGAAAAATGCCCAGAATTAACCGTCAAAAAAGACGCTTTTGGCGACCCAATGAACGAAGGCCGTATTCTAACCTTAGAATTTGAACGTTTTTTCGTCGTGACAGTTTATGTGCCAAATAGTAAAAACGAACTAGGAAGACTTCATCTTCGTAAACACGAATGGGATCCAGCCCTCTGCGAATACTTAAAACAACTCGAAAAAGAAAGGCCCGTCGTGGTCTGTGGCGACTTCAACGCTGCACACGAGGAAATTGATATTGCCCGTCCAAAAACCAATCATCACTCAGCTGGTTTTACCGACGAGGAAAGGCAGGGAATCACCAATCTAGTCAATGCCGGTTTTATCGACACCTTCCGCACCTTAAATCCAACCGCTGTACGCTACACCTGGTGGAGCCACTGGGGCCACGCCCGCGAAAACAACGTCGGTTGGCGAATTGATTATTTCTTCATCTCAAAAGCTCTACAAAAAAACCTAAAATCAGCCGAAATTTACGAAAATGTCATGGGCTCCGACCACTGCCCAGTTTCAATTGATTTGGAGTTCTGATGGAATATCTACACAAAATTGAAAAGCTCGAAGGGGGAGAAGATTTGTTATGGAATATTCCAGAGCAAAAGCAGGGCGATATTAACATTCTTGGCGGCAATTTACAAAACTTCCGCACCTCGGTCAAGGTCGCCGAATTCTTAACCGCAAATTATCCACTGAAAACCATCAACGTAGTTTTGCCTGACGCTTTAAAAAACAAACTCCCACCTTTGCCAAATCTAGTTTTCTTAAGCTCTACTGATTCCGGCTCGCTGGCAAACACTACCGAAATTACCAACACGTTAGACTCAGCAGACTTCAACCTACTCGTCGGTGACCTTTCCAAAAACTCCATCACTGCACAAGCTATCGCCGAAGCCTGCCAAAAAACTAAAAGGCCCGTTATCGTCACCCGCGACACCGTAGATTTACTCACCGAAGGAAAAACCGAACAAATTCTAATGAACGAAAATATAATCCTCATGGGTTCCATGGCACAACTGCAGAAAATCTTCCGCGCAGTTTATTATCCGAAAGTTTTATTACTCACTCAATCACTTATGCAAGTTGCCGAGGCAATTCATAAGTTCACTTTAAGCTATCCAGTTTCCATCATCACTTTACATGACGGACAAATCATCATCGCAAAAAACGGCGAATTAAATGTAATCCCACTAAGTAGCACCAAGTATTCACCACTCTCCATTTGGGATGGCGAACTCGCCGCCAGAATTATGGCACTAAATCTCTACAACCCTAACAACTTTAACAAAGCTACAACCGTAGCTCTATTTACGAGATAATTGTTTTTCAATTTCCACGGCATCGCGCGAAACGTGCTGACGACGTTGCCTCAAGAAGAACCAAATAAACACGAAGATTGAACAGCCAAAGATAAATAGACCATATTTGACCGGTTCCGGCCAACTAGTAGCAAAGAGAATAAAGGCGTTCACGATACCAAGACAAATCGTATACAAATAGCGACGTGTAAGAATTAGTTTCTTAGCTAGTGGAAAATTACGCTTAGTTAATGAATTCTTAGTGCAGTTATCTGGGTGACCAAACAATTTACCATAAACAATCAACTCAATCGTACCACAAACCACTATATAATATATAATCACCACCAGCCCAACAATCCAATTCACCTGGAGCGTGCAGAACAAAACATGCGCCACCGCAAGCAGTGCATCCGACACCATATCATAAAGTGCGGCATATTTGCGATATTTTGGAGTTTTATTTTTCGGGAATGGCCATTTACGTGCGCAAGTCCCGTCAAAAGTATCCGTGAACTCCGCGGTGAGAAAAATAATGAACGCATTCTCAGCCGGGCTACCGACAAAAGCTAGCACTAATAGAATACTCGCCAAAATAAATCTTGATAATGTAAGTAAATCCGCTAAATATCTCATAATTTCATTATATCAAAGATTTTTTCTAAAATCTTAATGCGGCGCGAAATTAAAATCTCTTCACGGTGCGCAAGCATCACTTTGCTCATCTCAGCAATTCTTTCTGGAGACCCTAATAGCTCATTCAAAGAAGCCGCCATTTCGGATGGGGAAGGATCTTTCGACATCACATAGCTTCCCGCCGGTACAACCTCCTTCATATCTGGATCACAAAAGAAAACCGGCACGCCAAATGCCTCAGCTTCAATCAAAGTCATGCCAAAAGTATCAAAGTTATAAGAAACTAAAACATCAAGATGTGAATCGGCAATCGCTTCTTTTAATTTCTCAAACTTGACGTTACCATAAAGCTTTACTGGCAAATGATGTGTTTTTACAAAACTAATAGCTTTTATAAAATCTGGTCCGTTACCATATACCGCCATCTGATATTTACCGCTAACCTGAGTCAAAGCATCAAGAAACGACATCATCCGTTTTTCACCAGAAACGCGTGAATGCCAAACTATTTTCAATGTTTCGCCCGGCTCCAAAGTTTTCAACGGAGGATTCTCAGGATAGTTCTGATCTGCATAACCATTAGGGAAAACTTTAATTTCTTTTTTCACGCCGTAATGAATCAGTTTTTCACGAAAATGCGCAGAAGGAGTCAGCACCAAATCTGCATAATTTGCATGATTTATCATCATGGTCCACATTCTAGCCTTGGCAATATTATCGGCTAGATAATCATCACGGCGAACTGTAACCGAATGCGGAAGATACCAAGAATGGAACCAATTTAATAAAACCGCTACAATCGTACGGAAACCAAAGGGAATTATATTACCTTCACCCATATCCTCGCGGCCATGCATTACTTGCACAGTAGGAATATGGAGCTTTTTACCAAGACGTAGTCCGGCAATCGAACAGCCCGCCTCATAGTGTATATAATATATATCAAAATCTTTAATCTCTGGATGTTCGCGCACAAGCCACCTCTCAACAATCGCTGGACGATGCGAAACTGGCGCCGCCCCTCTAAAACACAACCAACAACTCGGCACTTGGAAAATATTCTGCTCAGCGAGTTTTTTTAATTCCGCTTTGGATTTCGGGTAGCCACTACTAAACACATAAACCGTGTGGCCATTTTTTTCAAGAGCAGCCTTTTGGGCTTTAATAGAAGAAGTAATTCCACCGGTTAGATCTAGAAA
>JAEEGH010016706.1_pt1 | contig 15753 bp, 14 predicted proteins | sample 9134181 | NCBI WGS metagenome assembly JAEEGH01 (sample SAMN16246544, study PRJNA631951) | gut metagenome | biome: gut microbiome; feature: rumen; material: DP-attached | host: Bos | place: Iran: Karaj | collected 2018-10 | reverse complement strand
CAAACGACGCTCACCGACGTTTACGCGGCAGGCGACTGTACGGAAGGATACGACGCTTCGCTCGGCGCACGGCGTGTTCTTGCCATTCTCCCAAACGCCTATATGCAGGGAAATACAGCGGGTATCAATATGGCGGGAGGTGAAAAACAGTTTGAGAACGCCGTTCCCATGAACTCCATCGGTTTCTTCGGCCTTCATATGATGACCGCCGGAGTATATGACGGCGAAATGTTCGAGGATGAAAAAAACGGATCCATCCGAAGATTATTTGTAAAAGGCGGACGGCTCGTAGGCTATATCCTCATTGGAGTAACGGACAGGGCGGGCATTTATACCTCTCTGGTTCGTGAAAAGACACCTCTTGATACTGTCGATTTCGACCTGACAAAAATAGTTGCTTCAAATTTAATTTTTTCACAAGATATACGTAGAAAAAAATTCGGAGGTGTAGTATAATATGATAATTGATGCAAAAGGTCTAAGTTACCGTGATATCAATAATAAACTGCGCACCACGGACAAAGAGAGCACGATCATGAACTGTCTCGGGCAGCGTTTCATCTGCGCCGGGATGTCGGGTATTTCCGTAACGTTGGAGGGGATCCCCGGCAACGCGCTCGGCGCCTATCTCAACGGCGCGGAGATCACGGTAAAGGGCAACGCGCAGGACGCCGTCGGCGACACGATGAACGACGGCCGGATCGTCATATTCGGAAGTGCGGGCGACGCGGCCGGTTACGCCATGCGCGGCGGGAGCATCTTCGTCAAGGGAAACGCCGGTTACCGCGCCGGGATCCACATGAAGGCGTACAAAGAAAAAATCCCCGTTATGGTCATCGGCGGCAAAGCCGGAAGTTTTCTCGGCGAATATCAGGCAGGCGGCGTGATCGTCGTTCTCGGACTCGGAACAAACGGCAAAAAGATCGTAGGCAATTTTCCATGCACGGGAATGCATGGCGGCAAGCTGATCCTGCGTTCCGATTGCCGGGATATCGCTTTCCCGGATCAGGTCACGGCAAGACCGGCGACCGATCAAGAGAAAACCGAGATCGACCGTTACGTCTCCGAATATTGCCGTCTGTTCGGCGGGGATAAAGAAGAATTGACGGATCATCCTTTTACGGTCGTAACTCCGGACAGCAAAAATCCTTATAAACAACTGTACGTTGCCAATTAGAACATCTGAAAGCGGGAGGATATCATGAAATATTCAAAGGAAGAAATAATGCAATACGTTGTCGAGGAGGACGTCAAATTCATCCGTCTTGCATTCTTCGACGTGTTCGGACGTCAGAAGAATATTTCGATTATGCCGGACGAGCTTGACCGTGCGTTTACCTACGGCATTGCTTTCGACGCCTCCGCCATCGCCGGTTTCGGCGACGAGGCACATTCCGATCTGTTCCTGCACCCCGATCCCGAAACGCTGACATGGCTGCCCTGGCGCCCGGAACACGGGAAGGTCGTGCGGATGTTCTGCTCGATCACCTATCCCGACGGAAAACCGTTCGAATGCGATACGAGAAGTCTGCTCAAAAAAGCGGTGAGCGACGCAGCAGAGGCGGGTTACACCTTTTATTTCGGTGCCGAGCAGGAATTTTACCTGTTTGAACTTGATGAAAAAAATCAGCCCACAAAGACGCCGTATGACCGAGCCGGCTATATGGATATCGCGCCGGAAGACAAGGGAGAAAACGTACGGCGCGAGATCTGTCTGACACTTGAGAAAATGGGCATCCGTCCCGAAAGCTCGCACCACGAGGAAGGCCCAGGACAAAATGAGATTGATTTTCGTTATACCGAGGCGTTGACGGCGGCGGATAACGTGATGACGTTTCAGACGGTCGTCAAGACCGTCGCGCGCCGCAACGGTCTGTTTGCCGACTTTTCTCCGAAGCCGCTTCCGGATGAACCCGGCAACGGCTTCCATATCAATATGTCGGTCCGCCCGGACGATTCTTCCGAAAAACTGAAACACATGATCGCAGGCGTACTTGACAGGGCGATCCCGACGACGGTCTTTCTTGATCCGACCGAGGATTCTTACAAAAGGCTCGGTCAGCGCAAAGCGCCAAGCTACGTCTCCTGGTCAGCGGAAAACCGTTCGCAGTTGGTACGGATCCCCGCCGCCTCGAGGGAATTTCGACGCGCCGAGTTACGATCCCCAGATCCTACGGCAAATCCATATATCGCCTTTGCGCTTTTGATTTGGGCGGGGATGGACGGCATTCAAAAGCAAACAGAGCTTCCGAAGCCTGTCGACATCAACCTGTTTAAAGCCGATGAGGAAGCCGTCTCAGGGCTGGAAAAGCTGCCCGAGACGCTTGCCGAAGCAAAGGCCATTGCGAAAAACGATTGCTTTATCAAAGCGCATATTCCTGCTGAAATTTTGGATATATACTGCGCGGAATGATCTGTAAATAATCCGGTGAAGGGGGGATCCGTTTGAGCCTGAGAGAACAAGTCTACAGTGTTCTGGTCGTTTCGGCGTCCGTAAAATTCAATCAGGCTCTGCCTGAGATCTTTTCCGCTCCCGTTTTTTCGCCCGTCCAATTTGTTTCCAACGTCAGCGCCGCCAAGCGGGCGATCGCAGAGCGGGATTTTGATATGATAATAGTAAACTCACCGCTTCCCGATGATTCCGGACTCCGTTTCGCCATCGATACCGTAAGCAGCTATCAGACCGTCGTCCTCTTTCTGGCAAGAACAGAGCAATATACGCAGTCCTTCGATCAGCTTGCGGAGCACGGGGTATTCCTGATTCAAAAGCCCACGTCAAAAACAGCGTTTGAGCTTGCTTCCGGCTGGCTGATCAGCGCCCGCGAAAGGATAAGAAAAACAGAAAAGAAAACGCTTTCCATTGAAGAAAAGATGAACGAGATACGGCTTGTCAACCGCGCAAAATGGCTGCTGATCAGCGAGCTGAAAATGACCGAGCCGGACGCTCACCGTTATATAGAAAAACAGGCGATGGACCGCTGCGTTCCGAAACGGCAGATCGCCGAGGAAATCATCAATACATACAGTTAGACGTATTGTTATTTTGAAAAAGTGCGTGCAGTTATCAAATACCATATCATGTAAAAGTTTCAGCGGCGGGAGCGATCCCGCCGCAGTGCGTTATATCACTGTTTACAGACTCTTTCCGAAGAACGGAAGGATGAATTCGAACGCCTCGGAGACGAACGGCGCGAGGTTGTACATAAGAAGCAGATCACCTTCCACATCTTTGAGCTGTGCCTTCAATATCTTGTTTTCCATACGAAGACGTTCTTCTTCGCTCAGCTCTTCTAACGGTCTCGTTCTCCCCCTTCCGTCTTTAAATCCGTCTATCCCGTTCTCCTCATACTTCCTCACCCATGCATATATTTGCTGGTACGACACTTCGTATGTTTGGATCGTCAGTGGATAGTCCTTTCCGTGTTCAATGCAGAATGCTACAATCTCTACTCTCTCTTCTTGCGTCGTTTTTCTTCCCTTGGTCATATAGATCTCCGTTCCGGCTTCTCGCCTTTCTTTGATTTCTCTATGACCATTATACCACTTTATCCATGTTCGTAGTGACTTTTTATCAGATATCCCGAATTTTTTACATATTGTCCTTAGACCGCCTTCCCCATTCAGGTACGATTGAATTGCTTCCAATTTTAACTCTTTGCTGTATTTCTTCTTCCTTTTCTTTGACATTAATAACCCCCATAGTTGTAGTCTTGATGCGTTTTGTTTTTTCAAGTGTCTACTCTATAGGGATTATATCATTGAGGTGGGGGACTTTTTGCTAATTTTTCGTTAAAAAATCAGGGGTCCAAACAGCATCATACTGTGCTGCGGCGATGAAGACGACATCGGCAGGGAGCTAAGGCTCCTGGAAAGCGCGGCGCCGGATGGAATCGATCTGTTCATGCAGAGCAGGAACCCTCCCCGGCGTTTCGTCGGGGAGGGTTCCTGAATCTATTGTAGCGCTGTTATATTCTGAGCGATTTTTGTGAAGAAATCTGCTGACCAGATATCTACGGACGCAGGATTTTTAATAAACTGGAAGACGTCCTGTTTCGAGTCCGGGTAATCTATCGAAGTGAAACGTTCGCACAATGCTTCCCTTATGTTGTCTATTGTCATGTTGTATAAAAAAATGCAGAAAACCTCCGATTTAAAATGTTGGTATTCTCCGAAGAAATACGGTTTAATCTACGCAGGGAGGTCATACGAAATGAAAAAGGACATTTTAGAATACGTGGGACAAGAAAAAGAGGATCCTATATAAATGCTGTTACAGTTTCAGCATCCAAATGCGAGCTGAATGAACAGTCAACTACATGTCGTCTTCGACCATTGCTAAAAGTTTATGCTGTGATATTATTGTAAAATAATCAATGTTAGAATAATCACCTATTCGTTTCACTTCGAATACCGTAGCCCCGATATGAGGAATTAGAAAAACATGAAAACAGGCAGGACTGATCAGTAAGTAGGGCATTATTGGTTTTCGGGCAAAATCATTCCGCATTCTATATAAAAAGTCAATTGCAGGCAGTTTGTGAATTCTATGTTTTATCTCAACTGGATTTGTCGGGCTTTCAATACCAGGCGAGCCCCAAAAAAACTGCGAACACCCGATAAATGTTAGTGGCCTGCTCTTAATCGGAGTAAAAAAGAATTTCACAGAAAACACTTTTTTTTCTGTCTCCACATAAAAATCGCATCCGTTATGCGGAGTCATGCCCAATAACCATAAGAATGAATTCGAATAAAGCTTAACATTATGATTGGCACAAAGCTTTTTAAGTTTGAACATGAAAAACAATCTTTTATAAAAGGCTCTGATATACTTCAAACTTATAATACTGCAAATCAAAATAATTAATCCAATGATAAACTCCATAATTCATCACTCAAAACAATAAATATATAAATATAAAAGAAATAAATGATGGTCCATAAACATCACGCCATTATTTGTTGATGGAAATGGTTACCACATACTCGCCTTGGAAGGACAGAGTGTTCTTACGAAGGTCGAAAAACTTATTATAATGGGTCTATAATATTATTAACCCCATGCGGAGCGGTCGGAGGAATCATAGGATCGCAGGCCGTAACATCGTATGAACCGACCTCATGACAGTATGCGGAGTATAAATCAGTAGTACAGCTCGAGAACCAAGGCTCTTGTCCTAAAAAACAAGGATCCCCATATCCGGATGCAAAACACGATAACGACATACATGCCTGAACTTTAATATATGGACTTGCAGTGTTTATGCAATACTTCCTATACTCGACAGTATACATATTAACGCCATCTTTTTTTATTCTGACAATGGGATCCTCATCACTGGGATCTCGATTATTAATAAAAGCATTTTCTTTATAAATAAAGCAAACAGATTCAGCTATGTTCATGTCATCTGTATCAACATATATAGAACAATCAAGAAATGGCAATTGCAATTCTAACATCTGGCAACATCCTTGTAATAAAAAAACTGTCATAAGAAATGAGAGTAGTTTCAATAAATGAGACCATTAAATCATTATATTGGAATACTTAGGCAGTTTGCTTATTCCAGAAATGGCAGCAGATCATGTCCTGTGAGAAGGTAAGGACTTGATTCCGAAACGCTGAAAGAAGGATACCCCGATGCGACAAATGACTGGGCCGAATCATCAATTTTCGAAAGGAGCTGCTTGAAATGTGTCACTGTAATAACACAGTTATTATGCCTACTGAAGAAAACAAGCAGGTTTTCAATCAAGGCAACAGCTTCTTTTTCCGTTGTTGAAATAAACGGCTCATTCATCAGCACAAGTGAGTTGTAAGGAGCTTTTTCGACTATCTTTTTCATCATGGAAAGCTCGTTTCGAAAACGGCTGTTAGCCTCATATACAATATCATCAATCGGGAAAAAAGTATAAATGCTATTCAAGTTGGAACAGACGAACTGTTCAGCGGGTACCGGCAGACCTGCTTTTGCCAACAAGACAGCGATACCGACAGATCGAATAAAAACAGTTTTTCCGCCCTGATTCATTCCGGAGATAAAAACTTTTTTTGTAATTATATCCGCGCTGTTGCTCTTAACGTTTTTTCTGACATCTTTACCTTTTACAACAACATCCGCCACAAGTGAAAGATCAAACAGATCGGTAAACCTGAGGTCTTTCTCAGACAGGTTTTTTATCAATGATACCGGTATTCCGTTTGTTTCATAAAACTTTATTATACCGACATACAACTCATAAAACTGCAGATCGTCATACATATTTTCCAGTATTCTCTGGTAATACTTCGCCATTTCCAGCAATTTTACAGCATAAGACTTGTTATGATTGAACAACATTCTGTTCAATGCGCGGTCTGACATTTTTACGTCTATGCACTTTTTCTGTTTTCCTCTGTTTCGCAAATCTCTTTGAACAGTCCCAATCGTCTCATACGACATTTTTTCAATATGAAGTGAACGGTTAAGATGCAAAACACATGAATACGATGATGAAAGTGATGTGAGAGATGTGTAATCTGATATTTCTGTCTTTAATGTCTCAATGTCGCTTCCGCAAATCATATTATTAATGACGGTTTTAAGACGTTCCAAGCCTTTGGACTTGAGCCCCTTATTCTCAAGTATCGAAAGCATATCGTCAAAAAAACTCCAGTATGATTTCAAAGCCTCTGAAACAACGTGAAAAATAGACACTATCGTGAAATTGCCTCCCCAATCTGTAGTAGGTTCACGGAGGTACTGCATAGAGTGTATTTCCTTTGAAGCTGCATTCGTTTTTTCACTTATTATCTCAAATTCAGTTTTTTTATGTATGAGTGCATTGAATAAACCTGCATTACGGATAAAATCATCAGCGATTTCATGCCGGAACAACAATTCCTCCTCCGTTGCTGAAAAATCCAGCAAATACATACTCATTTTCTCAGCATCGAAATTAATTGCTTCGGCAATTGTGTCGATAGAAAGGTCTGATATGACCCGTTCATCCAGATTCTTTTCAAAATCTCTTTTTCCCGGGAATAATAATGAACAGTCAATCATTCTTTTGCCCTCCCGTTTTCAATTGCTCAGCAGAAAGCCCATACTCTTCAAGAATGCTTTCATTTTCGTAGTTTTCAGGACTATTGACACGTCTTACAATATATTTAGTGTCAAGTATGTTTGTTGTCAGAAACGCCAGTCGGGCTGTTGACCCATCAGCAAAAAGACGAGGAGGAATCGTTTTATGATGTGATATCAGAATAAAATAAGCGTTATTTCTTATCAAATAAGCTGTGAGCCTTTTGGTGTAAATATATGCGTCATCTCCATTTGTGGACGAGAAGATCTCATTAAAAAGGAAAAGTGAATTCTTTGGATCGTTTTTCAGAAAACCCTGAAGAATCTCTATCTCGGTTTTGAGACGTCCAAAACCGAAATTAACCGTTTCTCCCTGCGGAAAATGAGTATATATGGCGTTCATTGGACTTACACATGCAGACTTTGCAGAAATCAGGCATCCGCATCCTGCCAAAGCAAACGCTGTACCTACAGCCCGAAGAAATGATGTTTTACCGGAGCTGTTCGCACCGGACAGCACAAAACCGCATTCATCAGAAAACTCAAAATCATTCGGTATAATAACTTCTGGTGATTCCTTCAGCAGAATCGGATCATAAAGCCCATGAAACGAGTTGAGACTGTTGTCGTTATACTCCGGAGCGCATACAGACAACCCGACTTCGTTCCAGTGTTCATATATGCTTTGCATGAACAAATAAAATGAAAGTCCTTTGTGAACAGCATAAAGCACTGATTCACATTTTGTTCTGAATTTGGTTGAGTATTCACCTGAAATATCATACTTTGAGTCAAGTGCTTCCAAAACAGCGAGTTCAAATCCAGAATACATTGTGAACCATGGAGCACCGGTTTCTTCAGTTTGAATAACTCCCAGCCTTTCTAAATATGAAGACACGGTAGATTCAATACCGACGTTTCCGGAACTTTCCGTTATTTCGGTTCTTTTCCGCACGCCGACATCAGGTGAAACGTTTATATAAACTGAACTGAAACGGTCTATAGACCTGGTATGCTGTTCTACTTCGAGTCTGAACTGTTTAAACTCTTCGTTGTCACAGAAATTGAAGGTTTTCTGGAGCATCCTCAGGCACTCAGATTTCCCTTCAACAGATATGAGTTTTTCTATTTCCAACAGTTTTTTTATTAGTATAATATTTAATGCCGTTTCCGCGTATTTATGATTGTCCATTGCATCATATGCTTCTGACAGCTTTAAGTATTCACCAATCTCAGTGTATGCTTCCCGAATTTTTTCACAGATGTCTCTTTTGTAGTATAATTCTGCAGCAAAATCCGACCTGAATTTCAACGTAGGCAGATCATTAGTCAGCTCGGAAAGCTCTTTTTTTACTATCGGCGGGATGCTCCGGAATCCGCGAGTGGCTGCCTCATCGCATAATTCGAACAACCGTAAACACTTAACTGTGTTGTCGCTTTGTTTGTTTTTTGCGATATTAAATGGGTTGAGTAAATCGATCATAATTGATTCCACGTTTCTTTGCTAAAAATTATTAACTATGATATCTCCACAAATAAGGTGCGAGGCTTCTCGCAGGTGTTGATAAAAGAATGATACACAACAAAATTGAATATTACAGATGATCATTCTTTCTGATTTATGGTATCTCGCCATGAACCTGTTTTTTTGATGTGATTGGTTGGTTGTTCCGCGGATTCCGTTGCTTCGGCATTAACCTTACGCGCTTCGCGAATTCGTTTTGCATCTTTTGCGCCGAAGCACGCACCGAAAAACATTACAGTTGCAATAATCGGAGTATCAATCAACATAGCTATATATGTACCGATAATCTCAGGCAAATTCAGATATAAAACAAACAGCTGATATGGGAAGATGTAATAGTAATTGAGTATTGCCGCAGCAAGATTTACAACAGGAATGGGAATAAGTATCGAAGCAAACGCCAGGTTTACGCAGGCACCAATAATAACGCAAATCAAATACTTCTTTTTGTCAAATTGATCCTCAAGGCCTAAGCTGTATCCGTAACGGTCAGAAAGCTTCCATAAAAAGATCATACACGCTGCGAACAATCCACCAGAATATATAATGCCGAGAATGACTTCTCCGATAATTCCCAAGAGCATGGCAAACATAATTCCCACATATGTGAAAGCAGATGCAACAACGCCTATTAGCCAAATATTAAATATCACTTTGCATGTAACTTTAAAATAATTCATTTTTTTATCCTTCAGTTGGTAATTAGATAATAGTGAAATGTAATTATATTAGATAAAAGAAATTAAAATAGTTATTCACTTTTTAAATGAGTCTATTTCCCCATATCAGTGTCATTTTCTTCGTCCAATGATATAATATCCTGCTGTAATAAAAGGCTGTCAGACTCAATAGAGAAAGGTGTTAGATAAACTGAGTCATTTACTATAATCACCGTTTAAATCTCCCTGGCTCAATACCATGCAATCTTTATTCTTTATTAATACCATAAATAATGAACTATAACAACCTTGATAATATAAACGATCGTTCTATAAAAGATAGTTTAAATCCTTTTATTGTTTCAATTCAGCATCGTTATTCAATAGTTTCAAAAAAAAGGTTGAATCAGAAATGTAAAAATTCTCTATAAATTCACCATTCCCTGTTTCAACTTCCCATTTGTGAGAATACTGATACGGTATGTTTATACATACCGGTGCAGGAACCATAAGTAGAATAGGAATTATTGGCTTTTCATGCGCTGTGCTCGGTAATGAATCTATTCCATATGAAAAATCAAGGTTTGATACGTCAATATTGTAAAATGCTTTATATGGTATTAATCGCCGTGCACCAATATGCCTGATCTGTGCTGTTCCTCTTCTATCAAAAAAAAGCATATACTTATAAAATCTGCATAACTGGATAACAGAATAAATCCTATCCTGTGTCTCAACATAAAATGATGTTCTTTTATAGGATCTGAAAAATAAACTACCATATTTATTGTATTTTTTACGTTTCAATTTTACGATTAATAACACAACAAAGTTTAATCGATTACTTAGATATTTAGATGTCGGAATAAACAATATAAGAAAAAAGATAATTATTATAATTATATATATTTCCATGTTACCTCCTGACTCTACCCACATTTGGAGTAATAAGAGATTTTAGCGTACGGGATTTTTATAATGTTAGTTTGCCACTATATAGCACAGAGTAACTTATCTGCCGAACATACGAGATACTGTTCCTTTCAAACTCGATAACCCTGATCACACTGAAGATACTGTCTCAGGTTACATTTCCCGACTTTTGAAAAATATTACGGTTCCATACCCGAAGCAACCTTTGTATATACTCAACAGAGTTGTGACCTATGAACCCGATCCGCAACGATATAATGACCTCCGAAAACAAATAATTAAGCCTAAACCTTTTACTTTATACCATAGTATCATATTATTCTTTGTTTGTCAATAGGAAATGTTTAAAATTTGAACGTAGTAACTTGCCAAAGTAAATTCCGTTTCTCTGGTTTTTGAAATGTTTGACAAATTACTTATCGTTACGTATAATGCATTTGTGGTAACCGCAAAACACTAATGATAGCAGGCTTAATTCCGAAGGGAGATGATAAGATTGTGATTGAAATGAAAGAACGATAGAAACGCAAAAACCCGAAGACAATGAGTAAAGATCAGTTCTATCGGATCGCCCGCATCAGCAAGGCAACGGCCCTCTTCCTTCTTAAAAATGGCCTTGTCCCCTGCGTGGATTCCGGCAAGAAGACAAGGCGTTATACAATAAAAACCGACGATGTTATATATCCTGATTTTGTCGCTTCGGAATTTGCCCTGTCCAAAAAAGAATACCATGAGATCACCGGGCGCTATCAGGAAAACGACGTAATTGCTTATCAGATCAGGCAGTCATTCAAGCCGGGCGAGATTTCCCCGGAAGAAGCAAACCGTATCGGTTATGAGTTTGCCGAACGCTTCCTGAAAGGCAATCACGCCTTTATCGTCTGCACTCATATCGACAAAGCTCACATCCACAATCACATCATCTGGAACTCGACTACGCTGGATTGTACGCGGAAGTTCCGTAACTTTTGGGGAAGTACCGATGCCGTCCGCAAGCTCTCTGACCTGATTTGTACCGAGCACCGTCTGTCCGTAATTGAGAATCCGGCAAGACACGGAAAGAGCTACAACAAGTGGCTCGGAAACGAATACAAGCTGAGCAACCGTGATCTGCTGCGCATGGCCATTGACCAGGCAATTCAAAATGGCTCCAAAGACATTGACGAGCTGATTCGCTTTTTGCAAGAAGCCGGATACACAGTCAAGGGAGGAAAACACCTTTCGTTCCGTCCCGAAGGGCAGAAACAGTTTATCCGGCTCCGCTCCCTCGGTGACGGATATGGTGAAGATGATCTCCTTGCCGTTCTGAAAAAAGAAAAGAAGCACATACCGTTTGAAAAGAAAAAGTATCCAAGACGCCAGCAGAAGACAACGCTGGTCTCTCAGCTCGAAGCCAAGATCAATACGGGAAAAGGCTTCGGGTACGATCAGGCTATGAAGGTAATCAAGCTCAAACAGATGGCAAAGACGATCATGTTTGCCGAGGAAAAAGGCTTTGAGGACTTTGCCGATCTTGCCCGTGCGACCGCCGATGCGGAATCCAAATTCTATGAATTGAAGACGAAAATCAAAACCGCAGAAACCCGGATGGTCGAGATTCAATCGCTGAAAACGCACATCATCAACTATGTCAAGACCAAAGAAGCCTGGGACGGCTACCGCAAGTCCGGCTATTCAAAAAAGTATCTGGCCGAGCACGAAGGAGAAATCATTTTGCACCGGGCCTCCAAGAAAGCCTTTGACGATCTCGGCCTGAAGAAGCTCCCCACGGTAAAGAGTCTGAACGCAGAATTTGCGACGCTCCTGGCTGAAAAAAAGGCTGCTTACGCAGACTACCACACGGCCCAAAGTGAAATGCGGGAGCTGATGACCCACAAGGCAAACGTGGAGTATATCCTCGGAATCAACGAGCAACCTGCTCAAAGGAAGGTGTACCAGTATGAATAAAGAAGCGCCGGAACGGTGCGCAGCCAGAGAAGAATTCTCTGTCGAAGGGGTATGGGGATGTTGCCCCATCAAGCGAAACGGAGCACCCGGCAGGTGCTCCGTTTTCTGACTTTTGACGGCAAAAGGCATTGCTTGCTACAACTTGTATCCGCTCTATAATGCTATCAACCGCGTGAGTTGTAGCTTATGAGCGACACCACTTGTGTCATTTTTGTGAATTACGCTTAAGCCCATTGAAATTCTGTAGTTTTTCTGATATAATTTGCTGGGTGTGTATTAATATGCCATTATCCAAAAAGGAGGCACTCTCATGAAAATCACCTATGACAAGCTTTGGCGTCTCATGAAAAACAATAGGATGACAAAGAGAGACCTGGCAGCTGCAGCTGAAATAAGCACCTACGCCATGACTAGACTTAATAGAGACGAACCAGTTTCACTTGAGATCATAATGAGAATTTGCAAGGTTTTTCATTGTGATATAATCCACAGATATACTACATCATTGATACGATAAATGACGCCATTAACCAGCATAGAAAAATCCGCTTTCAAAAGGTTGAATATAATGTCAAAAAAGAGCGTGTCCTCCATCACGGCGGCGAGAAATACACTTTTTGCCCGTATTCACTTGTTTGGGACGGAGATAATTACTATGTAGTTGGTTTTTCGGATAAGTATCAGAATATCGGAAGCCATCGTGTAGATCGGATTGCTAAGCAGCCAGAGATTTTGGACGAAGTAGCAACCCCACAGCCAGTCGGTTTCGACATTGGTAAATATACTCGAACGAATTTCCGTATGTATAATGCTCCGCGAGTTGAGGTGGAGCTCATTTGCGACAACGGTGTAATGGATGCGATAGTAGATAGGTTCGGTCCTAATGTCCATACCTATGCCGGCGATCTTCAGAATTTCCGTGTTATCGAAGAAGTCGCTGTCGGCACTGTATTCTTTAACTGGATTTTCGGGTTTGCTGGATTAGTAAAAATCAAGGGGCCGGAATCTATCAAACAACAGTACCGTGAATTGGTTCAGAAAGCCGCTGATTTGCTGTAAGAATACCAACGGGAGCATACAGGAGGAGTCTTCAATGAAAATTTCTAATCGCTTCGTCTCAATTGCAATTGTAGTTGCTATCCTCATGGGCGTACTCACGGGTTGCGGATCATCTACGCCCACCGATGCAACTAACACTCCGGGTGTTTCTGCTAGTCCCGCTCCTCAGACTGTTACAGAAGCACCGAGCAATAACGCCACTGACCCTGATCAAGGTGCAGTAGAATCGGTAACTCCGACCGTCGAACCAAAGCAGACTGATGCGCCTGACCAACCCACGGCGAGTGTGGATCCTTCTCTGGAACCCAATCCTCCCACCGAAACCACCGAGGTACCTGCAGAAACGCAAAATCCAAGTGCGAATCTGGGAACCGAACTGAATACTCCGAATCCGCCCGTGACCGCTGAGCCTGAGCCCTTGAACGAGGTGCAGCGAAATTCCATCGCAATGCTAAACTACCTAACCGTGCTCGCCCAAGAGATTAGCTCATCAAAGGGCAGCCGTCTCTTCCTTGAGCAGGCGTACTCTTCTTTGATCAATAACACATATCCCAATGCTGTTGACGTGTGGACTCAAGCAGAACTGGACGATCTGCTTGACACGCTTGAGGCTTTCAGAATGGTAAGCGTCAAGCGGGAACGCCTGCAGTTGATTTATGAGCACAATAAAGCACAAGCTTTACGAAGCGCGATTCCGAATCCCATCAGCATATTAAGCAATGTCAGTTCAAGAGGCCTTTTGAAAACTGCGGTATCCTTGATCTTTATGGCAGTAGATTCGTTCTCTTCCTACAACGCTTATAATGACCAGAATGACATGCAGTATTTGAAAGACGGATGGGACTTGGATGATGCGGAGGCGAGCGAACTCAGCATAATGCGGCGGAATTCCTTCTCCTATATGATCAACATGGTTCGCGATTATTCTCTTCCGGGCGACCTTGCGCTGAACGAGAATGCCGTTTCCGACTTCGTGGCATGGAAAAACAAGACTAATGTTGTCAGCCGCATTTCAATTCTCGAAGCAAACGAGAAGACATATGCTGCCATGGGAACATACTGGCTTACACTATCTAAGAGTTATTATGAAAACGGCGATTTTGCAAAGTGTTTGTCGGCAATGGATCAGTTCGAGTCAATGTCATCCAGAATCTTTAGGAAAGACTACGAATACGCTGAAACGCTTCCATATGCGATTCTCGCAGCACAAGAATTGTACAGCGGAACACAATATGAAACTCTGGCAAAGCGGTATTGTGAAGCAATTCTAAATAATACTGATGCCACTGATTGGGCTTCGCATTATTTCGTTGCCTTGATTTACATGGATCTCTATACTGCTACAAGCAAGAATCAGTATATTGATGAAGCCTATCGCATTGCTTTAGAGAACGTCACATACCTCGTTGACGCACAGAAAGCCCTTAACACCACATGGTTAAATCCCGTTCAGGAAGCGACAGCGGGGAAAAACGCCTCGAAACAGGAAAAAGAGGATATAAAGCAATACAACAAGTTGCTCAACGAGGAACGCAAGACGGCATTGCCGCCCATTAACGAGCCTTTGTATTTGAACTGCGATTTGTTATTTGCTCTTGCAGAAAAGAAAGGCATTTCAACAGCGGAAAAATCAAAAATCGATACCATTCTTCACGAGAACGGGGAAAGCCTTTTCCTTGTTGCTCCGCTGGATAATAGTTTCAGGTACGCTTCCAGCAACAGTTATCACAGTGCGTCCTCAATGGAAACGTCGTTCAACGGAAAGGAACTTACTATACCCGCATATGCTGTCTCTGCAGGTGCGAAGATTGTTGTCACGATAAAGGACAGTACACAGAATGTCACAATTCAAGATTGGGTGCTGGATAAAGTGACGCGGCCTAAGAATGGAAGTGAACTTGATTATACCGCCACATATAAAAGTGAGAGCATCAAGAGCATAAAATACAGCGACGGCACCATCATTCAGTTTTCCATCTATCCGAGAGAAGACAAGAGTGACTTAGTGCTTACAATTGAGTATAAGGCAAAAGAAACAGGATGGGTAGCGTCTTGGAACCCGATCAAGACCATCGAATATGAAAGAGTGTCATAATGAAGCGCCTTCTCGCAATTCTGCTGATCATAGCCATTTTTGCAGCATTTCTAATTCCCGCGTTTGCTTTTGATCGAGATGAACACGATGAATACTTAGAAAAAGTGCTGTTCATTCTCGGCGATGTACCAGTAGGCGGGAAAGAAAAAGTGGAAATGCTGGAATGCGCGTCATATCTCACGCTGGATCAGTATAACGGAACAGGCATAGAAGATCTTGATTATCTCAAAAGTCATGGAGTATCCAGCCTCCCAAAGAGCATCGATGATATAGACTTTTCTGGAAACTCGCTTCATCGCCGATACACACACCAAGGATGGAATTACATATATTCCGGAGAAAAGGATAAAGCCAATTGGCCGGTAAGAAAGGATATTCTGCGTTCAACAACAAATCAGGTATTTGACTTCGGAGTAACAAATGAAATTACAGGAAGATTCTGTGCTCAATGTGACAGCTTCAGTGCGCTCG
>JAEEGH010016705.1_pt1 | contig 15754 bp, 4 predicted proteins | sample 9134181 | NCBI WGS metagenome assembly JAEEGH01 (sample SAMN16246544, study PRJNA631951) | gut metagenome | biome: gut microbiome; feature: rumen; material: DP-attached | host: Bos | place: Iran: Karaj | collected 2018-10 | reverse complement strand
GTCATTTGAAACATTTGAGTACCGTCCGTCTGGTGGGCGCCCCACACTTGTCGGGCGCCCGCCAGACATTCATCCGCCGCCCGCCCGACGTTTGTCCGGCGGGCGCCCTTTAATGACTTTGCCGTAAGCTATCATGAAGTCCGCTCGGAGCAATCATTGAGACTGCTCCGAGCTTTCATCAGCTTTGAACCGACCTTTCGAAGTGCCTGAACGGAGCCATCCCCAAGAATATCCTTTATTTTCCCCCTAATTTCTTTGGTGGATATTGAAAATATCCGTATATTTGCAGCAGAATATTCAACTTAAAAACGTATTTATTATCTTTGCAACATGAACTGATTCGCAATATGAATGAACGCATTAAGAAAATGTTGGCGTCGCACCACGTGAAGTCAAATCTCTTTCTGATCATTGTCGCAGCCGTGTTGCTGGAGATGATTTCCGGCGTGCAGTATTACTACTCGCGCAACCTCCTTGAAGAGGAGTTGGAGAAACAGGCTGGAACGGAACTGAAACTGAAGGCGATGATATCGAGCAGTTCACGATATACGGTGGAGAGCGCCCTGCAGAGTCATATACGCGAAATAAGACGCGACATGGCGTCACCGGACTCGATGTTCAGTGCCACACAATGGTTGGTGAGATGCAGCCGTCGGCTGGCGGGCGGCGGCTTGGCATTCATACCCTATTACTACCCACAGAAAGGTCGGCTTTTTGAACCCTACTCCTACTGGAAAGGCGACAGTATAGAAACAGTGGAAATAACGAATGACGGCCACGACTATACGGAGTCGTCGATATACCAGTGGGTGATGGAGACGAATTCTGCCTATTGGAGTCATCCCTACCACGACACGATAGCGACGCAAAAGGATCTCATCAGCTACTGCTTGCCGATACACGACGACAACGAGAAGACCGTGGCCGTACTGTATATGGACATCGACACGAAATGGCTGGGCGACACGCTGAACAGCAGGGGAATGTTTCCCTCATCGTTTAATCTGCTGCTGAATGAGGAGGGAAAGCTGGTGGCTGGTCCCCGTGATAGTCTGGTGAGTAAGGCTACGCTGGACTATGTGATTAACCTTATCAACGACAGTACGGTAGAGAAACGTGAAAGCGAGAAAGGGAGAATCTGGGTGATGGAGTTCCGTGATCCTGATACTGGCGAGAAGGGGCAGCTGTTTCTCTCGAACATCATTGGCAACAAGAAATGGCTGCTGGCTATGGCTTGCTACGACAACGAGGTGTTTGGTGACCTGAAGAAGCTGCGTGTGACCATCTTGTTACTGATGATGGCAGCCTTTGGCGTGTTAGTGCTCATCATCAATCGTTTTGCACGAAATGACAGGCGTCTTCAGAAGGCGGAGATGGAGAAAAAACGCATTGACAGTGAGCTGCTGGTAGCCAATAAGATACAGCAGAGCATGCTGCCCCAGGAAAATGGACAATTGATAATGGAAAATGGACAATTGGTGGGGGATGTAGAAATTTATGGTTTGCTGGTACCTGCCCGTGAAGTGGGCGGTGACCTCTACGATTACTTCATCCGTGACGAAAAACTATTCTTCTGTATCGGTGATGTCAGTGGCAAGGGAGTGGCTTCGGCGATGATGATGGCTGTGGTGCATACGAAATTCCGCGATTTCTCGGCACATGAGAACAACCCTGCCCGCATCATGCAGAACATCAACGTGGGTTGCTGTCAGAACAACAAAACCAACATGTTCGTAACGCTGTTCATCGGTGTGCTCGATCTGCCGACAGGACGTCTGCGCTATTGCGATGCCGGACACGATGCGCCATTTATTATGGAGAATGGAGAATGGAGAATAGAGAATTGCCATCCCCATCTGCCTGTCGGTGTGTTCGATGACTTTACGTATTCCGTGGAGGAGACGCATATTGAACCTAACAGTACTATATTCCTTTATACGGACGGATTGACAGAAGCGAAAAACAGCCAGCATAAGCTGTTTGGGCTGGAGCGTGTAAAAAAGGTGCTTGCTGGTTGTTTAGTAGATTTGTCGTTTAGTCGTTTAGGCACAAATGTTACTTCCCCAAACGATCTGATAGAAACGATGATTGAGGCTGTCCACCAGTTCGTGGGCGATGCCGAGCAGAGTGACGACCTTACCATGATGGCGATTCGCTATACGCCCCAACAATATGAATGCATACTGTCGGAGAAGCTGGTCATCAAGAATGATGTCAAAGAGGTGTCGAAACTTAGTGAATTCATAAAGTCTGTCATAGAGAAGCAGAACATTGAAAAGTCTTTAGGCCGCCAGCTGCGATTGGCTGTTGAGGAGGCTGTAGTAAACGTGATTGACTATGCCTATCCCGTTGGACAGGAGGGCGAAATTGAAGTGCGGGTGTTGTCTGATGGTAAAACTATGAAGACAGTCATCATTGACTCTGGCGTAGCTTTCGACCCCACGGCGAAGGAAAAGGCCGACACGACTCTATCAGCCGAAGACCGCCAGATAGGTGGCTTGGGCATCCTGATGGTTCGCGAAATAATGGACTCCATTAACTACGAGCGGATCAACCATCAGAACGTGCTGACTCTTGTCAAACAACTAAGAGATTCATCAACAAGCGAAACTAAATAACTAAAAACTTATATTATTATGAACACAAAAATTGAGGAAATCGACGGCAAGTTTGTTGCCACGTTGGAAGGTGAAATGGATACTGCAGCTGCAGTAGAGGCAGAAGAAGTGCTGAAGCCTCTCTATCAGAGCAGTGGTAAGGATGTTATCATCGACTGCAAGGGGCTTGAGTATATCGCCTCCAGTGGCCTGCGTATTCTGCTCAGCATCCTGAAGGCCGCCAAGGCTGCAGGTAGCAAGGTGATTATGCGTGATGTCAACGACGACATCAAGAACGTCTTTAAGCTGACAGGCTTCATCAGCATCTTCGATTTCGAATAAGGAAAAACTGCCTATGAAAAAGTATTGTGTGTTGCTATTATTAGCGGCATCTACAGGTAGTTGGGCTCAGAAGGACTCTATTAATAAAATAAGCATCGGTCTGAATCTGATGTCACATGGCGAGATGTGTGGTGGCGGATTGCCGAGATCTGTTGATAAGACTGTCAATGAGGACCGGTCGCAGTTCCTCCTTGGGCGTACCCGCATCAATGTAGATTATGAAAGACAGGGATTGCAGGCCCATGCTGTCATTCAGAACAAGGCGGTATGGGGTATGAGTGGTAATCAGAGTCTCAATTTATATGAAGCTTGGGTGAAGATGACTGCCAAGAATGGTCTTTTCGTCCAAGCGGGACGTGTGGCACTGGCCTATGATGATGAGCGCATCATCGGCCCTAACGACTTTGCTACGGCAGCCAAGTCGCATGATATTGTGCGAGCAGGCTATGAAGGCTATGGCCATAGGTTGCATGCCATACTGGCTTACAACCAAAATTCAGATAACGTCTATACTGGTACCTATTACGATGGTGGTGCGCAAGCCTACAAAACCATGCAGACCGTATGGTATCATTATGATGTGCCAGAATTCCCATTGGGCGCCTCGCTGCTTTTTATGAACTTTGGCCTGCAGGCAGGCAATTATAAGGAGGTCGAGAATAAGATGATAGAGGATGAGAGGAATCCCCCTCGTACCGAGTATCAACAAATGTGGGGTTGCTACCTCAATTTCCATCCCAAGCACCTCACACTTGAAGGCTCGTACTACAGGCAGACGGGTGATTGGGTGAACGAGAATCATTATTCCAAACCTATCAAGGCTTGGATGGCCAGTGTGAAAGCCACTGTCAAACCTGCAGACAATTACGGTTTCGAGCTGGGTTACGACTGTTTGAGCGGCGACGACTATGTGCCGGTGGCCTATGGCGGTCCTTTAGTCATGGTAAATCACCCTGAGATAAAGGGTTTTACACCACTCTACGGTTCGCGTACCAAGTTTTACGGTATCATGGACTATTTCTATGAGAGTGCCTACACCAACGGCTTCACACCAGGTCTGCAGAATGCCTTCTTGGGTGTCTTCGGCAAACCCACAGGCAAACTGAATTGCAGGGCCGCCTACCACTATCTCGCTGTAGCCACCAAGCTCGCTGAACTCAATAGGACACTGGGTCATTGTGTTGAACTTCAGGCCAGTTATCAGTTTTCAAAAGACATTACCCTCATGGCTGGCTATACCCAGATGCTTGGTACAGAAACGATGGCTTATCTAAAGCAGGATGGTAGCAGCAAAAGAGCCCGTTGGGGCTGGTTCACATTAGCTGTTTCCCCCAGTCTATTCACGGCTAAATGGTAAAAAATCATCAGAATATCTTTGGAATGGAGTCATATGGGAAAATTATGAACAAGAGACCTATTATTAATATCATTCAGCAACAGGCATTACAGACGCCGGAAAATGTTGCTCTAGTATGTAATGCAGCAAGCTACACCTATCGTGACCTTATTGCGAATGCCAATAATATCACCCGGCAAATCATAAAGAACGGGTTGGATAGAGAGGACGTTGTGGGAATCCTGATAGCACGCAATCAGTGGATGGCAATAGCCCCTGTGGGTGTGCTGGCAGCCGGTTGCGCCTATATGCCTATGGACTCGGCCTACCCTGCCGAGCGTCTGAACTTCATGTTAAATGACAGCCATGCCAAAATGCTGATAGCCGACAAGGCAGTGCTCTTAAGCAGCGGGCTGACGGTCCACAACGGATATGTCATGACGGAAGAAGGTCAGATACCTGTTCTCTATACCGAGGAACTGCAGCAGGTGGAGGCAACGAGTATGCTAATTGAAAATGGAAAATGGAAAATGGATAATTATCCATCATCAATTATCAATTGTCCATTACCGAAGCCTGAGACCCTTGCCCTGCTCATCTATACCAGCGGTTCAACAGGCAATCCTAAGGGTTGTATGATAGAACAGTGCAACATCAGCTGTCTGGCTGAGGAAACTAGGAGCGTCCTGTCCCTCGACAGTACCTGCCGCGTAGCATCGTATGCCAGTTTCTCGTTTGTGCCAACCGTGCATGACATCTTTGGCACGTTATCGACAGGCGGCACACTCTATATCATTCCCGAAGACGTCAGGTTCGACTTCGTACGGCTGGCACAGTTCATTGATGACAATGCCATCACTCATATCATTATGAGCACCATGACAGGCCGTGAGTTTGTAACGATGCACCAGTGTCCTTCCTTGCGCTATCTCTCTGTTGGTGGAGAGAAACTGAATCCCGTGACACCGATGTCAGGACTGACATTCGTGAATATCTACGGTTCGTCAGAGGCTTGCGGCATGATTTCGTGTTATGCCGTAAAGGGCAGTGAGGAAAATATTCCCATTGGTAAGGCATGTGGCACTTACCGCTTGTATATCGTTGGAGAAGACGGACAGCCCGTGGCTGACGGTGAGGCAGGCGAACTGTGGATAAGCGGTCCGCAGTTGTGTCGAGGCTACCTGAACCACCCCGAACTGACGGCTGCTGTCTTCATCGACAACCCCTTCAACGATGCCCATGAGGAAGGTTACGAACGGGTATTCCGAACGGGTGACTTCGTGCGCCGCGATGCTGAAGGCAATCTGCTGTTTGCAGGACGGCGCGACGGTCTGGTCAAGGTTCGCGGCTTCCGTGTGGAACTGCGCGAGGTGGAGTCAGCTGTCCTTACGTGTCCTGGTGTGAAAGAGGCAACGGTTCAGTCGGGTGAAGACCCGCTTAACGGCACCTATATCGTGGCATACGTTACCGGTGATAACGAACTTGACGGTGAGGCCATCAAGCGTCATGTATCTGCACAAAAGCCTGCATATATGGTTCCTGAGGTGGTTATGCAGATTCAGGAGATACCCCGCAACAACAACGGCAAGGTGGACCGTAAGCGACTGCCTAAGCCAACGAGAAGTGAAAAGGGCACGGTAAAGCGTGAGGCATTTGTTCCAGAGAACGACTTGCAACGGGAATTGCATCACATCATAGCGCATGAGATAGGCACAGCGGATTTTGGCATTCATACACCGCTCCTGCTGGTAGGCATGACTTCTGTTTCCGCCATCAAGGTGGCCAGTCTTGTCCACAAGAAATATGGCGTGAGCATCAATGCACAGACTATTACCAAGGACTTCTCTCTGAAAGACATTGAAGAAGCCATAGATAAAGAAGGTAAGAAGGAAACGGTTAAACTTCAGACATCAGACCTCAGCCATCCGACAAGCGTTCCGTTGTCTAATTCCCAGATAGGCGTTTATGTTGACTGCATCAACAATTCGGAGTCAACGATATATAATCTTCCGATGAAAGCGGCACTGCCGGTGTCTTTCGACACGGAGTTGCTTGCCAGAACCGTTACTTCCATCATTAAGGCACATCCTGCCCTCAGCGTGCATTTCGAAAGCGACGGTGCCGACACGGTACAGGTCACCGACCCCGAACAGAAGGTTGACATTCCTGTCACCTCAATGTCTGAGGAGGAACTGGCAGCCTATAAGTATGCCTTCGTGAAACCCTTTAATCTGGAGTCGGGACCGGTTTACAGGGTGGAAATCGTCAAGACCGAGAAACAGGTGTACCTGCTTACCGACATCCATCACCTCGTGGCAGACGGTGGCTCATACGACTTGTTCTACCGTCAACTGTGCAGCGCACTTGAAGGCAACCCCATTGACCTTGAGGATCTCAGCTTTGCTGATTATGTCCGTGCCGAGAAAGAGGCTGTCGGAAGCGATTACTATACGGCTGCACAGGCATTCTTCGCCAAGCGTCTGGATGGTGTGGAAGGCATGACGGAAATAGTATCCGACCTGGCGAACCCAAGCGAACAAGGTACCGTCAGCGAAGCCGTGACTCCTTTGGATTTGAATGCCGTAAACGGTTTCTGCCGTCAGCAGGCATCCCACGGCATTACCCCCGCTCACTTCGTATTGGCAAGTGTGTTCTATACGCTTTCACGTTTCACCAACAGCGACAGCCTGTGTATGACAACAGTCAGCAACGGACGCAGCAACGTGCGCATTGCCGACACGATGGGAATGTTCGTCAACACCCTTGCGCTCAGCAGTCAGATAGGCACGCAGAGTGTCATGGAATTCATTTGCGAGACGAGTGAGGATTTCCGTGAGACACTCCGCCATGAAAACTATCCCTTTGCCCAGATAGCCAATGACTACGGTCTCTCCGCAGAGATTATGTTTGCCTATCAGATGGGCGTCATCAACCACTACAAATGTCTGGACACGGAGCTGGAACTGGAGAACCTGGAACAGAATAATGTACCAAAGTTCCCCATCGCTATTTTTATCAGAGAACACGATGGAGTTCCCAGCATCTGTCTTGAATACGACAACGGTCGCTATAGCCGTGAACTGATGGAGAGCCTGGCACAATCCATCAGTCATGCCGTGAATGCCTTCATCAGTAATCCCGATGCTCCGTTAACGAGTGTCTCGCTGCTTGATGACAAGCAGACCGCATTGCTTGACAGCTTCAACCAGACAGAGGTGCCTTATGACAATACACAGACCATCGTTTCGCTCTTCCGCCACCAGGCAAAGGCTACACCGCAGAATATCGCTGTGGTCTATAAGGACAGACAATATACCTATCAGGAAGTGGATGAACTGAGTGAACGCCTTGCCTGCTATATTGCCTCGAAGGGACTTGGATTAGAAGATGTTGTGTCTGTGCTGATTCCACGCTGCGAGTGGATGGCTATTGCCTCAATCGGTGTGTTGAAGGCTGGTTGCGCCTATCAGCCTCTCGATCCCAGTTATCCCAAGGAGCGCCTGAACTTCATGATGCAGGATGCGAGTGCCAAGCTGTTGATAAGCCTCACCCCCTCTCTCCCGACCTCTCTCAGGCTCGAGGGGAGTAAATGGCTTGAGGGGCTGGATGTCCTCAAGGAAAAGAATATTCCAGTATTTGACCTTCACGACGTTACCTCCTTGCCAAAGGTAACTACTCCCCTCCCTGTCAGGGAGGGGCTAGGGGGAGAGTCTTTGTTCATCCTGCTTTACACCTCAGGCTCGACGGGTGTGCCCAAGGGCTGCCAGCTGGAACACGGCAACCTCGTGTGCTTCTGTCATTGGTACCAGCGTTACTACGACCTGAAACCGGAACATCGGGTGGCTGCCTACGCTTCGTATGGCTTTGATGCCTGCATGATGGACATGTATCCCGCCCTGACCTGCGGCGCTACCGTTCATATCATTCCTGAAGAGATCCGTTTGGACCTCATCGCCCTGAACGACTATTTCGAGCGTGAACATATTACCCACTCGTTCATGACGACGCAAGTGGGCTATCAGTTTGCCACGAGTATTGAGAACCATTCTCTGAAGTATCTATCGACGGGTGGCGAGAAACTGGCTTCCCTCACGCCGCCAACGGGCTTCAATTTCTATAATGGATATGGTCCTACAGAGTGTACCATTTTTACTACCACGTACTTGGTTGACAAGAAACTGAAGGAGATACCCATCGGCAAACCGCTCGACAATATGCGCCTTTATGTCGTCGATCCACAAGGCCATCGTCTGCCTGTGGGAGCAGCAGGAGAATTATGGGTCAGTGGTCCTCAGGTGAGCCGAGGCTATCTGAACCGTCCGGAGAAAACGGCAGAGGTCTATATCCCGAATCCGTTTACAGAGAATAAGAAATATGCACGCGTGTATCGTTCCGGCGATATCGTGCGTTATCTGCCATCAGGCGATATCCAGTTTGTTGGCCGTCGCGACGGACAGGTAAAGATTCGTGGTTTCCGCATCGAGCTGAAAGAGGTGGAGGCTGTGATTCGTGAGTTCCCAGGTATCAAGGATGCTACGGTTCAGGCCTTTGATGAGAAAGGCGGCAGCGGCGGTAAGTTCATTGCGGCCTATATCGTCGGCGATGAGCAGATTGACATCGAGGCGCTCAACAACTTTATCATGGACGAGAAGCCGCCTTACATGGTACCTGCCGTGACGATGCAGATTGATGCCATACCATTGAATCAGAACCAGAAGGTCAACAAGAAAGCACTTCCTAAGCCCGAAAAGAAAGCCATAGCTGCCGAGGTGGAGAGTAACGTTCCGATGAATATATTGGAGAAGGAACTCCATAGCATCATTGCCAAGATTATCAATACCGAGGACTTTGGCATAACGACGGTGCTGGGTTATGCGGGACTGACGTCCATCATGTCCATCAAACTCGCTGTACAGGTGAATAAACGCTATGGTGTCACGCTCGACTCGAAGTCGCTGGTCAAGAGCGGCACACTCCAGATGATTGAGAATGAGATTTTGAGCAAAGTGCTCAATGGACAATGGACAATGGATAATGGACAATTGGCTGCGCAAAGTTCTGCGGATGCCAACAATTATCAATTATCAATTATCAATTCTCAATTGGAGAGCGCCCCGCTCTCCTTCCCCCAGCAGGGCCTCTACGTGGAGTGTATGAAGAATCCTACGGCCATCGTCTATAACATACCCGTCTCGGTAACCTTCCCTTCTGGTGTGGCAGCCGACAAGCTGGCTGATGCTGTGGCTGAAGTCGTGCGTTTGCATCCCTTGCTTGCTTGTCATTTTGAGCTTCAGGACAATGAGACGGTGCAGGTATGGAATAAAGCACATGAAGACATCGTGGGACGACAGAAGATGAGCGATGCTGAATATGAGCAATATAAGCAGGGCTTCGTCATGCCGTTCCGTTTGAACGAAGGTCCGCTCTACCGCTTGGAAGTTGTAGAGACTGACACCACTCTTTATCTGTTGGCCGACTTCCACCATCTTATTTTCGACGGTGCCTCTCTCGATGTATTCTTATCGCAGGTCGCTGCACGGCTCAATGGTGAAGCCATCGATGCCGAACAATGCACCTATGCTGATTATGTGAAACATACGGAAGAGCGTCCGGAGGACAAGGCGTTCTTCTCTAAGGTGCTGGCCGATTGCGAAGATGCGACAGAGCTGCCTGCCGATTTGCAGAGTTCAGAAGGCCAAGGCCATACGGCCGAGGTGGCACACGCCATCGATATGGATCGTATTGAGCAGTTCTGCCAGACGCAGGGTATCACGCCTGCCCATTTGCTGTTGGGAGCCACCTATTACACCATCTCCCGCTATGTAGCGACACATGATGTCTATATGTCAACCATCAGCAATGGCCGTTCCGACATCCGTCTCGCTGATACCGTCGGCATGTTTGTGAACACTTTAGCCCTGCATGGTCATATCGGCGAAGGTACGGTGGCCGACTTCCTGAAGACTGTCAGCACCGATTTCGACGAGATGCTCCGCCATGAGCAGTACCCATACGCCCGTATTGCTGCCGACTATGGCTTCTATTCAAAGATTAACTTCGTCTATCAGATGGGCGTTATCAACGAATATAAGATAGGTGATGCGCCATTGGACATTGAGACCTTGGAACTTGACATCCCCAAGTTCAAGACCTGCGTCCTCATCAGTCCTCATCAGGGAAAGCCTTCTGTGGTTGTGGAGTATGATGATGCTTTCTATAGTCAGCAGATGATGGCTGGTCTGGCAGAGAGTATTGCTGCTGTTGCTAATCATTTCATCGATACACCTGATGTGTCGTTGCGCAGCATCTCCATCATGAGTGACCGCCAGCGCCAGATGGTTGAGCCGATGCATGAAGAAGGACGTGGCGATATTCCTGTGCTCTTCCTTCATCATGGTATGGAGCAGCAGGCAGCGCAGCATCCTGACCGCCCAGCATTGGTAGCCTGCGATGCCACATTCACTTACGCAGAATTCAACGCTGCTGCCAACCGCATAGCCAATGCCTTGCTAGAGCGTGGCGTGAAACCGTGCGACAGGGTTGCCATGTTGTTGCCGCGTACCAGCAGGGTGATGCTTTCAATGTATGGTATCCTGAAAGCTGGAGCCGCCTTTATTCCTTGCGACCCGCACTATCCTGCTGATCGCATTCAGCTGATTCTCGACGACTCAGATGCCCGTTATATCATCACCGATGCAGAGCATGCCAGCCTGGTCCCGGCTGATAAAGCCTTGGATGTCGAGGCGTTGCTTGATCATCCTTGCAGCGATATGGTTACTGCAGATATCACGCCTGATGATCTGGCCTACCTGATTTACACCAGCGGTTCCACAGGTCGTCCTAAGGGTGTGATGCTGCATCACCGCGGCATCTGTAATGAGTTGACTGCCCACCCGGTGAACAGGCGCAACTATATTGCCAGGAACGAGGGGCACGCTGTGCTCGGACTGACATCGCTGTCCTTCGACGGTTCTTTCGTAGAGCATGGCCTGGCTCTCTTCAACGGACTGACCCTCGTACTTGTTCATGATGACTATGTGAACGATCCTATCGAGGTGACCCGCCTGATGACCGAGAATCAGGTAGATGTGCTATGCTCTGCACAGTCGCGTCTGGTGTCGTTCATGGCCAGTGACGGTTTCATGGAAGCCATGCGCCGTTGTGTGATTGTGATGTGTGGTGGTGAGAAATTCCCTGATGGTCTGATGCGTCGTTTGCAGGAGCAGACACCAAATGCTCACATCTTCAACTGCTACGGACCTACTGAGACGACCGTAGAGAGCAACTGCCACGAACTGACGCACGAGGAATGTGTCACGGTGGGCCGTCCTTTGCTGAACATGCAGGAGTGCATCGTTGATCAGGATCTCAACGAACTGCCGGTAGGCGTGGTCGGAGAACTGCTGATTGGTGGTGTGCAAGTGGCTCACGGTTATAACAACCTTCCAGACAAGACAGCTGCCGCCTTTATCACATGGAAGGGGCAGCGCTTCTATCGTTCTGGCGACTTCGCCCGTTGGGACGAGAAGGGGCGCGTACATATCCTCGGACGTACCGACAATCAGGTGAAGCTGCGTGGTCAGCGTATCGAACTGGGCGAGATTGAAAGCGTGATGATGAAGGTCGAGGGCGTCAACAACGTCATCGTACTCATCCGCAAACTGAAAGGCAAGGATCATCTCTGTGCCTACTTCGTGGCCGACCGTGAGATTCCAATTGAACAGATAAAGGCGGAAATCAGTAAGAGCCTGACCACCTATATGGTTCCGACGGCCTATCTGCAATTGCCCGAGATGCCTGTTACGCCTAACGGCAAAATCAATACCAAGGCGCTGCCCGAACCTCAGATGGTGGCTGTGGGCGAATATGTGGCTCCGCAGAACGAGACGGAAGAGACCTTCTGCCGTATCTTTGCCGCGGTGCTGCAAGCCGAGAAGGTGGGCGCTACCGACAGTTTCTTCGACCTTGGTGGTACGTCGCTGAATGTAACGCGTGTCATCATCGAGGCCGATAAACGGGGCGTTCATGTGGCTTATGGTGATGTCTTCGCCAACCCGACGCCAAGGAAGCTGGCTGCTTTCGTCTCTGGTACAGATGGGGCTTCAGAAAGTGATGAGGCTTTTGCCGACCGCAATTTCAACTACATCCCCATTGGTACCCTCCTGAAGCAGAACACCCTTGATGCTTTCCGCGAGGGCAGTCCCTGTCAGATAGGCAATGCGCTGCTGACGGGTTCTACGGGTTATCTTGGCATACATATCCTCAAGGAACTGATTGACCGCAATGATGTGCCGGTCATCTGGTGCATGGTACGTGCCGAGTCGGAAGAAAAGGCGCAAAACCGCCTGAAGAGTCTGCTGTACTACTATTTTGCCAAGAACTACAAAGAACTGTTTGGCACCCGCATCCGTATCGTCTTGGGCGATGTGACGAAGCCCGGCGCGTTTAGTCGTTTTGGAGATTCGTCGTTTAGTCGTTTAGGAACAAATGTAACTTCCCCAAACGACCAAACGACTAAACACCCAATTTCCCAAATAAACACGGTCTTCAACTGTGCTGCAGTGGTTAAGCATTTCTCAAGTGGTACGGATATCGAAGACGTCAATATTGGCGGTGCTGCCAACTGTATAAAATTCTGTCTGAAAACAGGTGCCCGGCTCATCCAGACCTCAACATACAGCATCGCAGGTATGTCGGTAGAAGGTAGTCTGGCTGCTGACACAGTGCTCACAGAACGCGACCTTTACTTCGGACAATATCTCGACAACCGGTATATCCACTCCAAGTTCGTGGCTGAGCGCATGGTACTCGACGGCATCGCCCATCACGGGTTGAAGGCCAAGATTATGCGACTGGGTAATCTGGCACCACGTAGTACCGATGGTGAGTTCCAGATCAATTTCTCAACCAATAGTTCGATGGGGCGTATCCGCGTGTTTAAGATGCTGGGGTGCTATCCGTACGACATGGCAGACAGCGCGATGGAGTTCTCGCCTATCAATGAGGTGGCACAGGCTGTCGTATTGCTCTCGTTGACACCTGATAGCTGCACGGTGTTCCATCCTTATAACAACCATCCGATACTCTTTGGTGATGTCCTGGCTGGTTTGTCAAAGGTTGGCGGTGCGCCTGTTCAGGTTGAGGCAGACGAGTTTGCCCGTAAGATGGAAGAGGCGAAAGCCGATCCGGAGCGTGCAAAGGTCTTACAGAGCTTGATGGCATATCAGGATATGGCCCACGGCCAGCAAGTAAGAGCCATAGAACCGGTCAATCAGTACACCTCCCAGGTGCTCTACCGCTTGGGCTTCAAGTGGTCGTCCACTTCGTGGGATTATATTGAGCGCTTCCTGATTGCCATCAACGGCTTCGGATACTTTGAATAAATAATGAATAATATGAAGACCTATCCTTTGTTACAATCCCAGTTGGGCGTGTTTTACGACTGCCTGAAATATCCGAAGGTGATGCAGTATAATATTCCGTGTATCACCAAGTTGACTGACGATATTGACCTTGATCGCGTGGAGAAGGCCATACAAGCAATATTCACCGCGAGGCCGGAACTCAGTATGCGCTTTCTCATCGACGAGAATGGTGAGCCGCGTCAGTATGTGGATGACGGAAAACGGCTGACCATCGTACGCCGCGAGATGACGCAGGAGGCTTTTGATGACTACGCTCATCATGGTTTCTGCCGTCCGTTCGACATTATGGGCGAAGAGCCGCTGTTACGCGTTGAATTGATAACAGTCGCACCACTCCACTATATGTTGCTGGATATCCACCATCTGGTGTCTGACGGCACCAGTTATCTGGTGCTCTTCCCACAGCGCGACCTGCCTTTGGCCTACGAAGGCAAACCGTTGCAAGCACAGGAATATGGCATCTTGCAGGCTGCCGAAGACGAGGCTGCATGCATTGGCAACGAAGCATACGAGCAGGCGAAGGCTGCCTGCGCTGAGAAGTATGCTGGTGTGGAGCTGTCCACGCTGTCGGCACATCCCGAGAATCCTGTGGGCGAGATGGGGCAGGAGTCGGCCTATATCAGCAGGCAGCTGGTGGACGACTGGTGCAAAGAGCAGGGGGTTGCTCCCTACCAGCTGTTCCAGGCAGCCTTCAGCTATGTGCTGGCCCGTCTGGTGCGTGAGGAGAAGGTGGCCTATACCACGGTGTATCATGGTCGGCGCGACCCACGCGTCAAACAGGCTCACGGCATGTTCGTGCGTACCATCCCGTTCATGATGGAGATACAGAAGGGTCAGTCCGTCCGTGAATACATCGCCAGCGTTCATCAGGAGATGAAGGCCACGCTATCGCTGTTGGCATATCCCTTCTCGCACTTCTGTCGCGACTTGGGAATGCAGCCGGGCATCTCGTTCAATTTCAGTGCTTTGCCTGGGTGGGAGGAAGCCTTCTACTTTGGTGAGCACCATTGTCCGCTGGTACAGCAAGATCGTGGTGATGTGTTCTACGACATGCTCACCCACATCTTCCTGACAGGCGATGACTATGACATCCGCATGGAGTCGAGTCTGGCCATGAACAGCCGCAAGCAGATGCGCATGATGGCTGATGCCATTAAAGCAACGATGGAGCACATGATGGCACAACCCGACGCTGCTATTGACAGCATCAGCATCGTGAGCGATGAGGAGGCTGAGCGTATCATCAAGATAGGTACGGGCAAGGAGATTGACGTGGATCTGAGCAAAACCTTCGCCAACCTCTTCACAGAGCAGGCCAAACGCACACCTGATGCCCCTGCTGTGGTGGACAGGGACAGCCAGTTGACATACGACGAGATGGACTGCTACTCGAATGCCTTGGCACGTCAGTTGATTGACTTTGGCGTACAACCCAACGACTTCGTCTGTGTCATGCTCGACCGTTTCAAGGAGTTCCCGTTGGCTGTATTGGCCATCCACAAGGCCGGTGCTGCCTATACGCCGCTGGACTTCGAGTACCCCAACGAGCGTCTTAGCTACATGCTGGAGAACTCGGAGTCGAAAGTGTTGATTACTTCGCATGATGTGCTGGAGGCAAAGATGGCAGAGGGCGACTTCAGTACGGCTGCAGCCAAAACCTTCTTTATCGATGACTTTATGGCTACAGTGGTCGGCGATTCCGTCGCCGACGCTATCGACCTTTCTTCCCCTGATGGTCTGGCCTATATGATTTATACCTCTGGTTCTACAGGCAAGCCCAAGGGTGCCATGTTACACCAGGCAGGTTTGAGGAACTTCATTGCTGTGGTGATTGATATGGAGAAACTGACTGCCGACGACCGCATCAGCGGACACCGCTCGTTCTCGTTCGATGCCCATATCGAGGATATGTACCCCGTGCTGACGCTGGGCGGCTCGTTCCACATTATGCCAACAGAGATCAGAAAAGACCTTGCTGCTATTCGTCAGTTCCTTATTGACCACCAATGCACAGGTGGAGGGTATTCTACTGCGATGACCAGTCTGCTGCTCAA
>JAEEGH010016703.1_pt1 | contig 15756 bp, 9 predicted proteins | sample 9134181 | NCBI WGS metagenome assembly JAEEGH01 (sample SAMN16246544, study PRJNA631951) | gut metagenome | biome: gut microbiome; feature: rumen; material: DP-attached | host: Bos | place: Iran: Karaj | collected 2018-10 | reverse complement strand
TGACAAGCTCGTACTTGAGGTTACAACGGATGGTTCCATTCACCCGAAGGACGCACTGAAAGAGGCCGCTAAGATCCTCATTTACCACTTCATGCTGTTCTCTGACGAGAAGATTACCCTTGAGACATCTGAGGCAGAGGGCAACCAGGAGTTTGACGAGGAAGTTCTGCATATGCGCCAGTTGCTCAAGACTCGTCTCGTTGACATGAATCTCTCGGTTCGTGCACTCAACTGCTTGAAGGCAGCTGATGTAGAGACCCTTGGTGACCTGGTACAGTACAATAAGACTGACCTCTTGAAGTTCCGTAACTTTGGTAAGAAATCGCTCACCGAGCTTGATGATTTGCTCGAGAGTCTGAATCTGTCGTTTGGAACCGATATTTCCAAGTATAAACTGGACAGGGAGTAACTGTAAGTCACAAGCTTATAAGACTCAACGCCCAATAAAAGTAAAAAACAAAAATGAGACATAATAAGAAATTCAATCATCTCGGCCGTACTGCATCTCACCGCAGTGCCATGCTTGCTAACATGGCTATCTCGCTGATCATGCACAAAAGAATCACTACGACCGTAGCAAAGGCAAAGGCCCTAAAGAAGTATGTAGAGCCCCTGATCACCAAGTCAAAGGAGGATTCTACCAATTCTCGTCGTGTAGTATTTAGCTACCTGCAGAATAAGGAAGCTATTAAGGAACTCTTCTCTACGGTAAGTGAGAAGGTTGGCGATCGTCCCGGTGGATACACTCGTATCATCAAGCTCGGAACTCGTCAGGGTGACGCTGCACAGGTTTGCTTCATCGAGCTCGTGGACTTTGATCCAGAAATGGCAAAGGATACCAAAAAGAAGTCAACCCGTCGTTCTCGTAAGTCTGCTCCTAAGGCAGAGGCAGTTACTCCTGCTGCTGAGGAGGCAAAGGCAGAGGCTCCCGTTGAGGAGACTCCTGCTGAAGAGGCAAAGGCTGAATAAGCAATTGAAAATGCTCTATAAGAGAAGTCTGCATCTATCAGGATGCAGACTTTTTGCTTTTAGGGTTTCCCCTATCTATTTTTGGGGGAATCCCTTTGGTCGTTTGAGGAGATATGTCTATCTTTGCATCGTGAACAATTAAATATTGACGGTTATGAAGAAGTTTTGTTTAGTATCGGTAAGTGCACTCCTGTTGCTTTCCAGCTGTGGAACCTATACAGGTGCTGGTGCCTATTCAGGTGGGATGTTCGGCTCCATCATTGGTTCTGCCATCGGTGGCATCTCTGGAGGACGTCACGGCAGTAATGTCGGAACGTTGATCGGTATGGCTGGTGGTGCCGCAGTAGGTGCCGCAGTAGGTGCCGCAGCCGACAATGCTCAGCAGCGCAAATATGAAGAATATAGAGCAGAGCGCGAACAACGGATAGAGAGCCGTCAGCGTAACTACGGCGGTCAAGTGCAGTCGCAGGGACGCTATGATGATCAAGCAGACAGCGGATATGATCCGACTGGTAGCGGTGACGACAGACTATATGGTTTCGGCGAAGACCTTGGCACAGCTCCTGCTTTGAAAAACGATAAACTTGCAGATATTGAAATCCGAAATGCCAGGATTGTAGATGCCAGCCGTGATGGAGAGCTGGCGCGTGGTGAAGAGGCCCGAATGATTTTCGAAATCTACAATAACTCTTCTGAGCCTGCTTACAATGTGCAGCCTTCTGTATCAGAGGTGACGGGTAATAAGCATATCCGTATCTCAGAGAACGTGCTGGTGGAGTGTATCCGTCCAGGTAAGGGCATCCGATATACAGCAGTCATCAAAGCTGACAATCGTCTAAAGGATGGCGAGGCAGTTATCAAGATTGGTGTTTTCCAAGGGAATAAGGAAATCACTTCGCAAGCGCAGGAGTTCGTCATTAAGACAAGTAAGCGATAGAGTCATCTATCGCTTACTTCGTTTCTTGTTATGTTCACTTAGGATTTTCCAGATAGGTTTGTTATCAGGACCATCGTTGGTTCCGATGTCAAACTCGGGTAAATGCGATACATCTGCAGGCTTAAAGGGGATAATAGTCGTGTCCCACAGTTCTACCACGACAGGTGCAATACCTTGTGCGATAATACCTAATTCCTGGGCGGCCCTGACAGAGAGGTCTATAATACGTCCCCTGACGTAAGGTCCTCTGTCTGTAACCCTGACAATAACACTGCGCCCATTAGCTGGATTGGTAACTTTGAGTTGTGTACCAAAGGGGTAGGTGAGATGGGCACAGGTCAGTGAGTCATGATGCAACCGTTCGCCACTGGCTGTCTTTCGTCCTGTGAACTTCTTTGAATAGAATGAAGCCTTGCCACTCTCAGTCTGAGCACTTATTTGAGCGGTTAGAGGTGAGCGGTCAGAGGTGAGAGAATATATGCAAGGCGAGAACAATGCGAACAAAATCACTATAGCCCTTTGTCTCCATCTGCGATGGCTTTCCTGCCTCTTATGTAATCTCTTACCTCTTACCACTTGTCTCTTTTTAATTCTATTATACCACACCTTGCGCCATCATGGCGTTAGCCACCTTCATGAAGCCTGCCACGTTAGCACCCTTCACGTAGTTCACGTAGTCATCTTCCTTACCGTATTTGACGCATTGGCCGTGAATGTTCGACATGATCTGATGCAGGCGCTCATCCACCTCCTTGCTGCTCCATGCAAGGCGCATAGAGTTCTGTGTCATCTCCAGACCAGAGGTAGCCACGCCACCGGCATTCACAGCCTTACCAGGGGCAAAGAGCTGCTTGGCGGCAATGAACTTATTCACTGCTTCAGCTGTACAACCCATGTTGGATACTTCTGCCACGCACAATGGTTTGTTAGCCAGGATGGCATCGGCGTCAGCGCCGTTCAGCTCGTTCTGGGTAGCGCAAGGCAGATAGATATCTGCCTTCTGCTCCCAAGGCTTCTTGCCTGCAAAGAAGGTGGCACCGTCGAACTCTTCCTCATAAGGCTGGCATACGTCATTGCCGGAGGCACGTAGTTCAAGCATATACTCTATCTTCTCTGCATCGAGTCCGGCAGGATCGTAGATATATCCGTCAGGTCCGCTGATCGTAATGACCTTGGCGCCAAGTTCTGTTGCCTTCTTGGCAGCACCCCATGCCACATTACCGAAACCAGAGAGAGCTACTGTCTTGCCCTTGATGTCAAGTCCATGCTCTTCCATCATCTGATGCACAAAGTAGAGGGCACCATAGCCTGTAGCTTCAGGGCGCAGGATAGAACCACCCCATTCCATACCCTTGCCTGTGAGTACACCTTGGAACTGATGGGTAAGTTTCTTATACTGTCCGAACAGGTAGCCGATCTCACGTGCTCCCACACCAATGTCGCCAGCAGGCACATCCTCGTCAGGGCCGATATGACGATACAGCTCTGTCATGAATGCCTGGCAGAACTTCATCACTTCATTGTCGCTCTTGCCGCGAATGCTGAAGTCAGAACCACCTTTACCTCCACCCATGGGTAGGGTAGTGAGCGCATTCTTGAATGTCTGTTCAAAACCAAGGAATTTCAGGATTGAGAGGTTTACCGATGAGTGGAAGCGCAAGCCACCTTTATAGGGACCGATGGCGCTGTTGAACTGCACACGGTAGCCGATGTTTACCTGTACTTCACCTTTGTCATCAACCCAGGGCACACGGAAAGTTACGACGCGCTCAGGCTCAACGATACGTTCAACGATCTTGGCTTTCTCAAATTCTGGATGCTGATTATACACATCTTTGATTGATTCAAGCACCTCTCTCACTGCCTGGAGGTACTCCAATTCGCCTGGATGCTTCTGCTCCAAGGCCTGCATGATTTTCTCTACTTCCATAGTTTATAGGTTTTAGAATGTTGTCATTATGTTATGAATGATGGGGCAAATATAAAAAAAATATCGGTACCTTCCAAGGAAAATACCGAATATTTTTGTTTTAGAGTTACCTTTTGTTAAATCTTTGCCATTGCCTGCTTGATATCGTCGAGGATGTCCTCTACATCTTCGATACCAACAGAAAGTCGGATCAGATCAGGAGCAACGCCAGCCTCGCGCAGCTGTTCGTCACTCAGCTGACGGTGGGTATGACTTGCTGGATGCAGTACACAGGTGCGGGCATCAGCCACATGGGTTACGATATTGATCATCTCCAGTGAGTCCATCCATTTGATGGCTGTCTCACGCGTACCTTTTAAACCAAAAGCTATGACACCGCACGAACCGTTAGGCAAATATTTTTGTCCGAGTTCATAATATTTGTCATCCTTCAGACCACTGTAGTGCACCCAGGCCACCTTCTCGTTGTCATGCAGGAACTCTGCCACCTTCTGGGCATTCTTGCAGTGCTGGGCCATACGCAGATGGAGTGTCTGCAATCCAATGTTCAGCAAGAATGAGTTCTGTGGTGCAGGAATGCTGCCGAGGTCACGCATCAGCTGAGCCACGAGTTTGGTAGTGTAACCCATCTTGCCGAAAGCCTTCACGTAAGTCAGTCCGTGATACGACTCATCAGGTGTACAGAGACCGGGAAATTTCTCTGCATGCGCCATCCAATCAAAGTTGCCGCTATCCACCACGCATCCTCCTACTTGAGTGGCAAAGCCGTCCATGTATTTGGTGGTAGAGTGAGTCACGATGTCGGCACCCCATTCGAAGGGACGACAGTTGATAGGTGTGGCAAAAGTGTTGTCGATGATGAATGGTACGCCATTCTTATGAGCGATGCGTGCGAACTTCTCGATGTCGAGTACAGCACAACCAGGATTGGTGATAGTCTCACCAAACAAGGCTTTAGTGTTCGGACGGAAGGCCTTCTGGATCTCTTCCTCACTGGCTTCTGGCGATACGAACGTACACTCGATACCAAGTTTCTTCAAGGTTACACCGAAGAGGTTGTAGGTACCACCATATATCTCGTTGGATGTTACAAAGTGGTCGCCGCTCTGGCAGATATTGAATAGAGCGTAGAAGTTTGCAGCCTGACCTGATGAGGTGAGCACAGCTCCTACACCACCTTCGAGGGCGGCTATCTTTGCAGCCACAGCATCGTTGGTCGGATTCTGCAAGCGGGTGTAGAAATAGCCCTCTTTCTTCAAGTCAAACAACTGTGCCATCTCGTCAGAGTCGTCGTACTTGAATGTCGTACTCTGAATGATAGGCAACTCTATCGGTTCTCCGTTTTTGGCTTTATAGCCAGCTTGTACGCAGAGCGAGCCCTGCCTTAGTCTCTTTTCCATTTTCTTATTGTTTATACTCTCTCTTATTTCTTAAAGTCCGCGTGCCTTCAACAGACTGGAGGCATCAGGCTGCTTCATACCAGTGAAGTCGGTAAACATCTGCATCAGGTCGCCTGTGTTACCACGACTCAGAATCTTGTCACGCATGTCCTGACCTGTTTCTGGTTTCAGGGCACCACGTTTGGCGAATACGTCAGCGATATTCACAGCCAGCACCTCTGTCCACAGATAGCTGTAGTAGCCTGCTGCATAGCCACCGCCCCAGACGTGATTGAAGTAGTTGGTTCTGTAGCGTGGGGGAATCTGGTTGTTCAGCAGTCCCACCTGCTTGAGTGCCTCATTCTCGAACTCTTCAGCCTTGTCGGCTGTTGGGATAGCTGTCTGTGGCAGCATGTGCCAAGCCAGATCGAGACAGGTTGCAGCCAGGTTCTCGCCGAGGGCATAGGCGGTCTGGAAGTTGATGCTTTTCAGCATACGCTCCTTCAGTTCTGCAGGCATCGGCTTTCCAGTCTCGAAGTGACGGGCATAGTGGTCGAACACCTCAGGGATAGAGGCAAACGACTCGTTGAACTGTGAAGGCATCTCCACAAAGTCGCGTGCCACGCTGGTGCCTGAAAGACTGTGGTATTCACAATTTGAAAGCATGCCGTGCAGGGCATGTCCAAACTCATGGAACATGGTTGTCACCTCATCCCAAGTCAGCAGTGAAGGCTTGCCCTCAGGTGCTTTCGCGTTGTTGCATACGTTGAAGATGATGGGTTTCTGGTTCCAGTGGTGACTCTGCTTGGTAAAGGCATCCATCCAGGCACCACCGCGCTTCGATGGCCTGCGGTAGTAGTCGCCATAGAAGAGTGCCATCGACTGTCCGTCCTTATCGAACACCTCGAATACACGCATGTCAGGATGATAGGTGGGAATATCCTTACGCTCCTTGAATGTGAGACCATACACACGGTTAGCGGCATAGAACACACCATTCACGAGAACGCTATCCACATTGAAGTAGGGCTTCACCTCGTCGTCTGAGATATTCAGCATCGCCTTCTTCATCTTTGCTGAATAGTAGAAACGGTCGTAAGGCTCTAAACTCTCGCTGATAGGTAAGGGGTTAGAGGTGAGTTTTGCATTGTGGGCAAACACCTCGATAGCCATCGTCTCCTCATCTGCCTTAGGCGAATACTGTCCAATCAGGTTCTTCAGGAAGGCATACACATTGTCTGGATTCTTAGCCATTGCCCGCTCCAGCGAGTACGATGCGTAGTTGGGATAGCCCATGATAGCTGCCTGCTCGGCACGCAGCTTGGCAATCTCGCATACGATGGGGTAGGTGTTGTAGTTGGGGTTCGTACCATCGGCGCGATGGATCGAAGCCTCATACACCTTCTTGCGCAACTCACGATTGTCGAGGTTTGTCAGTGGAGCCTGTTGGGTGGTGTTCACAATCACGATGGCGTAAGGTGCCTTACCGCCACGATTTTCTGCATCTATGGCGCATTGGGCGATGTCAGCCTCGCTGAGTCCAGCCAGGTCTTCTTTCTTATCAACCCATACCACAGCGTCGTTGGTGGCAGCAGGTACCAGCTCCCCCCATTGCTGCTGCAGGTCAGAGATGCGCAGATTAATTTCTTTCATACGGGCCATCTTGTCGTCAGGCAGCAGTGCGCCCCTGCGTACAAATCTCTTATAGGTCTCCTCCAACAGTTTCTTGTCTTCGCCCGTCAGCGATGCGTGCTGGTTGTCATACACCTGTTTGATGCGCTTAAACAATGCCTTGTTGAAAGATATCTCATTGTCCAGGTCAGTGAGCATGGGCATCACCTGCTTCTCGATCTCACCCAACTCTGGTGTCTTATCAGCCTCTGTCAGCGCAAAGAAGGCACTGCTCACGCGGATGAGCAACTTACCGCTGTCCTCAAGGGGCAGGATGGTGTTCTTGAAGGTTGCAGAGTCAGTACGGCTCGCAATCTTCTTGATGTTGTTACGCTGTTCTTTGATAGCCGCCTCAAAGGCTGGCAGATAGTCGGTTGTCTGAATTTTGCTAAAGTCTAGTGCGCCGTATGCCAGCTTACTCTCTGTCAACAGGGGATTCTCACGCTGTGCTTGCTGGTCTGCGCCGAATGCTGCCATCATAGCAGTTGTCATTCCAATAGCCATAAGTGTTCTTTTAATCATCATTCTATTATGTTTAATCTTAAATGTTTAGTATCTGAATGCAAAGTCCTCAAGCGTGCAGATCGACTTCTCCTTGGTGTCTGATGCGAACACGAAGAAGAGGGCGTGCTTGCCTGTCAGGTCGGCTAATGTAGGCACTTCCAATGCCATCTCAGTCGATTCCTGAGGCATATCGGCCTTCAGCTCAATCTTGCCTAACACCTTACCGCCCTGCGACTCCCATGGCCTGTCTGCCATAACGGTGATGGTGCCGTCGATACCCTCAGGTATCAGGCGGAGCAACAGCTGCAGATAGTCGCCGTCGTAGCTCTTGGTGAAGTTGAAGTATTTATAGCCCACAATCGAACCGTCGGTATTATTTACCACATGGTTGGTGTTGTTCTTCAGGTCATAGGGTGCGTCAAACCTGTTGTCGGTGCCGTATGAAGCTTCTATGTATGAGCCGTAGAACACATTGTTGGGCCAGTTGTGCTCATTAACCTTCGGACCAGTGTACCAGCAAGCGATACCGGCAGAGTGGCGCTCAAAGGGATCCAGTCCTTCCAGAGCGAAACCCTCAGAGGTGTATTCGCCCTCGCTGATTTCCACCTTGCCGCCAGCACCTTCTTCCACCTTCACGGTAATTGGAGCCACCATAGCCTGACGGGCAAACTCGTTCAGACCGCTCTGACGGTGATAGAACACATACCACTGACCATTGATCTCGCAGATGGAACCATGCGTGTTTCCACTCACGTTGGCAGAGGCGATGGTGTCGCCCTTCTCGTTGATGTCGCGGGCACGTCCGTCGATGATGGTGCCGCCGTATGTCCAGGGGCCTAAGGGCTTGTCGCTGTAGGCATAGGCGAGGGTGTAGTTGGTCTCTGGCAGTCCGAACTCGCCGTTCTTCGTCCAACGGCTATAGATGAATACATACTTATCCTTGATCTTTCTCATCGATGAGGCCTCAAAGAATCTGAAGATACCAGGCTCGTTCCTGCCAGGCACCATACCATCCACAATCTTCGTACCAGGCTTTACGGTGCACATCGTAGCTGGGTCAATCTCTGCAGCGTAGGAGTGCTCAAAGCCCCAGTAGCCATACACACGTCCGTCGTCATCCACAAACACGGCAGGGTCGAAACCATAGATACCTTCTACCTTATTAGGATCATCGGCATTCCAGTTGCACACCTCGAAGGGTCCGTCAGGACGATCGCTCTTTGCTATCAGTGCGTTGCGAAAGCCTGTCTGATCGTTAGGGAAGAGCCAGTAGGTCTTCTTGCCCGTTGAGTCCGTCGTCAGCGTCACGTCAGGTGCAAAGAGCACGTCGGCAGTATTTACAGAGTCGAAGGGCTCGCCTTTGGCGTTCTTGTCCACCTTCAGGATCTCACCATCGTAGCGCCATTTGTAGAGCGTATCGACAGAAGCCGACCACACCACCTGTTCTCTTCCGCAGTAGTCTGTGATACGGCTGTCGTGCGAACCATAGATATACACGCGCTGCTTACCAGGCTGGTCAGGATCCTCAAACACGTAGGGCTCTCCGTCGGGTATATGCTCCCAAAGGGGCAGATAGGGGTTGCCAACGGTTGTGAGCTCAGACTTCTTGGTCTCTTCTTGCTTGGTGGCACACGAAGTTCCCAGCATCATGCAGCAGGCTGCTGCAAGCGTAGTTTTCAGGATGATAGCTTTCATATAATAAATAATGGTTTTAAGTAATGCTCATGCTTTCAGGATGCAAAACTACGAAAAAAAACTCAAAAACTTCTCTTTTATCACGCTTTTTTATTATCTTTGCACTCAATAATTCGCAAACTTCAAACTATAAAATGATTATGACCACAGAAAAACTCATTATGAATGCCAATCCGATTGTGACATTCCTTCAGAAACCGGCGGCATCTTTTACCAAAGCCGACATTATCAATTACATCGTGTCTAACGAGATCCGTATGGTGAACTTCATGTATCCAGGCGGCGACGGCAAGTTGAAGACGCTCAACTTTGTCATCAACGACCTTGATTACCTCGACACCATATTGACATGTGGTGAGCGAGTGGATGGCAGCAGCCTCTTCTCATTTATCCAGGCAGGTTCAAGCGATCTTTATGTACTGCCTCGTTTCCGCACAGCTTTCATAGATCCGTTTGCAGAGATTCCCACTGTTACGATGCTTTGTTCTTATTTCGATAAGGATGGTCATCCCCTGGAGTCTTCACCAGAACACACGCTCCATAAGGCAGCTGTAGCCTTTACGGAGGTTACTGGCATGGAGTTTCAAGCAATGGGTGAGCTGGAGTATTATGTGATCAGCGACGATGAAGAGGACTTCCCTGCTCAGGATCAGCGCGGCTATCACGAGTCGGCTCCCTACGCCAAAGCCAATGAGTTCCGTACCCGTTGCATGCAGTATATCGCCCAGGCAGGCGGCAAGATCAAATACGGTCATTCCGAGGTGGGCAACTTCTCGCTCGACGGCAAGAACTACGAGCAGAATGAGATCGAATTCCTGCCTGTACCTGTGGAGCAGGCTGCCGATCAGTTGATGCTGGCAAAGTGGATCATCCGCAACCTTGGCTATCAGCTGGGCTATAACATCACCTTTGCACCAAAGATCACCACTGGTAAGGCAGGTTCGGGTCTGCATATCCACATGCGTATGCTCAAGGATGGTAAGAATCAGATGCTCTCCAATGGTGTGCTCTCAGAGGCTGCCCGGAAGATGATTGCCGGTATGATGGATCTTGCGCCAGCTATCACAGCCTTTGGCAATAAGAATCCCACCAGCTACTTCCGTCTTGTGCCCCATCAGGAGGCTCCCACTAATGTTTGCTGGGGCGACAGAAACCGCAGTGTATTGGTGAGAGTGCCACTTGGTTGGGCTGCTGATGTGGATATGTGTCATGCCGCCAATCCGCTGGAGCCGCAGACCAACTACGATACGAGTATCAAGCAGACTGTTGAGATGCGCTCACCTGACGGCTCTGCCGATCTCTATCAGCTGCTGGCAGGACTTTGTGTCGCCTGTCGTCATGGCTTCGAGATGCAGGATGCCCTTGAGGTGGCAGAGAAGACCTATGTCAACGTGAACATCCACGCTGCAGAGAATGCCGATCGTCTGGCAACGCTGGCGCAACTGCCTGACTCCTGTGTGGCTTCTGCCGATTGTCTCAATCGTCAGCGTAAGGTCTTTGAGGAGCATGGTGTGTTCTCACCTGCCATGATCGACGGCATCATCGCACAGTTGCAGGCCTTCGATGACAAGACGCTCCGCAAGAATATCGAGAACTACCCCGAGGAGATCCTGAAACTCGTCAATCAGTATTTCCATTGCGGATAAAGTAGAGGAGGTATAAAATTCGGATTCGGGCGGATGACCTGACGTATAAGGGCGGGTGCTCCAAGATATAAGGGCGCCCGCCCTAAATCATACGAGCGGGCGATGCCGACGAGCTGGAACGTGCCTTTCTCCCTGTTAGCAAGGCTTTCTCTCCCTGTTAGCAAGGCTTTCTTTCCCTTGTAATGTTATTTGCTGTGGGCGCAGAGGGGACAAGTACCTTTGCGCCCTCAATTATTCCCATTAAGGGAACAACATATTCCCACGTTGGGACTAAAATGTTCCCACGTTGGGACTAAATCAGTCCCAAGTAGGGGGACTTTTTGCGAGCCTTAATGAACGACGGCTTGTCAAATAAGGCTGGCTTATCTGACAATTAGTGGCACTTATATCAGAAAAAAAATAAAATAAAAAAAGCCATTTCTACCCTAACCCTAACATTTGATTTACCGAAAGTCCCTTGTACAAAGGATTTGCAATGTTTTAATAGCCTCTAAACCCTAACGCCAACCCTAACACCATCCCTAACGTTAGGGTTCATGTTAGGGTTGACGTTAGGGATAGTGTTAAGGGTAATGTTAGGGATAAAATATGCTTTTATTGTCTAAGTTGCTGAAAAAGAGTGAGATGCAATTTTAGACGTTAGGGATTGACGGAAAAACAAAGGGGGCTCGCCGCTGCGAGCCCCTTGCTTTTCAAACCTAACCAAAAAACTAAAAACCAATATGAGAAAACTATTCAAATGAAACAACTAACGTATGAATCTTAATTCTGATGCAAAGATACGGCGATTTCTGGTTGAATGCAAGAAATCTGCGAGATTCTTTGCTGACTTGTTGCGACAAGGCAGGCGGATTGCGACAAAGTGGGGGCAATGGGGTAGGAACGTGTCGCGATAGCATAAAAAAACTGCCGTTGGTTTTGTGCTTTCGACTTTTTTGCTTACTTTTGTAGCCAGTATGGAAGAAACAAGCAAGATACCACAGGAGTGGAATAAGTTTTATCTGAAGGATGTGTCGTTTGTGAACCTGATGACGCGGCGCATCTTCAATGTGCTCATCGTGGCTAACCCTTACGACGCCTTTATGTTGGAGGACGATGGGCGAATCGATGAGAAGATCTTCGACGAGTATATGGAGTTGGGTATGCGCTACCCACCGACCTTCACACAGGTATCGACAACAGAGGAGGCCAACGAGGTGCTGCGCACTACGGATATCGATCTCGTGATCTGTATGCCAGGTAATGCCGACAACGATGCCTTCACGGTGGCCCGTGAGGTGAAGGCGGCTCATCCCACCATCCCTTGTGTGGTACTCACGCCGTTCTCACATGGTATCACCAAGCGCATCGAAAACGAGGATATGTCGGTGTTCGACTATGTGTTCTGCTGGCTTGGCAATACCAACCTCATCATGTCGATCATCAAGTTGCTGGAAGACAAGATGAACATTGAGCACGACATCAACGAGGCTGGTGTGCAGATGATTCTGCTGGTGGAGGATAATATCCGCTTCTACTCATCAGTGCTGCCCAACCTCTATAACTATATCCTCGCCCAGTCGAAGCGGTTCTCTACTGAGGCACTCAATCCCCATGCTGCAGCGCAGCGTAAGCGAGGTCGCCCCAAGGTGGTTCTTGCCACCAACTACGAGGAGGCAATGGAGATCTACGAGAAGTATCATGACAACACCCTCGGCGTGATCTCTGATACCCGCTTCCCCATGAAGACGGTGCCTGGACGCCTCTCGCATGTGGAGGAGGGTGATCCTGAGGCTGGTCTGAAACTGTTGCGTGAGATCCGGCGCCGTGATGAGTACGTGCCTCTGATCCTCGACTCCTCAGAGACCATCAATCGTGCGAAGGCTGAGGCTGAGGGTTTCCATTTCATCGACAAGAACTCCACAAAACTGAATGTGGATCTGCATAAGCTCATCGAGGAGCACATGGGATTCGGTGATTTCATCTTCCGTGACCCTGTGACAAAACAAGAGGTGGCTCGCGTAACGTCGCTGAAGGAGTTGCAGGATAACATCTTCAAGATTCCCAACAACTCGATGCTCTACCACGTGTCGCGCAACCACATGAGCCGTTGGCTCTGTGCGCGTGCCATCTTCCCAGTGTCGGCCTTCCTGAAACATGTCACTTGGCATAAGCTCCAGGATGTGGATGCCCACCGACAGATTATCTTCGATGCCATTGTGCAGTATCGCCGTATGAAGAACATCGGTGTGGTGGCAGTGTTCGACCGCCTGAAGTTTGATGCCTACAGCCATTTCGCCCGTATCGGCGAAGGCTCGTTGGGCGGCAAAGGGCGTGGCCTGGCTTTCCTCGACAACATCATCAAACGGCATCCGGAACTGAACCAGTATGAGAATGCCCAGGTGACAATTCCTAAGACGGTGGTGCTCTGTACCGACTTCTTCGACGAGTTTATGGAGAAGAACAATCTCTATCCCATAGCGCTGAGCGATGCACCCGATGAGGAGATCTTGAAGCATTTCATGCATGCTCAGTTGCCCGACTCGCTGATAGCCGACTTCTTCACCTTCTTCGATGCCGTGAAGTCGCCTATTGCCGTGCGCTCGTCGTCGCTGTTGGAGGATGCCCACTATCAGCCTTTTGCAGGTATCTACTCCACCTATATGATTCCGTATCTCAACGACAAGTATGAGATGCTCCGTATGCTGGCATGTGCCATCAAGGGCGTGTATGCCTCTGTCTATTATAAGGACTCGAAGGCTTATATGACGGCTACGCAGAATGTGATCGATCAGGAGAAGATGGCAGTGATACTGCAAGAGGTGGTAGGTAAGCGCTATGGCGACCTGTATTATCCTAACTTCTCTGGTGTGCTGCGTTCACTCAACTATTATCCCATTGGTGAGGAGACGGCAGAGGAGGGTATTGCCTCGCTTGCCCTCGGACTGGGTAAGTATATCGTGGATGGCGGACAGACGCTCCGTGTGTCGCCTTATCACCCCACGCAGGTGCTTCAGACCTCAGAGATGGAGACAGCCCTCTCAGAGACACAGACACGTTTCTATGCCCTCGATATGTCGCATGTGGGCGATGATTTCAAAGTCGATGATGGCTTTAATATTAAAAAGGTGCGTGTGAAGCAGGCAGCTGAGGATGGTGCCCTGACGTATATCGCCTCTACATTCGATCCCGTTGACCAGATTATCCGTGATGGTATCTATGAGGGTGGACGCAAGATCATCTCTTTCTGTGGCGTGCTGCAGCATGGGGTGTTCCCACTGCCAGAACTGCTTCAGATGACTCAGAAGTTAGGTTCTGAGGAGATGAAGCGACCAGTGGAGATTGAGTTTGCCTGCAACCTGAACGATGATCGCACGGGCGAGCTCTATCTGTTGCAGATTCGTCCGATTGTTGACTCCAAGCAGATGCTTGACGAGGATCTGGAGGCAATACCTGACGATACTTGTCTGTTGCGCTCTGCCAACTCATTGGGGCATGGCATCTCTGAGGATGTGACGGATGTGGTATATGTCAAGGCTGGTGATGACTTTACGGCAGCTGAGAATCCCTATATCGCTGATGAAATAGAACAGATCAACCGTCGTTTCCTGGATGAGGATAAGAACTATGTGCTGATAGGACCGGGCCGTTGGGGCTCCAGCGACTACTGGTTGGGCATTCCCGTGAAGTGGCCTCATATCTCTGCCGCCCGAGTGATAGTGGAGACGGCACTCAAGAACTATCACGTGGATCCCTCGCAGGGTACTCACTTCTTCCAGAACCTGACGTCGTTTGGCGTGGGTTACTTCACCATCAACACCTTTACGGGTGATGGTATCTTCCAGCAGGAAGTGCTCGATGCGATGCCTGCTGTGGAAGAGACCGCTCATGTGCGCCATGTGCGCTTTGAGCGTCCGTTGCGGATCCTGATGGATGGTAAGAAACAGTTGGGTGTGGTACAGCTGCCCTCACTGTCCGCCGAGGCGTGAGAAGTAGGTGGCGATATCGTCCCAGGTCTTGAAGGTATCTGAGCCAAAACGAATCAGTGCCCCCATCCCTTCCGTCTGCTCTGCGTCGATGAGATAGTCGCCGTAGAGCAGCGTTTTTTGATTGGTAAACACGGTGTGGCCATAGGCAGGTACGTTGATGTACTCATAGAGCCACTGGTTCGTGTCGGCATAGTGCTGAGGCTCAGTTGGGGCTGGTGCTACAAAGAAGATCTGGTAGGTCTCCAACAGCGTGCGTATCGTCTTCTGTGAAGAACTGCGCGGTTTTGCATAAGTATCCTTGAGTGTATTGACATCGATATAGATGATAGGACGTTCGCGCCCTTCCTGCCGATCGTCGATCCAGCGGATTACAGGTATGACGGCGTGCATGAACGACTGATCGCTCATGCGATGCTCACCATGAAAGCGGATGGCTGTGGGGTAGTGGGTGTGGAACAGATCGTAGGTGTCAACGGTGGTGTCGGCATCGCCGAAGAGTCCCCATACATGCTGTTTGTCCTCGTCGTCGAGTCCTTCAAAGCAGTGATCTGTCATCTCCTTATAAGCCTTTGCGAGTGTCTTGGTGACGATGAAGTCCTGTATGCCATCCTGACGGGGATTCGAGAAGTGCTGGGCACCTATCATGCCGTGGGCTTTCATTGTCTCTCCCATCTCTAAAGCAGGATTCACCACGATGCGGTCGTAGCCGCGCAGCATCTCTGCATACATGCCACCCATCGAGGTGCCAATGATAAGGTCGGGGGATTCTTGTTCGCATACTTCTCGCAACAATGTCATTGCCTCTTCTGGCTCTATGGGCAGGTCGGGGGCGATGACTGTAGCATGAGGTAGAACCTCACGGATCCGTGTCACAGTGCCTGACTGGCCTGATGAACCGAAGCCGTGAACATAGAGAATCTTCTTTCCCTTCATCAACTCAGGGAACTGCTTGATATACTGATTTGTCTGTTCCATACGGTTTGCAAAGATAGTGCAAATCGAGTGAAATACCAAATAAATTTGGATATTTCCGAGATGAAGCTTATCTTCAAGCAAA
>JAEEGH010016701.1_pt1 | contig 15756 bp, 8 predicted proteins | sample 9134181 | NCBI WGS metagenome assembly JAEEGH01 (sample SAMN16246544, study PRJNA631951) | gut metagenome | biome: gut microbiome; feature: rumen; material: DP-attached | host: Bos | place: Iran: Karaj | collected 2018-10 | reverse complement strand
CAAGAAGAATGTAGGAGTTGACAATGTTAAGCGATTGCGTCTCGTAAATGCTCCCGCTTCCTATGGTGTTCAACATGCCGATTCTCTTGGTAGAGGCTCTGAAGTCGTATGACAGTTTGTTGATGCTGTAAGAATTGATAATGTTGAGACGGCCGCTATACAAGTCGTTTATGATTCCGGCCGGGGTTTCCAAAGGCATCTTGCTGATAAAATTTGTTTCGTTGTAAGAATTGATGATGTCGACTCTGTTGTAAAGGTCAACGTACCCAACGAGTCCCGTAGATGAAGAACGTCCCTTCAATATCGCCTTGCTGTAGCAATCCTTGATTGAAAGGTATTCTCTCGGATCGTGGACATATTCCAATTCGCGGGCAGAATTGAGAAGGCCTGCAACGTAGTCGCCTTCAAGGAATCCTTCGAAGGAAATTCCCGAAAGTGTGAGCGAGGAGTGGAGCCACCCGACAACGCCTGCGATACGCTGTGCGTTAAAGTAGGAATCCTTGATGTGAACATCTTTGATAACTGGCTCCGATACAACATCCTTTCTGCCGACAACGCCGAAAAATCCAGTGGAGTCCCTGCGCGGCTGGTTAATGTATAATCCTGAAATGGAATGACCCTGACCATCGAAGATTCCTTCAAAATGTTCAATCGGAATCCACTCGGCGAGTCTGCGTCCTCTTTCGTTGATGGTGGTGTCGCCAACAATGAGGCGTTCGTTCACGACGATGTCGTCGGTGAGTTTTCCGCAAACATTGAGTTTAGCTTCCGTGCTGTCGGTGCCGTTCACGACAGCGGCAAAACCGTAGAGTTCGTCGGCATTGCCAATCTGGTAGCAGCCATCAACAAGCTTTGGGATCGTGGGAGTGATATGAGCCTCGATGGTGTTGAATTCGACTTCGCCCGTATACAGCGGATGAACGTCTTTCCCGACATTTTGCCCCCAAATGGAGCCTTCTACGCCGATGCTGTCGTTCTTGTAGTTATGGAGTTTTAATGCGATGGAACCGTCTTCGAGTTCTTTACTGGTGACTGAATAATCGTACCTGTAGCCCGATTCAGAAAGCGCGTAGGAGTTGATGACGTTGCAGGAGGATGTCTCATTGCAACTGTGATACAACTTGAGGATGGTCGTAGAGTCAAAAGTCTGTTGGGTATAGAAACTGCTGATGAAGTTGACTTCGCCATCGGCAATGCCTAAGACCAGGGCGTCGTGGCCGTACCCTTTATATCTCCATGAAAAATCGCCATCACTGTAGGAATTGATGATGTTCAATTCGCAGGCACTTACACTGCCAATCAGTCCGCCGATATTGCTTGTTTCTGTATAAAGTTTTCCGGTGTTGTACGAGTTTTCCAGAACGGAGTATAACGGAGTTCTGGGAACGCTGCCTGGGCCGCTTAAAGCAAGCACCAGTCCGGCGACGTTGTTGTGTTCGCTGGAGAGGTTACCCGAGTTGTAACTATCCTTGATGTGGAATACGTTCGTTGCGCTGATGAGTCCGCCGACACTTCCGCCTCTGATGTCACCGCTGTTGTAGCTATTGAAGATGAACAGGGTGTCGTTACCGGATGTTCCGACCAGGCCTCCTACGTTATCGTTGGCTAAGGTGAGTATTTTTCCTGAAAAATGGGAATTTTCTATAATCAACTTATGAGAGTTGCGCCCCACGAGTCCGCCGGTGTTTTCTCTACCTTCAATTGTCGCTTCGCTATAGCAGTTAGAAATTCTGGTGTAGCCGCCATTGGTGCTGGTACCCGCGAAAATGCTTCCGGTGAACTGGGGCGAATAACCCTTATAGGCCGCCTTGAAATAGGAGTCCTTGATTCCCAAGTCTTTGATAAGGGTTGAATCGGAGGCTGTTACAGTTAAAATGGATTGGAACAATCCTGCAAATGTTGTGGTCGTGTCGTTCACGTACAAGCCAGAAATGGTCTTGCCATTACCGTCGAAAGTTCCTGCAAAATTCAGGATAGGGGCCCAAGAGACAAGGTCCTGCGCTTTTGTGTTCAGGTTCCCGTTCGAGTCAAGAACGTTCTTGTTTATAACGATGTCCGCAGTGAGCTTTGCGCAGAGCAAGGCTGATTTGTCGTAAGAGCGCTGCTTCGAAATTTCTGCAAAACCGAACAGTTCCGCGGCGGTGCCGATTTGGTAGCATCCGTCTTTTAGGGAGGGTTCTTTAGGAGTAATTGTTGCGGCTGCGGCAATAGTTGCACACGCCAAGAAAAGCCCAAAACACTCTTTAATCTTCATATGTTTCTCCTCAAAACAAGTTTTTTTAACAAACCTGTATGAGATAAATATAACAACAATTATTGACATCCTCTAAGCTGATGGCTAAATTTTGATTAAGGTTCAAAAATGATGAAAAAACTTGTTTTTCCCGTTTTTCTCGCGTTTTTTTCGATTTTGCTCGCTTCTTGCGGTGGCGAATCGAAGAACGTCATCCCCAATAAAGTCCACTGCATTAACGATCTCGGCCACAAGAAGGTGGGCGTGCAGATTGGTAACACTGCCGACATTTACGCCTCGGACTTTGGTGGCGATACGGCAAAGATCGACGTAGACCGCTACACGAAACTGGCCGATGCCGTACAGGCGTTGATGCAGGGGAAAATCGATGCGGTCTTGAGCGATGACCAGCCGGCCAAGGCGTTTGTGCGTCAGAATCCGTCGCTCCGCATTCTGGAAGAAGTCTTTGTCGAAGAAATGTACGCGGGAGTGGTCGCGAAGGGCAACGAAGCGTTCCTCGACACGGTGAACCAGGCCCTTGCCCAGATGAAGCTGGATGGAACCTACGATTCCCTTTTCAATACCTACATCAACCGCACGGGTAATTTCCATTACCAGAAGAAGGTGACCGAAGGCCCGAAGCTGGTGCTTTCGACGAACGCGCAGTTCCCGCCCTACGAATACTATGAAAACGCCAAGGTGGTGGGTTTTGACATCGAAATTGTCAACTACATTGCTGACTACATGAACCGCACGGTCGAAATTCAGGACATCGAATTCGACGCGATTATCAATGCGGTGGCGTCGGGCAAGGCCGACGTCGGCTTCTCTGGATTTACGGTCACTGAAGAACGCAAGAAGTCCATCAACTTTACGACGCCGTACACGCTCTCGAAGGTTGTCGTGATTGTCCGCGGTGACGAGGCCGTTCAAAGCGAAGAATCCTTTGGCGATCACCTGTACAAGAACTTTGTGAAAGATTCCCGCTGGAAGTTCATTGTCACGGGTCTTTGCAATACGCTGATTATTTCGTTCTTTGCAGCCCTTCTCGGTATCTTGATTGGCTTTGTGATTGCGCAGATTCGCACCAGCAACGAATTCAATGGCCGCCTTAAGATCCTGAACGGAATCGCCAAGGTGTACCTCGCCGTGATTCGCGGTACGCCGATGATGATTCAGCTGCTCATCATCTATTACATCGTCTTCTCGTCGGTGAACGTGAACAAGATTTTGGTGGCGATTGTGGCTTTCGGCGTGAACTCGGGTGCCTACGTTTCTGAAATCATCCGCAGTGGCATCAAGGGCGTGGATCCGGGCCAGATTGAAGCGGGCCGTAGCCTTGGCCTCAAGTTCCGCACGATTCTTTATAGCATTGTCTATCCGCAAGCCTTCAAGAACTCGCTCCCGGCGCTTACGAATGAATTTATTTCGCTCATCAAGGAAACCTCTATTTGCGGCTACATCGGCCTGACCGATTTGACTCGCGGCGGTGACATTATCCGCAGTATGACTTACGAGGCCATGCTCCCGCTCCTTGCTGTGGCGGCTATCTACTTTATTCTTGTGGCTGGACTTTCGTCCTGCGTTGCAAAGCTTGAAAAGAGGTTGAAGAAAAATGAACGCTAATGCAGAAACTTTAATCCAGGTCAAGGACCTTTGCAAAGCCTACGGCGATAAGCAGATTCTCAAGGGAATTTCTTTGGATATTCACCGCGGCGACGTGATTGCCATTATCGGCCCGTCGGGTTGCGGCAAGTCCACCTTCTTGCGCCAACTGAATTTGTTGGAACTCCCCACCAGTGGCGATATCCTTTTGGACGGCAAGAGCATTTTGGTCAAGGATGTCTCGAAGCCGAGTGTCCGTAGGCGCGTGGGCATGGTGTTCCAGCAGTTCAACCTGTTCAAGAATATGACTGCCCTCAAGAACATTATGTTCGCTCCGGTAAAGCTCGGGCTCCTTTCGAAGGCCGATGCCGAGACCCGCGCGAAGGAACTTCTGGACCGCATCGGTCTCTTGGATAGGGCCGATCATTATCCTGCACAGCTCTCTGGCGGCCAGCAGCAACGTGTGGCAATTGCCCGCGCCATGGCGATGCAGCCCGAGGCAATTCTGTTCGACGAACCGACGAGTGCCCTGGACCCCGAAATGGTCGGCGAAGTCCTCAAGATCATGAAGGACTTGGCAAAAACCGGCATGACGATGGTTGTGGTGACGCACGAAATGAGTTTCGCCCGCGAAGTCGCAAACCGTGTACTGTTCTTTGCCGACGGCTACGTCAAGGAAGACGGCTCTCCCGAAGAAATCTTCGACAACCCGAAGGATGCCCGCCTCAAGGAATTCCTCCCGGCATTGAAAAAGTAATTATGGTGGGGGAGGGGTGGACTTTCACTTTGTTCAAGTCCCAACTGTTCGGCTCGATCATAGCCATGCGAGCATGGCTGCGATACTCGCCTTGTGCAGTTGTCCCCCTCGCTTTAGCCACGGCTAAGGTCCCTGAGCCTGCCGATATACGAAACTTGGCAACTCGTTGCCTTAGTTGAGTTAGGTTCGTAGGAGCAGGGCCGCTACCCCCTCTCCTAGGGCGGACAGCACTTAGCAACTTGTCGCTTAGTGCGCATGGCCACCAAGGTGGGGCTCCGCCCCTAAAACCCCGCATTAGTCATAAAATTATGACAAAAGTTGAATTTTACAGACAATTATTCTATATTTTAAGACAAAATTCATAAAATCGTGACAATTTCCACTAAAATTGATACACTTTGCAATTTTTTTACACTTTTGGCACGCATCTTGCTTAAAAAAATACGATATTAAGGACATAAGGTTATAAAATGCATATTGACTCCACAGATACTACACTAAAGAGATACCTCGAAGATATTAGACGCACTGCACCGCTTTCCCGCGAAGAAGAACAAGTCCTTTTCCAGAAAGCCAAGGAAGGCGACAAGATCGCCCGCAAGAAACTCATTTCCGCCAACATGCGTTTCGTGCTCAAGGTCGCCATCCAGTACCGCGGCTGCCCGATTCCGCTGCCGGACCTGGTGAGCGAAGGCGCTATGGGACTTGTCCGCGCCATCGAATCTTTCGAACATACCCGCGGTCTTAAGTTCATCAGCTACGGCGTTTGGTGGATCAAGGCTTACATTACCCGTGCCATCAACGAACAGGGCAACCTGATTCGCTTGCCGGCGAACCAGCACCTGCGCGTGCGTAAGGCCTTGCACGAACAGAGCCGCGGTAAGGAAATCAACGAAGAAATCCGCGAACTCATCCAGATCGGTCAGCGCGGCGTTTCTTTCGACAGCCCGCTCAAGGCAGACTCCAAGGCCACTTACGCCGAAGTGTTGCCCGACGGTACCGCGACGAACCCGGAAAACGAATCCGAGATCCAGAGCGTCGAAGCTTTGGCCCGCGACCTCATGGAACAGCTCCCGGAGCGCGAAGCCAAGGTGATCACCGGTATCTTCGGTATCAACCAGGAAGCCCCGCAGACGCTCCGTGAAGTGGGTGAATCCATGAACATTTCCCACGAACGCGTGCGTCAGCTGCGCGACCAGGCTCTGCGCCGTATTCGCAAGTACAACAGCAAGGAATTCCTCCAAGACAAGAAGGAAGCCTTTTTGGCAGCCATTAACAAATAGGGTTCACTTCGTTTCTCCCCGCAAGCCACCCCGGTTTAAGAACCGGGGCGTTTTTTAGCGCAAAAAAAACGGCCGCATTCTAGCAGCCGTTTCCTTTAAGATTCCCGAATTCTGAAATCCGAATTCCGGATTCCGAACTACTTCTTGTGTTTCTTGCGGCGGACGCCCCACTTGTCCTTGATCTGTTCCTCGATCTTACGATTTTCGTAACGGACAATCATCTTGAACTGGACGTTGTAAATGCCGGTTCCCACGAAGCGTCCCTTGTGATCCTTGAAGTTCCAGTTCACAAAAACCTTCTTGTCGGTTTCCAAGCAGTTACCGCCGAACTTCGGGCTGTTACACGGAACGGTAATCACCGTATCGTTCACGTACTGGCCCAGGTGATCGAAGTAGTTCACGATGAACGAGATGTACACATCTTCGGGCTTCAGGGAATCAAGCACCGACGGGTCATAGGAACCATCCGCAGAAACCTGGGCACGGTCGAGGAGCTGCGGCACGAAGCGTTCGCCCAGCTGCACGAGCTGTCCTAGCGCCCCTTCCTTCTCCATATCTTCCTTAGTCGTGGTTCCCGGCACATAGCGCAGATTCACGGAGCTCACCGTCTGCAAGGTGTAGGTCTTGTTGCTATCCTCATCCACGATACGGTCATCGTTCGCATCGAAGCTGCCCATATTGGTCGCCTCGACCAGATGGTTCAGCAGACCGCCGATAATGACCGATTGCGGATTTTCGCCAGCAATGTTGCCGTAGTTATCCTTGATGGCATCCTTGAGTCCCTTACGCACCACAAGCGAGTCGCCCGGCATAATGGTTCCCTGGCTACCATTGAACACCAGCTTTGCGCTCAATCCATCCGGCGACCAATCGATACGCGTCGGATTGAGCTCAATCGTTTCTTCACCATGGATATAGGAGAAGTAGTCATTGCTCTTAAGGTTCTTATGGTTAATCGCTTCGGAGAACACCACCAACAAGGTATCCGCCTTCTTGCCGTAGCTCAACGTAGCGCTTGCAACGACAGGGGACATCTTGTCGACCAGGGGAGCAGATTCTTCGTTCACGAATGTTTCGTCAAAGACCTTGTAATAGGTATAAACGTTTGCCTGAGGCAGGTTGTCGCTGATGCTCGTAACGCCTTCCGCCAAGCGGGTCGGAGACACCACTTCCCAAATCACCCGGGTCGAATCATTCGGGTCAAGCTTCAGGTCAGCAGGCTGCGCCTGCAACTGGATCATCATACCGCGATAGCTGTACCACGGGAACGACATATAGAGCGTACTATCGATATCCGCCTGGGTCAGCTTTCTGTCGAATACGGCCACGATCCTATCCAGGACGCCATCTCCGTCGGTATCCCAGTATTCCACGTTCTTGGACGACGGGAAGCGTTCCACCACCTTGACAGCCACTTCGCGTTCGTATTCGTCGGAGGTAATATTCGGCAGACTCTCAAAGGTCACGCTCGGATAGAGAGACACACTATCCTTGAACGCACCCTTCAGCTTGAAGGTCTTGCCGACCAGGATTACAATATCCTTCGCGGGCATATAGACCTTAAGCACTTCGTCCAGCCCATACCGAGCCCCTTCCTGCTTGAGCATCACGAGCATGTCAGGAGAATTAACATCAACCGGCATCAGGTCAATATTGAACTGCAGGAACAGGGAGTCAAGGCCATTCGCGTTACGGATGGCATAAGCGTCCTTAATCACGTTGCTGCCCACTTCCGTCACAGGAGCCTCGCGGAGATAAGTCGCCCCCGTTCCAGCCTTATCAGCGTAAGTGATCAACGCCTTGGCATCCTTCGGGAACTCTCCCACGCCCGGCAAATTCAAGCCGCTCACATCTACCTGGATTCGATCACCCTTGATTGTCGGGTTGACACAGTCATAGGTCTTTCCGCCAACGACAAGCTTGACACCATCCAAGTAATAGCTATCGGGCAAGGTATCCTTCAAGAGAATTTCCAGGTAGTCGAACGCCATGTCATCGTCGGAATCCTTGATGTAGCCCATGCGGCTATCCGGAATCGGGTCGTAGAAGTTGATGTTGTCGATAATAACCATCTCTCCACCGCCGTACACCTTGATGGTACCGCCATTGACCACCTGATTGGCCGTCACGAAAATCGTGACGCTGCCATCGGCATTCACGACCAGTTTGTCGGTGATTTTGCCGTTGCTCGGATCAACCAGTTTTACATTCTGACCCGGCACCAGCGTCAAGGAATCCGCCGTACCGAAATATTCCTTCACCTTATCCGGATCCAGCGTAATGGCGATAATGTCGCCGACCTTAGCCGAATCCAGGCCAGAATCAAAGCGTAAATCCATCGGAATACCCTTCGGATCGTCCGTCAGCAGATAGCTGTTGCCTGCAATGACCACAATCTTCGGGTTATTCGGATCAGGATCCGTGGGTTCCATCACCACAGTCTTCTTGACCAAGGAATCTCCCTTCTCGAAGTCATCGGCAGACGGGTAGTTATCCAGGCCAGAATCATCACCGTAATCAACATCGTCTGCACCATAGTACATTCTCGAAGAACTCGACTTCACGTCGACATCGTCGCCCGAACCATGGAACCTACTCGAAGACGACGGATTATCGACATCTTCGCCATTACCGTTGCCCTTCGAAGAGCTGCTGTTACCATTGCCACCGTTGCTATCGGAACTGTTGCCGGTGCTATTGCTGCTGCCGCCGTTGCTACCGGAACTGTTACCGGTGCTATTGCTGCTGCCACCGTTGCTGCCGGAGCTGTCGCCCGTGCTATTGCTGCTGCCACCGTTGCTGCCGGAGCTGTCGCCCGTGCTATTGCTGCTGCCACCGTTGCTGCCGGAGCTGTCGCCCGTGCTATTGCTGCTGCCGCCGTTGCTGCCGGAGCTGTCGCCCGTGCTATTGCTGCTGCCACCGTTGCTGCCGGAGCTGTCGCCCGTGCTATTGCTGCTGCCGCCGTTGCTACCGGAGCTGTTGCCGGTACTATTGCTGCTGCCACCATTTCCGGTACTGCTGCTAGACTTCGCGCTGCTAGATGACTCCTGGTATTCCACCAGAGACGAGCTACTCTGCGAAGCGCTGGATATTTCATCTTCACCGGTATTGCCGCCTACACGGATAACGCCTACGCCCGAAAGCGGAGCCAGGTCATCCAGATAATTATCGATCCATTGTACGTGAACCAGCACATTGTCGTTGATTTGCTTTTTCGGGTTTGCCGCATAGTCCACAAAAATCATGTGACCCGTATTGGACGCCACGAACAAATGGCCGTACCCGTCAGTCGTACCCTGGTCCAGACGCCAACCTACGCCGGGCGTTCTCGGGCCAGTCATGTTCGCCCTGGTTTCGGTAAAGAAGAATTCGCGGAGGTCAATCATTGCCACCACTTTCGCCTGCTGATTTCCCGCCATATCCTTGTAAGGCTGAATCTGCACAATGCGCGAACCACCGAACACGAAGATCGTCTTGGAGTAGGTATCGTACGCACCACCATGGGCACCTTCAAGGGAGTCGATCAAGATTTTCGTTCCCACCGACGTAATGACCGATTCTCCAATTTCCCCACCAATGTTCGCCTGGTTTTCGCGAGTCACCTTGGTCCAAGTCGTATCGGTAAACATGCCGAAATAAGCATTCGCCGAACTCGCCTTACGGGCTGACGAGTCACAGGCCGCATAGCCACCGCCCGCTTCGCATCCACCACCCGCATAATCGGAATAGGTAAAGAACGCGGTTCCATCGCCATCCCAAATCACAGTCGACAATTTGTAATCCTTACGGCGGTTCGTAGATTTCGGACGAAGGGTCACCTGGTAACCATTCGACGCAAAGTTACCCACCGACGGGTCAATTTTTGTGGAGTAACGGAACAGGTAACCAGGAATTCCCGCAGCCCACAACCATTTCTGGTTCGGGTCCATCATAAGGTGCCAAAAGCCGTTCGTACTCTGCTTTGGATACGACGTCTTGACCAGACACTGTTTACTGGAGTCTTTCGCCACCTTGTTCACCTTATGAATTTCCCTATTCTGGCCAGCAATCAGGAGGTCTCCATCGGGATGGTGCACAATACCGTCAGCACCAACAAGTCCGTCTTCCATCGTACAAAGAGTCTTCTTGTCCGACGGTTTCATGAGCAGGTAGCCCGCACCATCGTACTGGTAGCTAATACTCTTCACGCGGTCATTTTCCTCGTACTTGGTATAGTACAAGGTCGCCTTCGTCGCAGCATGCGGCACAATATCGCCCACCTGCTGAATCCAGATACCCGTCGCCGGGTTTTCGGGCGGCGGCAGAGAAGCCGACGACTGAGCCGCAGCACCTGCGGCCATCGCGAGCAACATTGTCGATAAGTATTTCACAGTCTTCATCATGTTCGTACCCTCGGAAAGATTCCCCAGCTAGTGCTTCCTAGAAGAAATGCCCCATCTAAAGATTCTTTCAACTTTAAAATCATCCTTGGCGCCGTAGACCTTGATCTTGAACTTCGCCAAATAAATTCCCGCGCCGACCCTGCGACCGTTATCGGAACGCATATTCCAACGCACATAGAGCTTATCCGGATTTTCGAGGCAGTTGCCTTCGAAAAACGGATCATTACAGTCGATATTTCCCGAGGCGCCACCCACGTAGGCGCCCAGGTTCGTGTAGACATACAGTTCCCAGGTCAAGCCGATCTTGTCCATATTCGGAACGGATGCACCAACGGAATCATCCTTAGACATAATGGTCGAGAAGGCGACATCCATCAGCACTCCGAGCGAAGACTGGTCGGACGCTTCCTTGGCATTCTTCACATGTTCGATGGTAAACGGCTTTGCACGTTCGCTCAATTCCGCGGCCTTGTTCAAATCCGCAAAAGAGTTCGTCTTCATAATCAAGCGCGGATCGCCTTCGACCAACACGGTCGGCGCCATTTCCGAGACCTTGTTGCCCTTGGTATCTGCAAGGCCACTCGTAAAGTTGTCGAAGCGCACCGAGTCCGCCGGGTTCATTCGGGAAGACAAGTCTTCGCCCGCTTCCATAAACAGCGTCACCGTACGGCCATTGTCGCTCCATTCCGCAGAGCTCAAGTTGTAATGCACCCACTGTCCGTCGACATAGAACGCGAGGCAGTCATCAGACAGTGTTGCGTTCTTGTAGTCCATTGCCTCGGAGAACGTTACCTTGAACTTGTCCGGTTCCATTTCCTGGAACGATTCCGGTTGCAGGAAAGTCGAAGAAATCACAGGCGGCATGTAGTCACGCATATTGTAATCTGCCGATTCCGTCGTATCCTTGCCATTGACCGAGAGCTTGTTCGAAATCGTCGCGTAACCGTACTCAATTTTTCCGCCCTTGGAATAGGACTTGTCAATGCCCGTAAGCATTTCCTTGACATCGTATTTTTCTGGATTATCGAGCGCATAACCCAGCACGCGACCATCCGCCGAAATCGTAAGGTCCGCAAGGTTCGGCTTGATTGCAAGCAATTCGCCGTCGCCATCGAGCCAGTAGAACGTGATATCCATATTCTTCAGGTCTTCTTCGGTAATCGGAGTTTCAAAGCCGACCGAAGCGCTGTCCATCCGGCCATCGCCATCGCGGTCATAGAAACCGTTATTTTCGTTGTCGACCAAGACGCGGCCCGCATTCTGCACCGGAACTTCCTGGTTGTTCTTGTTTGTCGGAACTCCGTCGGCGGCAGTCAAGATTCCGTCCGGACATTCGGCACCACAGACCGTCTCGATTTTGAGCATATCGCCCACACGCACGATACCCGTATCCACTACGAACGCCCACAGGTTACCGTCCTTCATAAACGCCGTCACATCAATCGAGGATCCATTCAGCTTCAAACCGCGACCGGTCGTCCACGATGTATCCATATCCTTGTTGAATCGAACGAGCAGAGTGTCGGTTGCGCTTCCCGTATTTCCCTTAATCAAGGTTGCTTCTTGGATGGCTGCTCCAATGCTATCGGCGAGAGCCGTCTGCAGTGTTTCGCAACGGTTTCCGACCGTTGTGCAGACAAAGGCCTTGACCGCACCCGTCGCAGAATCTTTCTGCAATTCAACCTTCACGTCGGGGAGCCCGTACATGTCTTTTTTCTGCTTGACGTCACCGCTATACTTTTCAAAAGAATCGTCGTTCGGCCAGCTGTAGTAGAAGGAATCCACCGAGACCGAGTCCATCTTGCCGCCAAACCAGGTCGCAATGCTGTCGCCAATGCCGTCGCCATCGGTATCAAAAATGGCTGCGCTATCCAAGGTCGGCATATCGGGGTTCGTGAACTGGTATTCGCCGGGGAACGGATTTTTCAAGATAAACTCGTTATTGTTCAAGCTGTCCGGGAAAGCGTTCATCGTGAAAGTCGAACCGTCACTGATAGCCTTGGTCGAAACCACCATGAACTTGCCCTTGCCGTCCTTGATATCCAAGCGGATCGTTCCGTCAGACAGTTTCAGGTTCTTGCCGCCTTCGCTCAGGAACATCATCGATTCGCTCTGACCTTCTGCCGTAATGTAGAAGGTCCTCTGGAGAGCCGAGTCAACGCGGCCCTTCGCACGGCCAATCGGAATTATAGCCTCGACATCGACATGCATCGTATCGCCTACCTCGTAGGACATCTGCGACTTGCTGGTAATTTCCTTGCCCTCGACATAGTACTTCAGGTACGGGACATAGAAATTGTAGATGAGGCTCACCTTCGGGTCCGAACCCGCCGCATCATCCGACGTACCCAGCGGGAAATTGTTCAACTCGTAGCGGCTTCCGATTCGGACATTCACGAGACCGGTTTCGTCATCAGCCTTTACCGCCGTAAGGTTCTTGAGGATAGCATCATCCTTAGGGAGTTTCGAGTCAGCCAATTCAAGCGTCAAAGAATCACGGCCCAGGTCTTTTTCATTCGGGGCATACACGTAAAACGTTGCCCCCTTGATAGCCGCCGCCTTGTTAAACGGATTTTCTCCGGGAGGAACCACCCACAACTGAGCACCGCGGTCATCCCAAATACGGTAATACTTGCACAAGCCCTTGTCTTCGTCGGGAACCGATTCGTAGTCCGTACAGTCCGGATAATCCAACGCAAAAACACCTGTCGAAAAACTCAGCATCGACAGCAGAATCAGCGAAAGAAAATTTGTCTTGACTTGCAACATTACGACCTCGGCAAAAAACTGAACACACGCAAAAAAAACTTTGCATAACACACATTCCAAAGATATGATTTTTTTTTAGAAAACGAACAACAAAAGTTATAGTTGTGACACGTATCTCACCCGCTTTCCAAAGCGGATTATTCCAAGTTGGAATAAGCGTTTGCAAGATCTGTGACGATTTCATCCATAAAAATCCAACCGCGCCCTTTCAGGCGGAGAATTCCATCTTTATTTATTACAAAATCCTTACGGATCCATTTGTACACACAAGCGGCAGAACGCGATTCGGGATTATCGATTCCCAAGGCACGGAGATCCTCGAAACGGAGCCCCTTCGACTGCCGAAGCGAAAGCCAAATAAGTTCCATCAGTTCATCATCGCGATTCAGGCGATCGACCATAAGCGCATCAGCCGGACACCCCGAATTGACATAGTCTTTCCAGCGCGGATAAATTTCGGGAGCGAAAAAACGCGTTCCGCCAATATAACTGTGCGCTCCAGGACCAAAGCCCGCGTACTCGCCACGGTCCCAATAATTCCGGTTATGGGAGCTTTCAAAACCAGGCTTCGCGAAATTCGACACTTCGTAGCGTTCAAAGCCTTTTCGTTCAAGGATTTCGACACCCCCTAGATACATCGGTTCATAAAGGTCCTCGTTCACGGACAGCTCCCCCCGTGAAACCCTGTGTCCAAGCCTGGAACGCGGAGAAACATTCAATCCATAGAAACTGACATGATTCAACGGAAAATCCGAAAGGCGGTCGACGTCGGCCAAAAAGCCCTCTACGGTTTGCCCCGGAAGGTCAAACATCAGGTCGGCATTCACCTGCAAATGCGGCATCGAGGTCAATAACCGAAGCGCCTCGAGCCCCCGCTCCACCGAATGGGAGCGCCCCACCAGCTTGAGCAGGTCCGCATCGAAAGTCTGCAAGCCGAGACTCACGCGATTCACTCCAAGCGAAAGTGCCGACTCCACCGTATATTCATCCGTCGATTCCGGATTGAACTCCATCGAGACTTCGCGTAAACGCCCCGCATCAACCCCCACCGAAGCAAGGCATTCGAAAATTTGGCGCAGGTAAGTGGGCGGTAATGCCGAAGGAGTTCCCCCTCCAAGGTAAAGAGTCTCAGCGGTCTTCAACAGTCCTGGGTGTTCGCTTTCAAAACATACAATTTGCTTACAAATTACATCCGTGTACTCTTTGTAGAGTTTAGACTGGGCCGGCATTACCCGAAAATCGCAATAATCGCAAACTTTTTTGCAAAAAGGGATGTGAAGATAGACACAAAACATGTTTTAACAATATAATTTTTTAATACGAATGAATCTTTTGCTAAAAATTAGATTATTTATATAAGAAGTATGCGCAACGAAGAAAACATAAGCTGGAAACAAAAGATGAAGAAGCGGCTCCCGCTCCTGATTTTTTTGACGATATCCACTACGATTTTCTTCCTTGCTTCGGCCCTTCTACTTGACGAATCGTATAAAGATATTATTATTATCGCCATGATCTGGGCTCTCCCCCTATTTATTCACTGAAGGTTCCATGGCCATTACTCGACTGACGCAACGTAAATGTAAGGCCGTATGCTTTTATATCCTTAGCTGGGTTATCGCGACCCTGCTTACGTCCCTTTTGTTCCAATACGGTTCCGGCAAAGGCATAGACCCCAGCCGCATGCTGTTCATGCTGCAGCTGTCCCTGTTTTCGGGACTTTCGCATGCCATCTACGACGTGATGATCCTGCAAGACGAGATGGACAAGCGCCCCGTCGCCGCCGCCTTGCTAATCCGCTCCTGCTTCTTTCTGGCAAGCATCTGCGCAAACCTCACTCTCTGCATCCTCATCTGGAAGATTGACAAGAGCGAAGGGCTGATCAACGAAGCCTCGTTAAAACAAGTCATCCAGTTTTTCAAGGAACCCAGCAGCCACATCCTTATTTTCTCTCTATTCCTGCTAGGGCACCTCATCACCTTTGTGCGTTCGGTACACAAGAAATTCGGCACCCGCGTTTTCATAAACACCCTGCTCGGCAAGTACCAGGACCCCAAGGAAGAAGACCTTATCTTCATGTTCATCGACATGAAACATTCCACCGAAATCGCCGAGGAACTGGGACATGTCACCTACAGCAACTTTATCCGCGACTACTACAGGCTCCTGTCGAACTGTTGCGAAGAGAACCATGGCGAAATCTACCAAATCGCAGGTGACGGCGTGTTCCTGACCTGGAAGACAAAAGACTGCCACCGCAGGGCCCGTCCGCTGGAATGTTTCCACGACTTTGCCGAGTGTCTAGACAGAACAAAAGGAAAATTCATCAAGCGCTACGGTATCTGCCCTGCATTCAAGGCCGCCGCCCACTGCGGGAAGGTCATCTCGACCGAGGTCGGAAACTTCGGCAGCGAAATGGCGTACCACGGCGACGTGCTGAACACCACGTCCCGAATCCAGACCCTCTGCTCCAAACTCGGGCAGGATTTCTTGATTTCGGAAGACCTCTTCGCCAAGCTTCCGCTCCCCCTTCCCCATGGATTTTTGTGCGTAAAAGCGGGATTTTTCGAACTTCGGGGCAAAAAAAACGGAATTTTGATTTTTTCTTTGCACCAACCCTTGACATAGCCACCTAATTATTCTATAATTGGGTCACCCCGCGGGAATAGCTCAGTTGGTAGAGCACGACCTTGCCAAGGTCGGGGTCGAGGGTGCGAGTCCCTTTTC
>JAEEGH010016700.1_pt1 | contig 15757 bp, 15 predicted proteins | sample 9134181 | NCBI WGS metagenome assembly JAEEGH01 (sample SAMN16246544, study PRJNA631951) | gut metagenome | biome: gut microbiome; feature: rumen; material: DP-attached | host: Bos | place: Iran: Karaj | collected 2018-10 | reverse complement strand
ATTAAAGGAAAAATTCCTAAAGGCAATATTGGAATTGGTCATACAAGGTGGGCAACTCATGGAGCACCTAGTGATGAAAATTCTCATCCTCATATGAGTATGTCTGAAAATATCGCAGTTGTTCATAATGGTATTATCGAAAATTACATGGAATTAAAAAAAGATTTAGAAAAGAAGGGCTATAAATTTAGATCTGAAACAGATACAGAAGTTTTAGCTCATCTTGCTGAAATGTATTATAATGGTAATTTAGTAGATACCTTAATAAAGGTTATTAAAGATGTAAGAGGTTCATTTGCAATTGGTTTGATATGTAAAGATAATCCTAACGAGCTTGTTGCAGTAAGAAAAGATAGTCCGCTTATAGTTGGTTTAGGGGAAAATGAAAACTTTATTGCATCAGATATTCCAGCAATATTGGAACATACGAGAAAAATTTATTTGTTAAATGATTTAGAATTTGTACATTTAACAAGCGATAAAGTAGAATTGTTTACAATTGATAAAAAGCCAATTAATAAAAATATTTTTAATGTTGAGTGGGATGTAGATGCTGCTGAAAAAGGCGGGTTTGACCACTTTATGTTAAAAGAAATGTACGAACAACCTAAAGTTATTAATAATACTATTACTCCTAGAATAAAAAATGGGTTGATAGAATTTGATGATATAAACTTTACGGCTGATGATTTAAAAAATATAAGTCGTGCGTTTATTGTAGCTTGTGGTAGTGCTTATCATGCTGGAATGGTAGGAAAGTACTTAATTGAGAATTTAGCTAGAATTCCAGTAGAAGTAGATATTGCTTCTGAGTTTAGGTATAGAAATCCTATTATAGACGATAAAACTTTAGTTATTATAGTAAGTCAATCTGGAGAAACAGCTGATACATTGGCAGCTTTAAGAGACGCAAAGAAAAAAGGTGCTAGAGTTTTAGCAGTTGTAAATGTTGTTGGAAGTTCTATAGCAAGAGAAGCAGATGATGTTTTGTATACTTGGGCTGGCCCAGAAATTGCGGTTGCTTCTACAAAGGGCTATACAACTCAACTTATGGCTATGTATATGATTGCATTGAAATTTGGAGTATTAAGTGGAAATTTATCTGAAAAAGATGCAAAACATTTAATAAATGAACTTTTAACAGTACCTGAAAAATTAGAAGTATTACTTGGAAAAATAGATTCTATTAAAGAATTAGCCAAGAAATATCATAATAGAAGAGATGTATTTTATATAGGTAGAGGGCTTGACCATATGGTTGCATTAGAAGGTTCTCTTAAATTAAAAGAAATTTCTTATATTCATTCTGAAGCTTATGCTGCTGGAGAGCTAAAACATGGTACGATTGCTTTAATAGAAGAGGGTACGGTAGTTGTTGCTCTTGCAACACAAAATTCTTTATTTGAAAAAACTTTAAGCAATATTAAAGAGGTTAAAGCTCGTGGCGGTACGGTTATTGCATTGGCTCAAGAAGGAAATGATAGTGTAAAAGAGATTGCTGATGAAGTAATAGTATTGCCTAAAATTGATGATAGGTTGTCATCTGTTTTAGCAGTTGTTCCTTTACAGTTATTTGCATATTATTGCGCAATAGATAAGGGGTGCGATGTTGATAAGCCGAGAAACCTTGCAAAGTCTGTTACAGTCGAATAGAAGAGATTGACAGAAATATATAATATGATATAATAATGCTATAGAGCGAGAGCTCAAAAAATGTTTTAGGCATACTAAAAGAAAAAAGCGAGGGTGTGAGCCTCGCTTTTTCTCTTGGAAAACTTTAGTAGCAAATATCTATAAATAGTATGTATAAAAGTATAACCAAGAATATAATTTTAACTATTTTAGGCATACTTTTACCTCCTCTCTGTAAATATTTGGTAGCTACCATGATGCGAATATATCATGTCTTAAGTGCGAACTTTGTCGAAAGACATTATGAAATAAAAAATTTTTTTATCCATTGACAAAAATATTTATTACTAGATATTAACTTGACCAGAAGTGGATAAAATGATAAAATACATTAGATTAAATTTAACTAAGAAAGGGTAGAATTATATTGTTCTTTGATAAATTAAAAGAATCTTTTTCAAATGGAATTAATAATGTGTTTTCAGCTTTTACTAAGGTAGATGAAGATTTTTTAGAGGAACTTTTAGATGTCCTTATAATGTCTGATGTAGGCATGATTACATCTGAATTTATTATTGATGAGTTAAGAAATAGTATTAAAAAGAAAAGAATTGAAGATCCTGATGGCGTAAAAGAAGAATTAAAAAATATTCTTACAAATCTTCTTACTTTTGAAAATATAAATATAGAAAAAAATACGGTTATTATGGTAGTTGGGGTTAATGGAGTAGGAAAAACAACTACTATTGGTAAATTGGCTTATTATTTTTCTAATAAAAATTATAATGTTACTGTTTGTGCAGCAGATACTTTTAGAGCTGCCGCAGTTGAGCAACTTGAACTTTGGGCGAGTCGCTCGAATGTTCAACTTATTAAAAAGGATGAGGGAGCAGATCCTGCGTCTGTTATTTTTGATGCTACCGTTTTTGCTAAAGAGCATAATACAGACATTTTAATTTGTGATACTGCTGGAAGGCTTCATAATAAAAAGAATTTGATGGAAGAGCTTTCGAAGATGAATAGAGTAGTAGATAGAGAAATTGGTAGTTTCAATAAAGAAGTTTTACTTGTTCTAGATGCTACTACTGGTCAAAATGGTATTAATCAAGCAAAAGCCTTTGCAGAAGCTACTGGGGTTACTGGAATTGTTGTTACTAAACTTGATGGAACTGCTAAAGGTGGCATGATTTTTTCAATTACAAAGGAACTTAATATTCCAGTTAAGTTTATTGGGACTGGTGAAGGTATGGAAGACTTAGAAGTGTTTGATGCTAGAAAGTTTGTAGAGAGTATTCTTTAATGTAAAATTTTCTGAAGGGAATGTGATAAATTTATGAAAATTTTAGATTGGCTTGATAGAGGAGATAAAACTAAATTACGTAAATATTTCGTGTATGTAGGAATAGCATTTTTAGTTATAGTTGCATTAGGGTCAATTTTTCAGATAAATACTGAGCTTTTAGAGATTAATGAAATAGGGGAGCAATATGCTAGTGTTTATTGGACAAACATAATTGTAAAGTATGTAACAATGCTTGGAGCTTTTATATTAATATATATTTTTGCATATTTTACGAACAAAGTAATTGCTAAAAATTTGCTTAAATTTTTCAAAGAGGAAAATGTTGAGCCGGTTAAATTACCTAATAAATCACTTTCTTTTTTGATTGCGTTAATTGCTAGTTTTTTTGTTAAAGATTTTTTATCGCAGAATTTGCTTATTTACATAAACTCAGCTAGTTTTGAGATTAATGATCCTATTTTCTTTAAGGATATAGGGTATTATATGTTCCAAAGACCTTTTTTAATGGATGTTTGCACTTTTATTAAAGGCTTAATTCTATCTGTAATAGTTTATACAATAGGATACTATGTTTTAATTTTTGGTGCATGTTTTAACGGTATTCTTTTGGAATCTTTAAAGAAAAACAATGTTGTTGAGCATAATTTAATAAATGTTGCATTATTCTTTTTAATTTGTGCTTTAACTAATAAATTTACAATGGAGGAATCTTTGTTTTCTTCCTTTGGTAATAACTTAGTAGGCGCAGGATTTACAGATATAAATATAAAGATGTTAGCATACCAAGTTTCTACATGGCTTGCTGTAATAGTGGTTGTTGTTGCATATATTTTACTTGAAAGAAATAAAATAAAAAAAGCTATTATTACAATGGCGATTTTCCCAGCTTTTTGGATAGTTATATATGTTGCAATTTGGTTTACTCAAATTTTCTATGTTACACCAAATGAATTTTCAAAAGAATCTAAATATATTGAGTATAATTTAGCAAGTACCAAACAAGCATATAACCTTAATACTGAAGAATTTAAATTTATGCCAGGTGATATTGATTCAGCTACTTTTGATACAAATTCAGATATTATAGGTAATTTAATAATTGCAGATGAAGACTCTACTTTAAAAGCATTAAATCAAAATCAGGCAATCAGAGGATATTATAAGTTTAATGATATAGATGTTGAGCAATATGATATAGATGGTTTGTCTAAGACTCTTTATTTAAGTACTCGTGAAGTTGATACAAAGGATATGAATTATATTAATAAAACTTTCCAATATACCCACGGTTTAGGCGTTGTAATGAGCCCAGTTAATTCTGTAGATAGTAATGGAGAACCTGTATTTGTACTAAATGAATTAAAACCAGACCAAAACTATAATGGAATAAAAATTACAGAGCCTCGAGTTTATTTTGGAGAGGATACAGATAATAACGTAATAGTTAATGGAGTTGGAATAGATGAAATTGACTATCCGGAAGAAGATAAAGGTGCTGAATTTAGATATACTGGAACAGCTGGTATTAAGTTAAATTGGTGGAATAAATTGCTTATGTCTGCTAAAAATGCTGATTTACAGATGCTTATTTCAGGATATGTAAATTCTTCAAGTAAGCTTTTAACCAATAGAAATATTATAGATAGAGTAGAAAAAGTAGCTCCATTCATTAGATTCGATGAAAATGCATATATGGTAATTAACGATGAAGGAAGACTTTTCTGGGTAATTGATGGATATACTTTATCTACACAATATCCATATGCTGAGTATTTCCAAATTGAAGGTAAGTTAGAAGGAACTATTGAAAAGTATAATTATATTAGAAACTCTGTAAAAGCAGTTGTTGATGCATACAATGGAGATGTTACTTTATATATAACTGATAGGAGAGATCCTATAATTATGGCATACAATAGAGCTTATCCTAATTTATTTGCAGATTTAGACAATGAACCAATACCAGCTGATATTGCTAAACATTTACGTTATCCAAGTCTATTATTCAAGATCCAAGCTGAAAAGTTTGCGAGATACCACGTAAATGATGTAAGTACTTTCTATAAAGGCGAAGATTCTTGGACTATTGCAACTCATAATACAGGAAATAGAGTTGTTAATATAGAGCCATATTATTCATATATAAAGTTACCTAATAGTAATTCTAAAGAACTTGTGCTTATGTTGCCATATACTATTTATGGTAGAAGTAGTATATCTGCATTACTCGCAATTAGAGCAAGTGGAGAACTTATACTTTATAGTTTCCCTAAGGAATCTAACGTACTTGGAACAATTCAATTAGATAATAAGATAAATCAAGATGCTCAAACTGCTAAAGATTTGAATCTTGGGGCTGGTACTAAAGTTACAAGAAAAGTGAGAGTATTGCCAGTTGGAAATTCATTATTATATGTTGAACCTATATATATTGAAGCTGTTAACGAAGATGCAGTACCTCAACTTAATAAAGTCGCAGTGGCAAGTGGAAATAATTTAGCAATAGGCAATAACTTAAATGAGGCATTAAAACAGCTGTTAAATAAAGAAAACGGAACAATTATAATTGATACCGATGAAGAAGATGAAGTTACTTTATTAGATAGCATAGAGAATACGGTTAATGCATATTCTTTGTTAAAAGAAGCAACGGCTTCTGGAAATTGGGAAGAGTTTGGCAAGCAAATGAGTAGTTTAGAAGAAGCTATTAATTTGCTTAACGAAAAGAAAAGTGAAATTCATTTGGAAGAATCAATAGAAGAGTAAAAATTAAAACCCCGTACTGTTTTTATTTTTAGTGAATAAGAATAGTACGGGGTGATTTATATGGAAACATTAAAATTAGGCTCAAGAGGCGTTTATGTAGAATTATTGCAAAGTGTATTAAAGTCAATAGGTTTTTATAATGGAATTATTGATGGAACTTTTGGAATTACAACTCAAAACGCAGTAAGGTGGTTTCAAAGACGTTTTTTGCTTACAGTAGATGGAGTAGTAGAAAAGAATACTTGGCAGAGATTAATGCCATATATAAATGGCTATACGAATTATACCGTAAAAAATGGAGATACAATATATTCTATTGCTCAAAGATTTTCTACGACTGCGAGAAGAATTGTTTTTGCTAATCCTAGGATATCTCCGAATAATATTTCAATAGGACAAAAATTAATAGTACCATTTGGCAGAATAGTTAGAACAGATATGAGTTATTATTTTGAATTATTACAATTAAATATTAATTCATTAAAGACAGTATATCCATTTTTACAGGTAGGTAGTATTGGTAAAAGTGTAATGGGTAAAGACCTTACATATATTAAAATTGGAACTGGCGAGAAGGAAGTTTTTTATAGCGGTGCAATTCATTCTAACGAATGGATAACAGCTCCGCTTTTGATGAAATTTATAGAGAATTTTTGTCGTTCGTACGTTAATAATTCAAGAATTTTTGGTTATAGTTCTCGACAAATTTTTGATGATGTATCAATATATATTGTGCCTATGGTAAATCCTGATGCAGTTGATTTAGTTGTTGGAGCATTAAACCCAAATACAGAAGAATATTTAAATGCAAGAAATTTGGCAAATAATTATCCAGATATTCCATTTCCGGCTGGATGGAAAAGTAATATCGTTGGAGTTAATTTAAATCTTCAATTTCCAGCAGGGTGGGAGATTGCAAGAGATATAAAGTATGCACAAGGCTATACTAGTCCAGGGCCACGTGATTTTGTAGGATATAGTCCTCTTACCGAGCCAGAAGCTTTGGCAATGTATAATTTTACTTTAATTCATAATTTTAGTTTGATTTTAGCATATCATACTCAAGGAAGAGTTATATATTGGAAGTATTTAAATTATAATCCGCCACAAGCTAGAATAATTGGTGAAAGATTTGCAGAAATTAGTGGTTACTTATTAGAAATAACACCTACAGAGTCTGGATATGCGGGTTATAAAGATTGGTTTATAAAGGAATATAATAGGCCTGGCTATACAATAGAAGTAGGACGAGGAAATAATCCTATATCTATTTTACAATTTCCGACAATTTATGGTGAAAACGAAGGAATATTAGTTACAGCAGCTACTATTATTTGATGTAGAAAAAATAACATCTTTTTTTATAAAATGCTTTAATATTTGTTTTTTATATGATAGAATGTAGAAGAAGTTTTGAAAGAAGAAATATTTTGAAATTAGTAATAGATGAGGCGAGGTGAAGTAATGACTAAAAGAGTTATTAATCGTTTTGATCCTTTTATGCCAGTAAAAGTTAATAATACGACTTCAGAAGTAAACTCAGTTGATGTTTCTAGTAATAGTAATAATTTTGAAGAATTTAGTAGTATGACTTTAAACGAATCCTTAAAGTTCAAAATGCCTGAAATTATTAAAGGGTTTACAATATTAATTACTAAAAAGACTATTGGAGCTGATAATAAAATAGGAGAAGATTTATTAGAAAATTTCTTGTATACGGTCTCTGAGTCTTTTGAGTTGCCTCAATATTTAATATTAGTAAACGAAGCTGTACTTTTGTTAAATAAAAAAAGTATTAATAACATAATTTCAAAATTGAAGAAATATGGAGTAAAAACTTTGGTTTCAATGGAGTCTCTTAATTATTTTGAATATAAAGTTGATAGTAATTTGTTTTCAAATGCTACATCAAAAGAGATTTCTGACAAAATAATCTTTTCAAAAAAGCTTATAACGCTTTGATAAGTGGACCGGACTTATTAGTAAAAGATTTTGATTTTCAAAAGAGAAGAAGATTTGGTTTGAAAATAATTTTTCAAACTGCTTTATAATCTAGAAAGGAAAGTGAAAAAAATGAGTGAAGAAAAAGAGGAGAAAAAGACAATTTTGGGTGAAATATTAGATTGGATTTATTGTATAGCTTTAGCAGTTATTATAACACTTCTTGTTAAGAATTTATTCTTTAGTACTACTATAGTAAGGCAAGAATCAATGATACCAACTTTGCAAGATGGAAATATTTTATTTGTAAATCGTTTATCTCAAGTAGTAGGGAATCCTTTAGAAAGGGGAGATATAGTAGTATTAGAAGCACCTATAGATTTAGCTGAAGATAGTGACTATGCTACTTATCCTGAAGATACTTGGAAGGATAAAGTTATTAAACTAGTTAAGAAAACTTTATACATAAAAAGAGTTATCGGCCTTCCTGGTGATAGGCTAGTAGTTGATGGTAGAGAGGTATCTGTAAATGGCGAAATTTTAGATGAACCTTATATAAACCCTGAAACATACCATAATTTTATAAATAACAATATTGATATTGAAATTCCTGAAGGATATGTATTCTGTATGGGAGATAATAGAGATAGAAGCAAGGATTCAAGGTCATTTGGGCTTATCCCTATAAATAAAATTGAAGGAAAAGCAACTTTTAGATTATTCCCATTTGACAAATTTGGAAAAATTGAGTAGAATATTGCATGAAACGACATAAAATGATGGTATAATAGAAGCAAATTTGGAGGTAGCTATGAAAAAAGCTGAAGTAGAAAAATTAGTTGGTAGATCTATAATTGTTACAGTAATAATTTTATGTGCGATGTTGGGAACTACTATTATAAAAAATGGATATTCTAACGCACTTGCTTTAACGACGACGTCAAAAGCAACCGTTGTTATAAGTGTGTTGTTTGCTATTCTTGCAATTGTGTTAGTATTTTTAGGAATTTTCAAAAAATCTGAATACTATGTTTATGCAACTGGAGCTGCAATAGTAGCAATATTTGTTATGTTGTTAAAAATTAACTATGAAATAAAAGCATTACAATTTACTCTTGGTAGATATACTATTAAATTTTATATCATATCAATAGGAATATTTGCACTATTGATGCTTTTAACATGGATTAGAACTACTATAAAATTAATACGAAATTAAATTTACATAAAGGCAGCTATATTTTTGTAGCCGTCTTTATAATTTTTTTAGAAGGGCCGAGAAAAATGATTAAGAGTATGACTGGGTTTGGGAGAAATGAATATACTGTAGGGGGCAGAGAATATACTGTTGAGGTAAAAACAATTAATCACAGATATTTGGATTTTAATATTAGACTTCCTAGGCAATTTTCATTTTTTGAAGATTATATCAGAAAGATTGTTCCCAAATATATTTCTAGAGGTAAAGTAGATGTAAATATTCAATTTAGTAGTTTCGGAGATGAGTTAAAAAGTATAAAATTTGATGAAAATCTTATTAGTTTATACTTAAATGAAGCAAAAGTGATAGAAGAGAAATTTGGGATTAAGAATGATTTGTCGTTTTGCAGAGTAATGCAATTACCTGATGTGGTTAAAGTTGACGATGATAAAGATGAAGAGCAACTTATTAATGAGCTTTCTGAAGCTTTAGCTGGTGCTTTAGAAAAGTTAAAGAATATGCGAGAAGTTGAAGGCAATAACTTATATAAAGATTTGACTGCTAAAACAGCTAATTTATTGACAATATTATCAAAGATAGAGGAAAAATCAAAATTAGTTGTTGTAGAATATAAAACAAAACTTAAAGAAAGAGTCGATGAACTCTTAAAGGATGTAAATACTCAACTTGATGACACAAGGTTAGCTACAGAAGTTGCTATTTTTGCAGATAAAGCTAGTATTGATGAAGAAATAGTTAGATTTAAGAGTCATATTAAACAATTTAATCATACTTTGGAGTTGGACGAGCCAGTAGGCAAGAAATTAGATTTTATTGTTCAAGAACTTAATAGAGAAACTAATACTATTGGTTCTAAAGCTAATGATTTGGATATTTCATCTTCAGTTATTGAACTTAAGAATGAAATTGAAAAAATAAGAGAGCAAATTCAAAATATTGAATAATGGGGGTTGTTTAGGTGAAACTTATAAATATCGGTTTTGGAAATATTGTTGTTGCGAGTAGGGTTATTGCTATTGTTAGTCCTGAATCTGCACCTATAAAGAGGGTAATTCAGGAGGCAAGAGATGCAAATATTTTGATTGATGCGACCTATGGCCGTAAGACTAGGGCTGTAGTTATTGCAGATAGTGGTCATATCATTTTATCGGCTGTTCAACCAGAAACTGTTGCTGGAAGGTTGATAGATAAGTCAGAAGATGATATAATGGAAGATGATGATTAATAAGAAAGGATATGATATATATGTTAATTGAACCTGGAATAAACGATTTGTTAGATAAAGCAGATAGCAGATATACTTTAGTTATAGAAACTGCTAAACGTGCTCGTCAAATTGCACAAGGTGAAGAACCATTAGTAGAATGTGATTCTGAGAATCCTGTTACTATAGCTGCACATGAAATTGCAGAGGGTAAGGTTACTTATTCCAAAACCAAAATAGATTAATAAATAGAGGTGTTAGAAATGAGTATAAAAATAGCTATATCTGGAGATTTAGGAAGTGGAAAGAGTACATTAGGTAGGTTATTTGAAAGCAGAATGGGGTTAAAATTCCATTCGGGAGGCTCTATATTTAGAAGTTTGGCTACTAAATATAATATGACACCTGCTGAATTTAGTAAATATTCTGAAATACATCCAGAAGTAGATGAAGAAATTGACGGAGAATTAGTAAAAATATCTAAAAATGATGAAAGTATGGCTATTGATTCTAGAATGGCTTGGCATTTTGTTCCTGAGTCATTTAAGCTTCATCTTCTAGTTGATACTGAAGTCGCTGCTAAGAGAATTATGGATGAAAATAGAGGAACTGAAAAGTATCCGACTATTGAAGTAGCTGTTGAAAAGATAAAAGCTAGAAAAGCTAGTGAAAACAAGAGATATACTGAAAAATATAATGTTGATCCAGATAATCTAGAGAACTATGATTTAGTTGTTGATACTACTTATGCTACACCTGAAGAGATTTGTGATTTGATTGAAAAATATTTAGAAGAATGGAAAAAAGGAAATTCTTTTGAGAAAAAATGGACTAAGAAAACTGGTTCATGGACAAACATGTAATTATAAAGGAGAAATGGCGTTGATTGCAGAAGTTGTTATAAACTCACCGGCAAGAGGGCTAGGGAAGATTTATGATTATAAAGTTAATAAAGACATTATTGGCACTGTTACAGAAGGAGCGATGGTAACAGTGCCTTTTGGTAATGGGAACCGTTTAGAGAATGGTTTTGTTTTGAAACTAAAAGAGAAGAGTAGAATAAAAGGGTTAAAAGAAATTATAGAAGTGATAGACGTAGGATTTACTTTAGGTGAAAAGCAATTAGAACTTGCAAAATGGATTTCTGAAACGTATCTTTGCAATTTGGGAGTAGTATTAAATCTATTCTTTACAGATAAGGTAAATGCTAGAAAAGAGAAAAAGTTTGATTTTAAGCCGACGTATGATTTAACTCCTACTGCTGAGCAACAACTCGCAATAGATAAGATAAATAATACTTGTGGAAAAGATGTATCTAAGAAATTTTTATTACATGGAGTTACTGGTTCTGGTAAAACAGAGGTATATATTCAAGTTATTAAAGAATTTATAAATAAAGGGTATGGGGCTATTGTTTTAGTACCTGAAATTTCACTTACACCTCAAACTGTTAAGCGTTTTGTAGAGAGATTAGGAGATAAGGTTGCGGTTTTTCATAGTAGGCTTAGCAAAGGAGAAAAATACTTAGAATGGCAAAAAGTAAATAATGGAACTGCAAAAGTTGTTGTTGGCGCTAGGTCTGCTTTATTTACTCCAGTAAAAAATCTGGGAATTGTTATTATAGACGAGGAACATGATACTAGCTATAAATCTGGCCAATCTCCTTATTATAACGCAAGAGATGTAGCTGAAAAGCTTTGTGAAATAAACAACGCAACACTTGTATTAGGGAGTGCAACTCCAGATATTTCAACGTACTATAAGGCACAAATAGGGGAGTTAGAATTAATTGAATTAAAGGAGAGAACTAATCATAAGACTTTACCTAAAATAGATATTGTAGATATGCGGAACGAATTAATTGCTGGAAATAAGACCATTTTTAGTCAAAGGCTTTATGATGAAATTAAATATAATTTAGCCAATAAACAACAGACCATTTTGTTTTTAAATAGACGTGGATATTCTACTTTTGTAAGTTGTAGAAAATGCGGGTTTGTAGCTAAATGTAAGAATTGCAATATAGCTTTAACTTACCATATGGATAAAAATACTTTAGAGTGTCATTATTGTGGTGCTAAATTAAAGAATTTTGATGTTTGTCCAGTTTGTCATGAAAAGTATATAAAGTATTTTGGAATAGGGACTCAAAAGATTGAAAATGCTGTAAAAGCTGTTTTTCCAGAGGCATCTACTATTAGAATGGACTTAGATACAACTACTCAAAAAGATTCTCATGAGAAGATTTTAGGGAAATTTAAAGATGAAAATATAGATATTTTAATAGGCACTCAAATGATTGCAAAGGGACATGATTTTCCGAACGTTACTTTGGTTGGTGTTATGGCTGCAGATACCTCGCTTAATTCGAATGATTTTTATTCGGCTGAAAGAACCTTTGATTTGCTTACGCAGGTAGCAGGACGTGCAGGAAGAGCAGAGAAAACAGGTAGAGTTGTTATTCAAACGTATGATGTAGATAATTATAGTATAGTTTCTGCAAAGGAACACGATTATAATACGTTTTATAACCAAGAAATATTATTACGCGAACAACTTTGTTATCCGCCTTTTTGTGATATCCTTTTAATTAATATTTCAGGGGAAAATGAAAGCGAAGTAATTGAAGATAGTAGAACTATTAGAGAGATTTTTGAAGAATATTTTAAAGATGATAAAGATGTTAGGATTTTAAAAGAAGTACCTTCACCAATTTCAAAACTTAAAAACAAGTTTAGATTTAGAATTATTATAAAGAGTGGTTTAAAAAGTAATGAAAAGTTCAATAATGTATTAGAAGACAAGAGATTAAACGATATTAAGTCTGAATTTACAGTTGATTTTAATCCTGTGTCATTTAATTAACATATCATTATTATGGTAAAAAATAAAAGTTGTAAAATTTGAAAATATTTGTTACAATAGAGAGTGTAGTTTGAATATTGATATAATAGAGGTGGAAAGAAAATTGGCTTTAAGAGAAATAAGAATTCTTGGCGATGATATTTTGCGAAAAAAGTCGAGAATTGTTAAAGAGGTTGACGAAAAGGTTTTAGAACTTATTGAAGATATGAAAGAAACAATGATTGAAAATGATGGTGTTGGAATTGCTGCACCGCAGGTTGGAATCTTAAAAAGAATAGTAATTGTTATGAACGGAAAAGAAATAGTTCCTCTTATAAATCCTGTTATTGTTAGTCAAGAAGGGGAAGAGGTTGATGTAGAAGGTTGCCTTAGTGTAAAAAAACAAACAGTTACTATTAAACGTCCTTCTAAGATAGTTGTTGAAGCACTAAATGAAAAAGGAGAAAAGATTTCATTTACTGCTGAACATTATTATGCTAGAGAGATTTGCCATGAAGTTGACCATTTAGATGGGATACTTATTGTAGATAGTGAGGAATGCGAATAGTATGAAGAATATTTTCGATTATACTGTTGATGAGTTAACCGAACTTTATATAAGTGAGTTTAATCAGAAGAAATATAGAGCTGTTCAGACTTTTAAATGGCTTTATCAAGAAAATGAATATGATTTCTTTAAGATGAGTGATTTACCGCTTAATATGCGTGAAGAGTTGTCGAAAAGTTTTAATGTTTTTACAATGAAAGAAGAGAAAGTAAATCTTTCAAACGATGGTACAACAAAGTTTTTATTTAGATCAGATGATGGGACTGCTGTTGAGACTGTTTTGATGAAATATAACTTTGGAAATAGTGTATGTGTTTCAACTCAAGTTGGTTGTAGAATGAAGTGTGACTTTTGTGCTTCCTCTAAATTATCTTTTGAGAGAAATCTTACACCAGGTGAAATTATTCAACAGATTCTATTAGTAAGTAAACATATTGGAGAAAAAATTTCTAATATAGTATTTATGGGAATAGGAGAGCCTTTCGATAATTATGATAACGTAATGAAGGCAATAAGAATATTAAACGAGCCTCACGGGCTTGGAATTGGTGCTAGACATATTACAGTTTCTACGTCAGGCCTAGTTCCTCAAATACTTAAGTTTGCTGATGAAGGTATTCAAGCCAATTTGTCTATATCTCTTCATGCTACTACTGACGAGTTAAGAGATAAGTTAATGCCTGTTAATAAAGCATATAATATTAAATTGTTGTTAGAAGCTTGTAAAAAGTACATTGAAAAGACAAATAGAAGAATTACCTTTGAATATATTGTTATATATGGGGTAAACGATACTATACGAGATGCTTGTAGATTAGCTGATTTAGTAGGAGGAATGCTTTGCCATATAAACCTTATTCCATTAAATCCTATTGAAGGCGGATCATATAGTAGGCCATCTCAAAATATTATGATGAGTTTTAGAGATGCGTTAAACAATCGCGGAATTACCGCTACGATTAGAAGAGAGCTTGGCAGTGATGTTAATGCTGCTTGTGGACAACTCCGAAGACAATATTTTGAGTAATGGAGGAATATATGAAAGATAAGGTATTAAAAATATTATTTATTATTTCATTTTTACCATATGTAGCAATATTAATTTTAGGAATTCAAGCATCATTTAAAGGATTTCATCTTTTATGGGAAAGTAAAACATATGGAATTGAAGCATTTTTTTATACTGTTATGTTGCTTGGTGGAATTTTAATTCCGGTACTTCTTGTATGTTTTGGCTATGAGTACTGGTATATGACTAAATTTAAAGAGAATTTTAGTTTTTTGATAAGAAATATTGCTATTTCTAGTGTAATTGGTGTAGTACTATATTTTTTGTATTATATAATAGAGGTGTATGTTATTTAATATATAATAATATTTTATATGCTATTGAGAGGAGGTGCGATATATGAAATTAGGTGCTTGCACAGATATTGGGAAAGTTAGAAAAGAAAATGAAGATAGCTTTTATATGCCGAGCTTAGAGGACGAAATAAAGTTATTTTTAGTTGCAGATGGTATAGGTGGTAAAAATCATGGAAAACTTGCTTCTATGATGACAATAGAAGAAATTATAAAGTTCTTTATAAAGAACGATAGTGAGTATAAAGATTATGGCTTGCTTATGAAGGATGCTATAAAATATGCAAATAACTGTATTTTAGAGTTGGCTAATAATAAGTCTGAGTTTTCTGGAATGGGAACTACTTTGGTTGCCGGGCTTTTAGATAAGAATAAATTGCTTTTGAGTAATGCAGGAGATAGCAGGTGCTATATTGTTAGAAAAGGAATTATATCGCAACTCACGGTGGATAATAGCTACGTTCAGTATTTACTTGAACAGGGTGCGATTAGTACGAAAGAAGCTAAAACTCATCCTCAACGTAATTTAATTACAAAGGCAATTGGAATTGAGAATGATATAGATGTTGATGTAGATAAGATAGATCTTTCTCCAGGAGATATTTTACTGATGTGTACAGATGGGTTAACGACTATGTTATCAGATGAAGAGATTTTACATATAATACTAAAGAAGAGTAATAATATGGAAGATGCTGCAAAAAGTTTGGTAAAGGCTGCGAAGGAGAACGGCGGAACTGATAACATTACGGCAATTTTGGTGGAGGTGTAAACCTATATGGATAATTTAGTAGGTAAAGTTCTTGGAAATAGATATGAACTGATTGAAAAAATCGGTGGCGGCGGAATGGCTGTAGTTTATAAAGCTAAATGTAGACTTTTAAACCGTTATGTTGCTGTTAAAATTTTAAGAAC
>JAEEGH010016697.1_pt1 | contig 15758 bp, 14 predicted proteins | sample 9134181 | NCBI WGS metagenome assembly JAEEGH01 (sample SAMN16246544, study PRJNA631951) | gut metagenome | biome: gut microbiome; feature: rumen; material: DP-attached | host: Bos | place: Iran: Karaj | collected 2018-10 | reverse complement strand
AAAGTAAAAGTATTATGCCTACAATTTCACAATTGGTAAGAAAAGGCAGAAAGGTGATTGTCGACAAGTCGAAGTCACCCGCGCTGGACAACTGTCCTCAGCGTCGCGGTGTCTGTGTACGTGTCTACACGACAACCCCGAAGAAGCCTAATTCGGCTATGCGTAAAGTAGCCCGTGTTCGTCTGACAAATCAGAAGGAAGTTAACTCTTACATTCCCGGCGAGGGACACAACCTGCAGGAGCACTCTATCGTGCTTGTACGCGGTGGACGTGTGAAGGACCTGCCCGGTGTACGTTATCACATCGTTCGCGGTACACTCGATACCGCCGGTGTAGCAAACCGCCTGCAGCGTCGCTCTAAGTACGGTGCCAAGCGCCCGAAGGCTAAGAAGTAAGCCACAGTTGATGAGTTGGTGAGTTTTTGAGTTTGTGAGTTGGCTCGGAGAAGAGCGGCGCTCAAAACCAAAACTCCGGAAGAAAAGACTCAGAGACTCAAAAACTTCAGAACTCAAGAACTCAAAAAAGAAACCGTTTTGCTGGAGAAGCATTAAAACAGAAAGGTTGAGTAAATGTCCGAGCGAAGGACGTTGAAGATCAAGTAAAGGACAGCCTCCAAGCAGAATTTAATTATTCAAAAACAAAATGAGAAAAGCAAAACCAAAGAAGCGTGTGATCCTTCCGGATCCAGTTTTCAATGACACTAAGGTGTCGAAGTTTGTGAACCACCTGATGTACGACGGTAAGAAGACCAAGTCGTATGAGATCTTCTACAATGCACTTGAGACCGTTAAGGGCAAGATGCAGAACGAGGAGAAGTCTGCTCTGGATATCTGGAAGCAGGCTCTGGACAACATCACTCCCCAGGTGGAGGTAAAGAGCCGCCGTATCGGTGGTGCTACCTTCCAGGTGCCTACGGAGATCCGTCCCGACCGTAAGGAGAGTATCTCAATGAAGAACATGATCAGCTTCGCTCGCAAGCGCAGCGGCAAGTCAATGGCCGACAAGCTCGCAGCTGAGATCATGGACGCTTTCAACAACCAGGGTGGTGCCTTCAAGCGTAAGGAGGATATGCACCGCATGGCTGAGGCTAACCGCGCATTTGCACACTTCAGATTCTAAGATAGGTATATAGTAAAGGTAAAAAGAATAAAGGATAATTAAAATGGCAAATCGCGATTTAACTTTGACCCGTAACATCGGTATTATGGCTCACATCGATGCCGGTAAGACCACGACCTCTGAGCGTATCCTGTTCTATACAGGTAAGACGCACAAGATCGGTGAGGTGCACGATGGCGCAGCTACGATGGACTGGATGGCCCAGGAGCAGGAGCGCGGTATCACTATCACTTCTGCTGCTACCACTTGCAACTGGACATGGAATAACAAACAATTCAAGATTAACCTGATTGATACTCCGGGACACGTGGACTTCACTGCTGAGGTGGAGCGTTCGCTGCGTGTGCTCGATGGTGCTGTGGCAACCTATTCTGCCGCTGACGGTGTGCAGCCTCAGTCTGAGACTGTATGGCGTCAGGCAGACAAATATAATGTGCCCCGTATTGGTTATGTGAACAAGATGGACCGTTCTGGTGCCGACTTCTTCGAGACAGTACAGCAGATGAGGGACATCCTGGGCGCTAACCCCGTGGTGATTCAGGTGCCCATCGGCGCTGAGGAGAACTTCAAGGGTCTGGTTGACCTGATCAAGATGAAGGCTATTCTGTGGCACGATGAGACCATGGGCGCTGAATACGACATCGAGGAGATCCCCGCTGACATGCAGGCAGAGTGTGACGACTGGCGTAACAAGTTGCTCGAGGCTGCTGCAGAGTACGATGAGGCTTTGATGGAGAAGTACTTCGACGATCCTGCCTCGATCACTGAGGAGGAGATCATTGCTGCTATCCGCAAGGGTACCATCGCTATGCAGTGCACCCCGATGCTGCTCGGTTCTTCATATAAGAACAAGGGCGTACAGCCTCTGCTCGACTATGTGTGTGCTTTCCTGCCCGCTCCCGTTGATGTGGAGATGGTGATGGGTACCAACCCCAACACTGACGAGGAGGAGGGCCGCAAGCCTTCTGAGGCTGAGCCTACATCAGCTCTCGCCTTCAAGATCGCTACCGATCCGTACATGGGCCGTCTGGTGTTCTTCCGCGTCTACTCTGGTAGCGTGAAGGCCGGTTCTTATGTCTTCAATCCCCGTTCTGGCAAGAAGGAGCGTATCAGCCGTCTGTTCCAGATGAACTCAAATAAGGAAATTCCTATGGAGTCGATCGATGCTGGTGATATCGGCGCAGGCGTAGGTTTCAAGGATATCCGCACTGGTGATACCCTCTGTGATGAGGAGAAGCCTATCGTGCTGGAGTCGATGACCTTCCCCGACACCGTGATTTCTATCGCAGTAGAACCGAAGTCTCAGGCCGATGTGGCTAAGCTGGACAATGGTCTGGCTAAGTTGGCTGAGGAAGACCCAACCTTCACCGTACGTACCGACGAGCAGAGTGGTCAGACTATTATCTCTGGTATGGGTGAGCTTCACCTCGACATTATCATCGACCGTCTGAAGCGTGAGTTCAAGGTTGAGTGTAACCAGGGTAAGCCTCAGGTGAACTACAAGGAGGCTATCACGAAGACTGTTATGGGCTATCGTGAGGTTTACAAGAAGCAGTCTGGTGGTCGCGGTAAGTTCGCTGATATTATCGTGAACGTAGGTCCTGTGGATGAGGACTACGATATCAAGGAGAATGGACCTCTGCAGTTTGTCAACGAAGTGAAGGGTGGTAACATTCCTAAGGAGTACATCCCCGCTATCCAGAAGGGCTTCGAGGCATCACTTAAGAACGGTATTCTCGGTGGTTATCCGATGGACAGCCTGAAGGTTGTCGTGGTCGATGGATCGTTCCACCCAGTTGACTCTGACCAGCTGTCGTTCGAGGTTTGTGCCCAGATGGCTTACAAGGCAATCTGCGCTCAGGCTAAGCCTGTACTGATGGAGCCCATCATGAAGCTTGAGGTGGTGACACCTGAGGAGAACATGGGTGACGTGATCGGTGACCTGAACAAGCGTCGCGGTCAGGTAGAGGGTATGGACGAGGCTCGCTCGGGTGCCCGTGTCGTCAAGGCAATGGTTCCCCTGTCAGAGATGTTCGGCTATGTGACTGCTCTGCGTACCATCACTTCTGGTCGAGCTACAAGTTCTATGGAGTACGATCATCACGCTCCTCTGTCTTCTGCTTTGGCTAAGGCTGTTCTTGAGGAAGTGAAGGGTCGTGCAGATCTTGTATAATCAAGTAAAAACGGAGTGCCGCTGAGCAAATGACTCTTTAGCGGCCTCCATTATTAATAACATTTAAAATCAAATAGACAAATGAGTCAGAAAATTCGTATTAAGCTGAAGAGCTACGACCACAAATTGGTCGACAAGTCAGCCGAGAAGATTGTGAAGGCTGTGAAGGCTACTGGCGCTATCATCAGCGGTCCTATCCCCCTTCCCACACACAAGCGTATTTACACCGTCAACCGCTCTACCTTCGTTAACAAGAAGGCTCGTGAGCAGTTCCAGCTGTCAGACTACAAGCGTCTGATCGACATCTACAGCTCGACCGCTAAGACAGTCGATGCCCTGATGAAACTCGAACTCCCCAGCGGTGTTGAGGTTGAGATTAAGGTATAGTAATATCTCAGATGAAAATAATGAAGCGACGTATCTCCGATGCGTCGCTTTATTCGATAAATACGTTATGCGACAAATTGTACAACTTCTTATCATGTGTGGCGCACTCCTGACCTTCACGGGTTGTGGAGATGATAAGTCTGTGAGACATTTGCCGCACTTGGATGATACACCCTATCAGGCTGATTCGGTGCTGGTGGCTTATGCTACCCAGCCTGAACGGGCACTCACTCTGCTCGATTCGGCATTGCTCCTTGGAAACATCAGCGACTACCGTGGTCAGTTCATCCGCGCCAAGATATATAGTAAGTCACTCATGGAGCAACGCCAAGACTCGGCCATCATTATCTGCAAGGCATTGCTTCTCCACGACTCCGTACGTAACGAGCCTAGTGAGCAAGAGGGTGTTCTCGATATGCTCATCGCTGCCAGTCGTGCCAAGCGCGATGACGAGCAGTATCTGCGCTGGGCTACACAGAAGGCCGAACTATGCCAAAAACAGGGGGAAGAGACTGAACAATGGCGCACGGAGGCCGATATCGGTTTGGTCATGACGTTCCTGGGACAGGTGGATGAAGGAATCACGATACTTGACGAGGCCATAAACCACCTTGATGCCCCAGGCAGTATTGACCGTATGGATGCATTCATCGTTGCTGTAAAACGGAAAATCAACGCTCTTAATGAGTTAGGTCGCAACGACGAGATTATCCCGTTAGCGCAGCGTATCCTTGACCGTCTTGACCACTATGAGCAGCATGTCAAGGACTACGCCGAGGACAGCTACCGCCTTTCATGGAGCGATAGTCCCAATGACCGTGACCGCTATCTGGACTTTAGCCGTGCCCAGGCATGGGGATTCATGGCCCAGGCGTATGCCTTGATGGATGAAAAGGAGAAAGCCCACGAGTATCTGTCACTTTTCGACCATAGCGACTACGGCCAGACATTCGCAGCGCGTCGCTTTATTGTCTCCACGCAGGTCGCACTAGGCATGTACGATGAGGCTCTGAGCACTTCCAATGAGATAGAGCGTCGTTTGGGTGCTGACACGATCAACAATAATTATACTGCCATCCTCCGCTCACGTGCCGTTGCAGCCCGTGCCCAAGGCCGTATTGCAGAGGCCTACGATTACCAAACGCGCTATGCTGCTCTCTCTAAGGTGGTCAGTGATAGCCTGCACCGAAGTGAGGCACACGATTACGCTGCCCGCTATCATGCCCAGGAGCTGCAACTTGAGATTCAAGAGAAAAAGGCTGAAGCCGAGCGTTTACATTTCGTCAGCCTTGCTGTGGCTCTTATTGCCCTGTTGGCCATCGCATTCGCCATCTACTTCTTCCGTCAGAAACGTATTGTCAGTGAGAAGAACCATGCCCTGGTGCGCATGATTAATGCTATGCAGCCCAAACCTGTCGACTCGAATGCCATCGATGATGTCGATTCGGAGCTCTTTGAGCATATCGACACGGCCATCCGTAACGAACGCCTCTACGCGAATGTCGGCCTGCAGCGTCAGGATATCTGTGATCGTTTCAATATCAGTCGGCATACATTAAACGACTTGCTGGCGGTGCACGCTGACGGTCAGTCCTTCCCGCAGTATGTCAATACAATCAGGCTGGGAAAGGTGCTATGTCTGCTTCGTGACGAACCTGCTAAGACTGTCTCGGCTATTGCCACCGAAGTAGGTTTTACACCTGCCAATCTCCGTGAACAATTCAAACGTAAATATGGTATGACTCCCGTTGAATACCGTCAGAATCTATAAGAGAAAAGGTGTTTATCCCGTTTCCGATGCACGCATTTGGGCCACGTACCAAATGCGTGCATATTTTTTCATCAAAATCCCATAAATTATGAGTAACTTTGCAAATGAAACATCAACCAAATGGATAAAGATCTATTCAAGACCATCGATTCAGTTATCCGCACGGAACGTCTTTACGCACAAGTCAACCTGATGCGTGAGGATATTATGCGGCGCTTTGCTATTGGACGTCATCATCTGAATGATCAGCTCAATACCTTTGCCGATGGAATGTCTTTCCCACAATACATCAACTCCATCCGCATGGAGGTCGCTTACGACCTGCTTACCAAACATCCGGAGAAGAGTATTACTGAAATAGCTCGTGAGGTGGGACTTACTGCTCCCAACTTTCGCGAGCAATTCAAGCGTTGCTACGGCATCACGCCAGCAGAATACCGCTCTGGACTTGTCGCCACTGACGAAGAATAATTGTCTATTAGCATAAATGTACGCGCAACAAAGTCTTCAAGATACCCTCTTCCTCATGCTCTACGGCGGCGTTGCCATTTTGGCCTTGGTAATAGGTCTTTATCTATGGTTAAGACGTAGCAACGCCATAGTGTCTGATGTTACTCCCCCGATGGCGCTGCGTTTATGGACAACAGTCTTCTTCGTCACGGTAGCACTGAGCCATGTATGGTGGTATGTGCTTGGCGTTTATTGGCTGACGGCCGACCGTCTGGTACGCGATATTGTGGCTGTTACACTCGACCATGTCACCCTTGTGCCGTTTGTGATGGCCCTTTTGCTGCGCATGTTGCAGGATCGTCAGCGTCCTCTCTGGCCCTGGGGTTTGGCTCAATTACCAATCGTTGTGGCTGCTACCGTGGGTGTTAACAGGCATGACGAGTTTTATGGCTTTGAGGTGACGGCTTGTTGGCAAGTGGTTGTCATGACAATCTTTGTCATCTATTACATACGTGCACTTATACTGTACGGCCGTTGGCTGCATGAGAACTATGCTGACCTTGAACACAAGGAGGTGTGGCAGAGTCTGCTTTTCGTGGCCGCTCTTTTTTTTGTCTATGAGGTCTATTTCACGAACCCAGGAGAGATGGTAAAAGAGTATTTGGCACAGGTGGAGACGCTCGCCATCATTGTTTTCCTCCTCTGGCGCGTCGAGACGCTGCAGGAACTTGACGATAAGTTGCCAGATGTCAGCCAAGCTGATAAACCACTTATGAGCCAGCCCACAACCAACAACATCCAGCAACTGCTGAAAACATATTGCGAGGACAAACAGCTCTATCTCCAGCATGACCTCACTCTGCAGCGACTCGCTACAATTATCGGCACAAATAGAACCTATCTGAGTGGCTATTTTGCCCAACAAGGTTTTACTTACAATACCTATATTAACAGACTGCGCATTGACCACTTTATCCGTCTTTATCGTGAGAGCGTGAACTCGGCACAAGTTATGACAGCCGTGCAGCTTGCCCAGCAGAGCGGATTCCGCAGTTACAGTACTTTTGCTATCGCCTTTAAGCAGTTCAATGGGCAGACTTTTGCTACCTGGATGAAGCTTCAGGCTACATCCAACTCTTAGAATTTACAAAAATAGTCTCAAAATTTGCAATAATTACCTTCGCAAGGTCTTAGCCTCTTGCTAAATCGATAGAAAAATGCTACTTTTGTAGGGTGAAAAAGTGTAATCAGCAAGAAAGATAACGATTAGAATATGTACCAAGGGAAAAGGATGATTCAGCCACCCTATTTAAAGGCGGGGGACAAGGTAGCCCTTGTGTCTCCTGCCTATTGGGTGCCGCAAGAAGCCTTGCAGATGGCTGCTGAAGTCATAAAGAGTTGGGGGCTACAACCCGTAATTGGTCCCCACACCAATAATCTTAATGTCAATGCCTATGCAGGAACAGCAGACGAGCGTGCTGCCGATATGATTTGGGCTTTCGAGGACGATTCGGTTAAGGCAATTCTATGTTCGCGCGGCGGCTATGGTTCCATTCATCTGTTAGGCCGTATCCCACAAGAGACCTTTCTTCAGCACCCGAAATGGATGATTGGTCATGGTGACATCACCATGCTGCTCTATGCTGTGGCAGGTGCAGGCCTGATGAGTATCCACGGACCTATGGCCTTCCAGATAGCAAGTTGCCAGGAGCCGGCAAGCAGCATCACTCGTGACATCCTGTTTGGCAACCTGCCCCAATTCATTGTTCCCGGCAATCCCTATAACCGTTGCGGACATGCAGAGGGCATCCTTATAGGGGGCAACCTCTCCAGCTACGCCGTTGTGGCAGGAACCAGATTCCAACTCCCACCTAAACAAGACATTATTCTTTTTATAGAAGAGGTGGAAGAATCGTTGCACAGCATAGACCGATTGTTCTATATGCTGACTCTGCAACACGACTTTGAAAGAGTGAAAGGTATCATCCTGGGCACGTTCAGCTCCATCAGGTACGATCTTCAGTATGGCAGTGTCGAGCAAATGCTGATAGCACATCTGAATCAATACGAGATTCCCGTGTGTTGCGGATTCCCTGTGGGCAGCAATAGTTGCATACCACTAATCGAAGGCGCCCCCTGCTCACTGGATGTGACAACCGAAAACGCCATGCTGAGTTTCAATATCAAAGGATCCGTGCAACCCTATGATGTGGATATCGTAACCCCTAAACTGATAAAGGAAAAAGAACTATAACACATACATGGACGAGAAGGTCATAAAAGAGATCAGAGGGACAGTCTGTCCCTTCTATGTTGTGATAATTTCCAAATCCACCAAATAATAGGCTGATTATTTTTTCTTTGCTGTACACTTGTACCCTTTTGGGGTACATGTCGTTGTGTATTCGTTTGTATTGTTGGGCTTGTTTCCGTATCTTTGCGGAGTCAATCTTTATATGCCTATGGAAGAAGAGAAACCTAAGAAGAAACGGAAGAAGAAAGCCGCCGAGGACGGTGAGCCGAAGGAACACCGGAAGAGCTGGCGCGAGGATTATGCGACGGTCGAGGATATCAAGACGTTCCTCGGCGGGAGACTGTACCTCAGACATAATGTGGTGACGGGTAGGGTGGAGTGCAAGATTCCTGAGGCCGACACCTTCAGCGGCAGCAGACTGGCGGCTGCTGACTGGCAGCCCGTCAACGACCGCATCGTGAACTCGCTGTCGGCGGTCTATCTGGGGCGTGCCCTGGGTGAACTGGGCTTCCAGCGTGTGAAGTACAACGGCGTGCGGGGCTATATCGTGGTGTGCCGCAGCGGCGACGAGATGCATGCGGCCCAGCAGTCGATGGCCATGCAGGCGGAGAAGGAGTCAGGGTCAGTGGACAGTAGTGGACAGTACTTCTAGAAAACTTCTCACGCGTACCGCGCGCACACGCGGTACGCGTGAGAAATCCTTATAATCTACTGTCCAGTACTGTCCACTGTCCAATAACCAAGCCTTATTCGGCAATAACCCTGCCTTATTTGAAAATAACCCTGCCTTATCGCGCGATAAGGCAGGGTTATTGCGTCCCGTTGGTAGCAAACGAGCAAGCTCGAGCGATTGATGTTCAGGGGCGGCCGAGGGTGTCGAAGATAAGGGACACCTCAACGGGGAGAAAGGTGCGGCGCTTGCAGGCCAGCAGATTGTGCAGCTGGGGATAGTCGGACATGTAGAGGCGCAGCTTGGCCCACGCTGCGCGGGGACAGATGGCCGGGAAATAGAGCTGGGCCAGCTCCGTACGGCCGTAGGCTTTGATTGTTGTTTCCATACTGCAAAGATACGAAAAAATATCGGGATATGCAAGGCTTTTGACTGATAAAAAAGCATACAATTCACAATAACTCATATCAAGCGCTACTAATGCATCCTGGAAGCTATAAAGGCTTGGATTCGGCTTGAAAATTCTGTATCTTTGTATCAGCTCCGGAGGCTAAGTGAACAATAAGTTTAATTCTTTTAAAAACGTTGCATTATGATTGAATTGTATCTATCGAAAGTGACCGAGACTACGGAATCGGAACAGGCGGGCAAGCTCTACGCCCGTGTGAGTTACAAACAGACGCTGAGCGTACAGGACATGGCCCACCACATGGCCGAGCACAACACGATGTTCTCGGAAGGCTCCATCACCGGTATCCTCATCGACTTCGTGAAGTGCGTGCGCGAGCAGGTGCTCATGGGCAACACGGTGAAGATCGACAACCTGGCCATCTTCAAGGCCACCGTCGAGGCCAATGCCCTGGAGACGATGTACGACGCTGAGCAGGACAAGGTGGCCTCGGCTACCATCGGCAACCTGGCCGAGGGCGCGAAGACCGGTCCTGCCGTGAAGGTGATCAAGCTGCTGGCCCAGAGCACGGGCGACTTCACCCGCGACGAGCTGAAGAAGGACGTGAAGCTGGCTTGGACCGACAAGACCAAGGCTGAGATCGCAGCCGCGAAGGGCACGTCGACCGGCACTTCCGAGGGTGGCGAGAGCCAGAGCGGCAACGGCGGCTCGCAGAGTCAGGGAGGCGGTTCTTCGACAGGTTCTGGAACCGAACCCGGCGGCGGTACCAACACAGGCGGTGGCACCAACACCGGTGGCGGTGACGATAATGGCGGAGGCGACGACGGTGACGACGGCCTCGACAAGGACTAGGGCGATGTGTGAAGTAAGATGTAAGAAGTAAGGTGTATGATGTATGAAGATTAATCGTATTAAAATCGGGAAGGTCCTGAAGTTCGTAGGGTCGCTGATTACCCTTGTGATCACCACCTTCTTTGTTGGCAGTTGCGTATGAGAACCATCACTATGATCATTATCCACTGTTCTGCAGTGAAGCCCGACCAGACAAGCTCGGCCGCTCAGATCGATACGTGGCATCGCCGTGACAACCACTGGAAATTTGGTATCGGCTACCACTACGTGATCCGCCGTGACGGAGCGATAGAGCCAGGTCGTCCGGAATGGCTGATTGGCGCCCACTGCGTGAACCACAACGCCCACTCCATCGGCGTCTGCTACGAGGGCGGGCTCGACATCCGCGGTCAACCCGCCGACACGCGCACAGAGGCGCAGAAGGCTGCCATGCGACGACTGCTTGAGGAACTGCATGCGCGCTATCCCCGCGCCGTGATCGTCGGTCATCACGACCTGGATCACCAGAAGGATTGCCCTTGCATCCCCGACGTCGTCCATGAGTATGCCGGCCTGCAGCCGAAGTGAAATTTTCCCGTATCATTCGTTGGTACGGGATTTTATTTTGGGGACAGGCTTCATTTCATCAGCCATTTTTTTCCATTAGCGATCACCACCCCTCATGCCGGCGGTGCTATTGATTTTTGTTTTGTATATTTCTCCCTAAACATTTGAAAGATTCAGGAAAAAATCGTATCTTTGCAGTCAAAAGCATTTATCAACAAGAAATAATCAACAACCAATTAGAAATGATGAAACGTATTTTGATGATCCTATTGGCCGTAGGGCTGAGCACAATTGGGATGACAGCGCAGAAGAGCGCGATGGAAGTGGTTAACGCGATGTCGCCAGGCTGGAATCTTGGCAATACCTTCGAGGCCTCATCGGGTCAGGGGGCCCTGTTCAACAACAAGGCCGGTCTCAATGCAGAAACCAGCTGGCAAGGGACGAAAACCACACCCGAACTGATTGAATTTGTGAAGGCGCAGGGATTCAGGTCTGTGCGCATTCCTTGTGCGTGGGTGCTGGGACATATCAGCGACGCCACCCAATACACGATCGACAAGGACTGGATGGCCCGAGTGAAGGAAGTGGTGGACTATTGCATCAAGGCCGACCTCTATGTGGTGCTCAACGACCATTGGGACGGTGGCTGGCTCGAGGAGCACATCGCTGATACGGATCAGGCTAAGGTGGCGAAGAACAAAGAGGTGCTGAAGGCCGTCTGGACGCAGATAGCAGAGGCGTTCAAAGACTACGACCAACGACTGATCTTCGCGGGACTTAACGAGCCCAATACGGAGGACAGCCCCAAAGCAACGACCATCGACAACCTGCTGGCCTACGAACAGGTGTTTATTGATGCCGTCCGTGCTGTAGGAGGAAAGAACAATGACCGCGTGCTCGTGGTACAGGGGCCTTCGACCAATATCGACAAGACGGTGAAGTATGCCTCGAGATTCTTTCAACTGAATGATCCCGCAAAGAATCTGCTGGCCATCGAGGTGCACTATTACAACCCCTGGCAGTTCTGGGGCATGGAGAAGGATGAGTCATGGGGAAAGGTTTTCTACTACTGGGGCAAGAACAACCATCTAAGCGGTTCTCAGCATAATGCCACCTGGGGCGAGGAGGACACGATGAGAGAGCAGATGATGGCAATGAAAACCAATTTCGTGGATAAGGGTATGCCTGTGGTGATTGGTGAGTTCGGAGCCAACTGGCGCAACCTTTCAGCACTGAAGAGCGAGGATCAGGCGAAACACGACGCCAGCATCCGATTTCACTATTACGAACTGCACCGTTTGTGTAAGGAACTGGGGGGTATGGTGCCGATGACGTGGGACATCAATTATACGAACCAGGGGGGCGTGAAGGGTGTGATGACGCTCATCGACCGCAAGAACCTCAAGATCTATTGTAAACCGGCGATGGAAGGCATCATCGAAGCCTATGGCAAATCTTCGGGCGTCAGTAGAGTCAAAATTGCGAATCCCGAAAGCAAGGGCGTGTATAATCTCCGCGGTCAACAGGTGGCTGACGACCTGTCGGCATCGCTGTCCTCAGGCATCTATATCTATCAGAATGAGAAACTCACTATCAAATAGAAGAATACACCTATGACGATGAAACGAATAGCTGTCATCATCATGATGGTATCTGCCTGCATCACTATGAGGGCGCAGACGAGGTATGCACCTTTCAGGCCGCTGCCCAACGAGAACCAGCTGCGGTGGCAGGATATGGAGATGTATGCTTTTATACACTACTCGCTGAACACGTATACCGATCAGGAATGGGGTTTCGGCAACGAAGACCTGAAGTTGTTCAACCCCTCTGACCTCGACTGCCGCCAGTGGGCTCGCGTTTGCAAGCAGGCAGGCATGAAGGGCATCATCTTCACCGCCAAACACCATTGTGGCTTTTGCATGTGGCCGAGTGCCTATACGGAATACTCGGTAAAGAATACACCGTGGAAGAACGGCAAAGGTGATGTGGTGCGCGAGCTGGCTGATGCCTGCCGCGAGGAGGGGCTGAAGTTTGCCGTCTATCTCTCGCCCTGGGATCGTAACCACAAAGACTATGGTCGTCCGGAATACGTCACCTACTTCCGCAACCAACTGCGCGAGTTGCTCACCAATTACGGAGAGATTTTCGAAGTATGGTTCGATGGGGCTAACGGTGGCGACGGTTGGTATGGCGGTGCGAACGAGACACGCAAGATAGACGGAAAAACCTATTACGGGTGGGCTGAAACATTCCGTATGATCCGCGAACTGCAACCCAAGGCTGTCATCTGGAACGATGGCGGCGACCGCGGTGACCTGCGTTGGGTTGGTACAGAGGCCGGCAATGTGGGTGAGACCAACTGGAGTCTGATGCCTTCGAAGGGCGAAACGCCCTGGCACATGCTGCACTATGGTGTGGAAGATGGCGATGTATGGTGTCCGGGAGAGACCAATACGAGCATACGTCCTGGCTGGTTCTACCATGAGACAGAGAATGAACACGTGAAGAGTCTGTCGAAACTGATGGACACCTATTATAAATCGGTGGGACGGAACTCTACGCTGCTGCTCAATTTCCCCATCGCGCCCAATGGTCGTATCCATCCTAACGACAGTCTGCGCGGCATCGCCTTTAAGAAGATGATTGACGAGGTGTTTAAGACGAACCTTGTTGAAAAAGCAAAGATACAAACTAAGGCATCTGAAACCATCATAGATTTCGGCAAGCCTACCGTCTTTAACCGTTTCCTCGCTGAAGAAGATATCGCTCTGGGACAGCGGGTAAAGAAATTCACGCTAGAGGCTCTGGTCGACGGGAAATGGCAGTCGCTGAAGGATGCTTTAGTCGAGAATGGAGACGGTTTGACCACCATCGGCCACCGTCGCATCATCTGTTTTCCAACGATTAAGGCCACAAAACTGCGCTTCACCATCACAGATGCCAAGGCCGAACCTATCATCAAGAAGATGGGCGTGTATCTGGCTCCCGAACTCAACGCCGACATTCCCAATAGCGGCGAGAAGAAATCCTCTGGCCTGCACATCTTCTTCAGCAGTCCTACGCAGATGATGATCGACTGGGACAAGGAGCAGACCATCACCTCGTTCCGCTATCTGCCACCACATAATACGAAAGATGGTACTATCACCCATTACACCCTATGGGCCTCTTCCGATTGGAGCAAATGGACCAAACTGGCTTCAGGTGAGTTCTCGAATATCGTGAATAATCCCATCTGGCAGACCATCAAGTTCCCCGCTACTAAGGCCCGCATCCTCAAATTTGATGCCGAAAGGTTAGCAGCAGGTGAAAGGATGGCGTTCGGAGATATTGAAGTTGTAACAGAATTGAATGCTCAGGGATTTAAGAATCCTGTACTGCCGGGGTTTCACGCCGATCCCAGTGTTTGCCGAGTGGGTGACGACTTTTATTTGGTGAACAGCACATTCCAGTATTTTCCTGGCGTACCCGTGTTCCACTCAAAAGACTTAGTGAATTGGGAACAGATAGGTAACTGTCTGACCCGTCCGTCGCAGGTTGACCTGAAAGAGACTGACGGCAATAGTGGCATCTATGCACCCACCATCCGCTATAACAACGGTCGGTTCTACATGGTGACGACGGTCTTTCCCTCGCGCCGCCACTTCTATGTTTGGACTGATCATCCCGACGGCGAGTGGTCAGAGCCCATTGTAATTGACTTTACCATCGGCAGTTGCGACCCCACGCTCTATTTTGAAGATGGGAAATGCTATTTCCTTTGGAAGGAAGGCGACATCAAGATCTGTGAGATTGATGTGGAAACAGGTAAGCAATTGGGAGAGATTCATCATTTGGGGACAGGCCTTGGCGGACGCTATCCAGAAGGTCCGCACATCTATAAAAAAGACGGTTACTACTATCTGCTATTAGCTGAGGGCGGTACAGAGCATGGGCATCATGTGAACATCCTACGAAGCAGGAGTCTGTTCGGTCCCTACGAGTCGAACCCCGCCAACCCCATCCTATCACACTTCAACATGAAAATGCAGAACAGTCCGATTCAAGGCTTGGGCCATGCCGACCTCGTTCAGGCAACCGATTCCACATGGTGGATGATCTGCCTGGGCTACCGCACCAGCGGATATCTGCAGCATGTGATGGGACGCGAGACCATGCTGGCACCTGTCACGTGGGAGAAAGGTGGATGGCCGGTGGTAAACGGCGACGGTACGCTACAAACGGACATGAAATGTCGGACGCTACCGTTAGTGCCCATGGCAAAAGACCCTATCAAGGAAGAATTCGATTACATCAAGCGCAATGTTCCCAAAGACAGCTATCATTCGTTAGGATTGCCAATGGGATGGATGAGTCTATGCAATCCCGACTACACAAAATACTCCCTTTCAGAGCGCAAGGGCTGGCTTCGTCTCCGCCCCAGCACGACCGACCTCAGCACGACGGCTAATCCTACGTTCGTTGCCCGCCGACAGACGGAACTGAACTTCTCAGCCACTGCCTTGCTTGATCTGTCCCATTTGACGGAAGGCATGCAAGCAGGCATCACAGCCTATGCCGCACCATTGAACCACTATGATGTGGTGGCAGAGAAACGGAACGGCACCATTTACATCAAGTCGAATGTCCGATTAGGTCAGACCAGCCACAGCGAAAAGGATTTCCCCCTCAACGGTACCCGTGCCTACCTTCGCATCACTTCCGACAAGGATTATTACTATCTGCAAGCATCTTCCGACGGCACGAACTTCATAGAACTGGCCAAGATGGAATACCGTTTTCTCAGCACCGAGACCATCGGCGGCTTCACTGGTGTCATGCTCGGCCTCTTTGCGCAGAGCAACAGCAAGACAAATGGCTATGTAGATATCGATTGGTTTGAATACAAGTAATGATTGGAAGAATATGAAAAGAAGTCTGACTTTCGTATTAGTTATATGCTCGACCTTGATTGCCAGAGCACAAGTGAACGACTGGGAGAACCCCTCAGTATTAAGCATCAACAAACTGCCGTATCACGCTACCCTGCAACTGCCATCGAAAGAGAAGGCGTGCAAGGAAATTGTGAGTCTGGGCGGACAGTGGCTGTTCCATTGGTCAAAGGACCCAGAGAGCCGCCCGGCA
>JAEEGH010016695.1_pt1 | contig 15761 bp, 8 predicted proteins | sample 9134181 | NCBI WGS metagenome assembly JAEEGH01 (sample SAMN16246544, study PRJNA631951) | gut metagenome | biome: gut microbiome; feature: rumen; material: DP-attached | host: Bos | place: Iran: Karaj | collected 2018-10 | reverse complement strand
TACTACAAGTTATAAGAAAATCCGCCGGGCCAAAGCCGGCGGATTTCTTTTATTCCAGCCATTTCAGGAAATCGTCCACGCGGGCGCGGGAGACCGTCGGCTCGAAGGGCGGCGCGGGCTTCAGCTCGAGCCGCAGGCGGCCGCTGAAATGGCGGCTGACGCTCTTGACGGCGCTGCGCGCGACGATCGCGCCGCGCGAGGCGCGGAAGAAGCGCTCCGGGTCGAGATCCTGCTCGAGGGTGTCGAGCGTGGTCTCGACGAGGTAGCGCGCACCTTCGTCGGTCATCAGGTAGTTGGCCTTCTCTTCGGCGAAGAAGAAGGCGATCCGGTCCGTGGGGACGGGGATGATCTGCTCGCCGACATAGACCACGATGCGCTCCTTGTAGGCCTTGGGCCGGCGCCCCTCCACCACGGCCAGGAGCTTCTCCACGTCGATCGCCGGGGCCGTGGCGGCGCGCTCGCGGCAGCGGCCCACCGCGCGCGCCAGCTCCTCGGCGCCGATGGGCTTGAGGAGATAGTCCACGCTCCCGGCCTCGAAGGCCTTGAGGGCGTAGGATTCGTAGGCGGTAGTCATGATGACCTGCGCGCGCACGGGCACCTGCCGGAAAATCTCGAAGCAGTCGCCGTCGGAGAGCTCGACGTCCATGAAGATGAGGTCGAGCGGCGGGTTGGAGGCGAGGTATTCGACGGTGCTGCGCACCGAATCGGTGGTCTGGACCACTTCAATATCGGGGAAATGTGTCTTGAGCAGGCGGACGAGCTGCGCCTGGGCCATGCGCTCGTCCTCGACAATCAGGGCTTTCATCATAGTCTCATTATAGGAGCGGAAGGGTGACGGTGTAGTTCTGGTCGTCCGAGCGGACGACGATGGACTTGCCGGACAGGTCACGGTACTGCTGGCGGATGTATTGGAGGCCCAGCCCGGTCGAGGCGACCTGGGTGAGCTTGGGATTGCGGTTGTTGGTCACGGTGACCTTCTCGCCGGAGGCGCAGACCTTGATGCGGAGCGGCTTGTCGCGGTCGATGGCGTTGTGCTTGGTGGCGTTCTCGATGAGCAGCTGCACGCAGCAGGGCACGACCGAGCGCGACATCGCCTCTTCGGGGATGTCCACCAGGACTTCCAGCCCCTCCGGGAAACGGACCTTGAGCAGGTCGACGTATTGCGAGACGAAGTCCATCTCTTCGCGCAGATGGACGGTGGTCTCGTCTTCGCTCCGGATCATGTAGCGGTAGACCTCCGCGAGCTTGTGCGTGTAGCGGCTGGCGTCCTCGCGCGGCTGCTCCTGGATGAGGTAGTCCAGCACGTTGAGCGAGTTGAAGAGGAAATGCGGGTTGACCTGCTGCTTGAGCTTGTGGTAGCGGTATTGGGCGAGGTTGGCCAGCTCGGCGGCCTCGAGGGCGCGCTGCTGCAGCCGCAGGGAGTAGGCGGCGAGCACGAGGATGACGACGAGCGTCATCGAGTAGTCGAGGAGGATGGTGACGGCGGTGTTGCGGCCTTCGTGGGCTTCGGAGAAGAAGAGCAGGATGGCCAGGCGCATCACCAGGATGAAGACGAAGGCGACGAGCAGCCACTTCAGGGAATTGACCTGCTCGACGCTGGCCGCCATCTTGCGCGCGTAGAGGCGCACGGCCCACAGCGTCGCCCAGCCGATCAGGAGCGTGGAGGCGAAGGTGGAGAGGGGATAGATGACGAGCGGCGAGACGAAGAGCGCCCCGAAAAGCAGGGCCGTGCCCCGGCCGAGGAGCACGCCGATCACGTTGACCAGCACGACGGAAATGGCTGTCATCTTGCCGTCTACGCGGCAACGCAGGCACAACAGGACGACCAGAAGCATCGTCAGCAGGGTCAGCATCATCTCGTCTGCGAGACCCGCCAGCCGGCAGCCCAGGGCGACGGCTGCGTGGAGCAGCGCAAAACCGAGAATAATCCAGAACTCTTTTGAAATCTTCATAATATAGCGGTTGAAGATAATAAATTTTCTTCCTAATTCGACCATTCATCCCGAAAATAATACCATTCATCCATTTCAATTTTTTCGCGCGTGAAAGATTTTTCAATTTTGCAGCGATTGACAATAACACTAAAAATGCAAACCAATAAGCTCACTTTCTGGCAAATGTGGAATCTCAGCTTCGGCTTCTTCGGAGTGCAGATTGCCTATGCCCTGCAGAGTGCAAATATCAGTCGCATCTTCGCTACGCTCGGTGCCGATCCGCACCAGCTGAGCTTTTTCTGGATCCTTCCCCCGCTGATGGGCATGCTGGTGCAGCCGCTCATCGGTAAGTACTCCGACCGCACGTGGTGCCGGATGGGCCGCCGCAAGCCGTACCTGCTTGTGGGCGCCATCGTGGCCGTCCTCGTGATGGCGTTCCTGCCCAACGCGGGCAGTCTCAATTTCAGCAGCCGCCTGCTGCTCGGCCTCAACGGCGCGATGTGGTTCGGCCTGTTCTCCCTGATCTTCCTGGACACGTCCATCAACGTGGCCATGCAGCCGTTCAAGATGATGGTCGGCGACATGGTGGGCGAGGAGCAGAAGGCCCAGGCCTACTCCATCCAGTCGCTGCTCTGCAACGCCGGGAGCCTCGTGGGCTACCTCTTCCCGATCTTCTTCACCTGGATCGGCATCGCCAACACCGCCCCCAAAGGCGTCATCCCGCCGTCCGTGGTGTGGAGCTTCTACTGCGGGGCCGCCATCCTGATCCTCTGCGTGCTCTATACCTTCGCGAAAGTCAAGGAGATGCCGCCGGCAGAGTACGCCGCCTTCCACGGCATCGAGATGCCCGGTCAAGCCGGGCATGACGAAACGGCTGGGCAATCCAGTGTCACGCCCGGCAACTACCGGGCGTCTAAGCCGGGCCTGCTGAAGCTCCTCCTCCACGCCCCGCGGACCTTCTGGACCGTGGGTCTGGTGCAGTTCTTCTGCTGGGCCGCCTTCATGTACATGTGGACCTACAGCAACGGCGCCATCGCCGCCAACTGCTGGGGCACGACCGACACCGCCTCGGAGGGCTACCAGGCCGCCGGCAACTGGGTGGGCGTCGTGTTCGCCGTCCAGGCCGTCGGCTCCATCCTCTGGGCCATCGTGCTGCCGAAGTTCAAGTCCCTGCGCCTCGCCTACGTGGTGAGCCTGCTGATCGGCGCGGTGGGATTCATCTCCATCGCCTTCATCCACAACCAGTACCTGCTGTTCGTCTCGTACTTCCTCATCGGAGCAGCCTGGGCGGCCATGCTGGCCCTGCCCTTCACCCTGCTCACCAATGCGCTGAACGGGGAGCACATGGGTTCATACCTGGGCCTGTTCAACTGCACGATCTGCCTCCCGCAGATCGTGGCGGCGGCCCTGGGCGGACTGGTGCTGGGCCTGGTCGGCGGCGTGCAGGCCAACATGCTGGTGCTCGCCGGCATCCTGCTCATCTGCGGATGCTTCGCCGTGGCCCTTGTCAAGGAAAACAAATGATTCAAATATATTTAATTAACCCAACCCAATGAAAAGAATCCTATCCATCCTTGCCTCCATCGCGCTCTCGGGCGTGATAGGCGTCTCCGCATGGGCCCAAGGCTATGCGGTCCGGGGTGTGGTTGTGGACCAGATGGGTCCCGTGGTCGGTGCCGCCGTCGTAGAGGCGGGCACGACCAACGGCTCAGTGACCGACCTGGACGGCAACTTCTCCCTCAGGGTTTCTTCGCCCGATGCGACCATCGAAGTGAGCTGCATCGGCTACACCTCGCAGACCTTCAAGGCATCCGCCATGCCGGCCACCATCACCCTCCACGAGGACAACGAGTTCCTTGACGAGGTCGTGGTCATCGGCTACGGTACCGTCAAGAAGAGTGACCTCACCGGATCCGTCGCGACCGTCAAGGCCGACGAGATCAACAAGGGTGTCATCACCACCCCGGCCGACCTGCTCCGCGGCAAGAGCGCGGGCGTGGTCGTGACTTCCGGTTCCGGTATGCCGGGCTCCGGCGCCACGATCCGTATCCGCGGAGGCGCTTCCCTGAACGCATCAAACGACCCGCTCATCGTCATCGACGGTCTGCCTGTGTCCAATGGTGGCATCTCCGGCATGTCCGACCCGCTGTCGTCCATCAATCCGGAGGACATCGAGAGCTTCACCGTGCTGAAGGACGCTTCCGCGACCGCCATCTACGGTTCCCGCGCCTCCAACGGCGTCATCGTGATCACCACGAAGAAGGGTGCCAAGACCGGCACCGCCCTGCCGAAAGTCGCTATTGACTTCACCGCTTCCGTCAACACGATCGCAAAGTATCACGACCTGCTGACCGGCGACCAGATGCGTTCGCTTATTGCAGACCGCGTGGACCGCGGCCTGACCGCTCCCGCCGCCCTGGAAGCCCTGGGTTCCGCCAACACGGACTGGCAGCGCGAGATCTACCAGGTCGCCCCGACCTATGACGGCAACATCAGCTTCAACGGCCGCGCCGGCTTCCTGCCGTACCGCCTCTCCGGTGGCTTCACCTCCCAGAACGGTACCCTCAAGGGGTCCAAGATGAACCGCGGGACCCTGTCCCTCAACCTGTCCCCGAGCTTTTTCGACCAGCACCTGACCGTCAACCTCAACGGCAAGGGCACCTATGCGAAGAACTGGTATGCCAACCAGGGCGCCATCGGATCCGCCCTGCGCTACGATCCGACCCAACCGATCCACGACTCCGGCATCAACAGCCTGAACGGCTACCGCATCTGGCGCAAGTCCAACGGTGAGATCAACTCCATGGCCACGCTGAATCCCGTCGCCATGCTGAATGACCTCAGTGACACGGCCGACGCCTACCGGTTCATCGGCAACGCCCAGTTCGACTACAAGATCCACGGTTTCGAGGATCTCCGCCTCAACCTCAACCTCGGTATGGACTGGGCCAAGTCCAACGGCGTGACCGACCTCGCCATGGGTTCCGAGTCTTCCTACCACAGCACCGAGCAGTCCGGCAGCGGCTCCCACACCGTCTACGACTACAGCCGCATGAACACAACCCTCGAGTTCTACGCCGACTATAATAAGACCTTTGCAGAGGACCATAACCTCGACCTGATGGCCGGTTACTCCTGGCAGCGTTTCTACAACGACAGCAACTCGCTTACGACCAAGATCAGCGACGGCTCCAAAATCAAGAGCGCTGTCTACAAAGGGGAACTGTTCCTGATCTCCTTCTTCGGCCGCGCGAATTACAATTACGCCGACAAGTACCTGTTGACAGCAACGGTCCGCGCTGACGGCACCTCCCGTTTCCAGAACCACAAGTGGGGTATCTTCCCGTCCGTGGCCTTCGGCTGGAACATCCTCAAAGAGGATTTCATGTCCGACGCCTCCAACCTTTCCGCCCTCAAGATGCGTCTGTCCTGGGGCCAGACCGGCCAGCAGGATGTGGGTGACTATTACGCAACCTTCGCAACCTATTACACCAACTGGCAGGGTTCCTACTATCAGATCGGCGGCAGGCAGGTCGTCCCCCAGACCGCCCTCGGTTACAACCCCGAACTGAAGTGGGAGACCACCACGACCTACAACGTCGGTTTCGATCTGGGTCTGTGGCGCGACCGCCTCACGCTCAATCTCGACTTCTACAAACGAGACACCAAAGACCTGCTCTCCAACATCCAGGTCCCGGCCCTGTCCAACCTGATCAACTATCTGGACAGCAACATCGCCTCTTTGACCAACTACGGCGCAGAGATGGAACTCAACGGCGTGCTCATGGAGACGCGTGACCTCAGCTGGACCGCCGGTCTCAACCTGGCCTATAACCACAACGAGATTACCAAACTCAACGACACCAAGGGCGAGAGCACCGGTGTGCGCACCGGCGGCATCGCCGGCGGTACCGACAACTGGGTGCAGATGCACCAGGTCGGCCACGCGGCCAATTCCTTCTATGTGTACGAGCAGGTATACGACCAGAACGGCGCCCCGATCTTCGGCCAGTATGTGGACCGCAACAACGGCGGCGACGGTGTGATCAACGAAGCGGACCGCTTCTTCTTCCACAAGCCGTCTCCGGACGTGACCCTGGGCTTCAACACAAACTTCTCTTACAAGAACTGGACGGCCGCCCTGTCTGCCCACGGCAGTTTCGGCAATTGGGTCTACAACAACGTGGCCTCCAACACCGAGATGTTCAAGGACTTGTGGGTCAACAGCTTTGTGAGCAACCGACTGACCTCCGCGCTGGATTCCCGTTTTGAAGATGCTATGTACATCTCCAGCTACTACGTCCGTAACGCTTCCTTCCTGAAGCTGGACAACTTCACGCTCGGTTATACCTTCCCGAAACTTTTCAACGTGACGCAGGACCGTCCGGCCTCCCTCAACATCTTCGGCACCGTGCAGAACATCTGCACCCTGACCCGGTATGACGGCATCGATCCCGAAGTCTTCGGCGGCATCGACGGCGAAGTCTATCCGCGTCCGCGCACTTTCGTGCTTGGCGTCAAATTCAACTTCTAATCCCGGATAGCATATGAAAACAATCAACTATATTCTCGGAATACTCGCGGTCGCCGCTTCGATGACCGCCTGCGTCGGCGATCTCAACGTGACGCCGATCGATCCGAACAAGGCCACTCCGGAAACAGCCCTCGCGACCGAGGACGGATTCAGCGCCTTCCTCGCCGGCATCTATACGGGCTACGCAACCTCCGGCTATAAAGGCCCGAACGAGGCTCCTTCCATCCAGGGCCTTGACGGCGGCATGAGCCAGTACATCCGTGGCATGATGCACATCTGCGAACTCCCGACCGACGTGTATGTGTGCGGTTGGAACGATGAGGGCGTGCCCGATGTCTGCCAGATGCAATGGGACCAGACCACCGGTCTGATCTATTCCGTCTATTCCCGCATGTTCTTCCAGATTTCCCAATGCAACGAGTTCATCCGCCAGGCTAAAGCCTCGAGCCTGACCTTTGCCAAAAAGGAGGAATATATCGCCGAAGCCCGTGCACTGCGTGCCATGTGCTACTACCATGCTCTGGACAACTTCGGCAACGTCCCCTTCGCCGACGAGACTTCCCGCATTACGGAAATTCCCGCACAGATTTCCCGCGCCGAGCTCTATAAATGGCTGGAAACGGAGATGCTTGACATCGTGAACAACAGTGAACTGGCCGCTCCCCGTCAGGCCGAATACGGCCGCATCGACAAGGGTGCTGTCAAATTCCTGCTTGCCAAACTATACCTCAACGCCGAAGTCTACACCGGCTCCGCCCAGTGGAAGAAGTGTGCTGACATCCTCGCCGACCTGATGGATGACGGGTATAGCCTACACACAACGTCCCGCGGCGGTGTGTTCAGCGCCTATCAGGAACTGTTCCTGGCCGACAACGACAAGTGCACCGATGAGATCCTCTTCGCAATCGAGCAGGATGGCAATGATACCCAGTCCTACGGTGTGACCAACTACCTGATCTTCGCCTTCACGGGCGGCAGCATGAAGTCCTCCGATCTGGGAATCTCCTCCGGTTGGGAGGGCTGCCGCATGACCGAGCAGTTCTACAACAAGTTCGAGGTCCGCAAGGACGCCCGTGCCATCTTCTGGACCAAGGGCCAGACTCCGAGCGTCAACACCCTCGGCACTTTTACCGATGGCATCGCTTTCATGAAGTACAAGAACATCGCTTCGGACGGCACCCCTGGCAAGGCTCAGGGTTTCGTGGACACCGATTTCCCGATGATGCGCTATGCAGATGTCCTTCTGATGGCCGCCGAGTGCTCCCTGCATTCCGAGTCCGGAATCAGCCATAGCGCCGGTTTGAACTACCTCAACCAGGTCCGTTCCCGCGCCGGTGTGCGCACGCTCAGAAACTTCACCGCTGACAACCTCCTCGACGAGCGCGCCCGCGAACTCTACCTGGAGTTGTGGCGCCGCCAGGACCTTGTCCGCTTCAACAAGTTCACTTCCGCTGCTTATCTGTGGGACTGGAAGGGTGGTGTCCGTAACGGCACGGCCGTCGAAGACTATAAGAATCTCTACCCGATCCCGACCTCTGACCGGATGGTCAACGAGGGACTGGAGCAGAACCCCGGTTATGACAAAAGCTAAAAGTATCCTGCCATGAAAAGATTTTTCACTTTCCTTTCTGCCGCAGCCCTCGTCCTGATGGCCGGGTCCTGCGTCAAGGAGCAGTTGACGACTTTTGACTATTCGGAGGCGGATGCGCCCATCCTGCAGTCCAGCGTGACCTTGCTGCCGGATGCCTCGAATCCCAAATCCGTAGTCCTCAACTATACTCCCGCGGTTTTCCACCGCAGTTTCAACCAGAAGATGGACGGCTACCACTCCCTGGCGCTCCTCTCCGTCGACGGTAAACCCGTGGACAGGACCCTCGGCGCCGCTTTCGATGAAGCGACCGGTACCATCACGCTCTCCGTCAGCGCCCTCAACAAGGTCCTGATGGGTCTTGGCTTGTCCGAAGGTGACCACCCCAGCATCGTGGTGGCGGTCCGCGCTTCCATCCAGCCGACCCTCTATGATTCTTCCGTGCTGAGTTACGTCCAGTCGACAGGCACCGCGACCATCACCGGCTTCACCGTGACCGCCCCGCAGGGCAGCCCGTATCCGGAGTATACCGTGGAGAGCGAGTGGAGCGTCACCGGCGCCTTGAGCGCCTACGCCGAAGCCGGATTCAGTGATTGGAGCAGCGACCTGCAGATGTGGTCCAACGCCGACGGCACCAAACACGTCGCCAAGGCCGTTTCCCTCAAGGAGGGCGACGAACTGAAGTTCCGCAAGGACCAGGCCTGGACCGACAACTTCGGCGGCAGCTTCAGCGCTCTGGACGCTGAATTCGAGGCCGTCGCGGGTGGCGACAACGTCGTGGTCGGAGCAGAAGGCGTCTATGACCTCTGGCTCGACACAGAGGCCAAGACCATTACCGTGACGGAAGCCTATCTTCCTTATCCGGACTATCGCCAGGCCAGCGCGTGGAGCGTCATCGGACACCTTGACGCATACGGCATGGATTGGAACGATGATATCCCTATGTATTCCGACGGGGAGACCTTCCTCGCCATGAATGTCACCGTCAAGGATGGCGACGAGTTCAAATTCCGCAAGGACAAGGCTTGGACCGACAACTTCGGCGGGACCTTCGGTGCCCTGGATGCCGAATTCGAGGCCGTTCCCGGTGGCGACAACATCATCGTGGGGGCCGGTTCCTATGATATGTTCCTGGACGCCGACGCCAAGACCATCCGCATCGTCGAATCCCTCGGCGCCGGTATCAGCGGCATCATCGGTGCCGGCGGCGGCGGAGAAGAAGGTGACGACGAACCCGAGGAGGAGATCCTCGACGAGACCTGGGCGGTGATTGGTTCCGTCAACGGTACGAACTGGGACAAGGACTTCTATATGACCGAGTCCGACGGTGTGTGGACCAGCCCGGTACTGACCTTCGAGGAAGGGGCCGAGTTCAAGATCCGCTTCGACAACACCTGGTTCTATGACGATTGCATCGTGGGCGCCGCAGAGGACGGGCTCGTCCTTACCCCCGGCACGCCTGTCACCGGTATCCAGCCGGGCAGCAACTTCAAGGTGGCCGAAGCCGGTGACTACCGTGTCTCGTTCGTCGAAAGCACCCTGGAAGTGACCTTGATCTCCATGGCGAACCAGTATTCGCTCATCGGCAATGTCAACGGCTCCGGCTGGGACAAGGATTTCTACCTCACCGAGGCGGATGGCACCTGGACCAGTGACGAGGTGACCATCGCCGGCGAATTCAAGATCCGTTTCAACAAGAGTTGGGACGATGCCAATGTCTTCGGCCTTGCCGACGGCACCGAGACAAAACTCGGCGAAGCCATGACGGCCGCCCAGCCGGGCGCCAATTTCAAGGTGGACGAAGGCAAGTACACTGTCGTGTTCGTGCCGGCCACCAAGAGCGTGACCATCATTCCTTCCAAGCCGACAAACAAGTGGTCCGTCATCGGGGCTGTCAACGGAAGTTCCTGGAACGAAGACTTCTACATGAGTGAAGTCATGCCAGGCATCTGGATCAGCGATGAGGTTCTCGACCTCACCGGTGAGTGGAAGATCCGTTTCGGCAGCGATTGGGCTGTCAATCGCGGCGGCGCCGCCATCGCGACGGTCGGCGAGTTCGGGGAAGCCTCCCAGAACGGCGCCAACATCACCCTGGTCACCAAGGCCAAGGTGGTCTACAATGCCAACAACGAAACGCTCGGCACCCTTGGTTGGGGCGTCGTGGGTTCCATCGCCTCCATCGACGGCTTCTCCTGGAACGGAGACGTCCCGATGAACCTTGCCGCAGACGGCAAGTGGTACAGCCTGCCTGTCACACTCGGAGAGAACGACGAGTTCAAGATCCGCTGGATGGCCGCCTGGGACCAGGATTTCGGCGGCAACTGCACGGCGGCCGATGAGGCCTTCGACGCGGCAGCCGGCGGAAGCAACATCAAGGCTCCCGCGCCGGGCACTTATGTGTTGGTCTATGACCCTGCAGCAGGCAAGCTTACCCTCAGCACCGACTTCTGGGGCCTGATCGGCGGCTTCTGCGACTGGAGCTCCGACCGCTTCATGATCGCGCTCGGCGGCGGCAAGTGGGCCGCTTACAACCAGACCATCAGCGGCGAGTGGAAGATCCGCAAGGGCGCCGCTTGGAACTTTGACTACGGCGGCACGTTCGTGGCCTCCGGCGAGCCTTTCGCTGGCGTCAAGGGTGGTTCCAACATCACCGTCAGCGGTCTGAGCAGCTTTGATGTCCTCCTGGACACCGCAGCCGAGACCATTACCGTGACCGGCAACGAATAGTACTGCCTGAACCTTTTCAGACCGGGGCCCCTGACCGGACCCCGGCCTGCCAATTGAAACCGATTACAGTTATGAGACGATTCTTCCTTACCCTGGGCATCCTTTCTGCCGGACTGATCCTGTTCTCCTGCTCAGCCTGCCGCAAGGTTCCCGCCGGAGGCGGCGAGAACAACGGAGGGGGCGGGTCCTCCGCCATCGAAAAGGGCAGCCACCTCGCCGACGTGACCTACCAGGTCAACGTCTACAGTTTCGCCGACTCCGACGGAGACGGTTGGGGAGACCTCAAGGGTGTGACGCAGCACCTGGATTACTTCGAGTCCCTGGGCGTCTCCGCGCTCTGGCTCTCACCCGTCCAGGCCGCCATGTCCTACCACGGCTATAACGTGACGGACTACAGCGCCATCAACCCCAAACTCGGCACGGAGACCGACTTCAAGGACCTGATCACCAAGGCCAAAGCCAAGGGGATCGATATCTACATGGACTACGTCCTGAACCACTCCGGCAGCGACAACGCCTGGTTCACCCAGGCCTGCTCGGACCCGAAGAGCAAGTACCACGACTATTACGTGTTCTCCTCGAACCCTACGGCCGACGTGGCCGCCGGCAAGATCGACAACTACGCCGGCGCCAAGGTTCCGGGCATGGGGACCTGGTATGCCCTCTCCTCCGCAAGCGGCCGCCTGCATTTCACCCTGGACTGGAGCAAGAAGACCGTGACCGTCACCACCAGCAACGCCGCGGCCCAGAAGTCCAACGCCACCGCCACCAAGTGGCTCTACTACGGAGACGGCACCCTGATGGGGCTCTATGAGACCGGCACCAATATCTTCGAGATTACCGTGGACTTCAGTTCCACGTGGGGCTTCCTCATCCGCACCTCCACGACCTCGTGGGACGGCGGCACCAAGTGGGGAGGCAGCGGCAGCGCCCTGATCTTCGGCACGCCGTACACGATCAACAACACGACCGCCGCGGACATCACCTTCGCCGGCGGCGAGTACTATTTCGCGAGCTTCGACAGGTCCATGCCGGACCTCAACTACGGTCCCTACCAGACGGCCTCCCAGTCCGCGGCCTTCAAGGACCTGGCGGCCTCCGCCGACAAATGGATCAACATGGGTGTCAACGGCTTCCGCCTCGACGCCGTAATCTGGATCTACCAGAACCAGACGGCCGCCAACGTGGCCTTCCTCAAGGCCTGGTACGACCACTGCAACGCCACCTACAAGGCCCGCGGCGGTACCGGAGATTTTTACACCGTGGCCGAATCCTGGTGCGACAGCGCCGAGCAGATGGCCCCATACTACCAGGGCGTGCCGTCCAACTTCAACTTCTACTACTACTGGACGCTCAAGGACCGCATCAACAAAGGCAAGGGCAATGACTTCGCCAAGACCGTGGCCTACTTCCGCGGCCTGTTCAAGGCCCAGCGCAGCAACTTCATCGACGCCATCAAGCTCACCAACCACGACGAGGACCGCGCCGCCAGCGACCTGGGCAAGGACCTCGCCAAGGAAAAACTGGCCGCAGCCGTGCTGCTGACCTCGCCGGGCAAGCCCTATATCTACCAGGGCGAGGAACTCGGCTACTGGGGAACCAAGAGCGGCGGCGACGAGTATGTCCGCGCGCCCATCAAGTGGACCCGGGGCGGCACCGTCCCGACCAAGAGCCTGAACGACAAGGTGGACAACGCCATGCTCTCCGACGCCATCAGCGTCGAGGCGCAGACGTCCGACCCGGCTTCGCTGCTCGGCGTCTACCGCAAGTTCTCCGAGGCCCGCAACGCCTACAAGGCCCTCGCCAAGGGAGAAATCCAGGAAGTGTCTTCTTCCAACAACGCCGTGGCCCTGTGGACGATGAGCTTTGACGGCCAGACCGTGCTCGTGGCCCACAACTTCGGCTCGGGCGTGGCTTCCGTCAACGCCCCCGGCTACAAGATGGACAACATCCTCGTCTCCAACGGCGTCGCTTCCGGCAACGGCAGCAGCCTCACCCTTGGTGCCTACGCTTCTGCCGTCTTCGCCCAATGAGACACCCTTCCCTGATCCTTGCAGCGGCACTCCTGTTGGCCGCCTGCGGCAAGACTCCGGAGCCTATGCCCGACCCGGATCCGACACCCTCGCCCTCGACCCTCGTCAAGGGCGCGGACATCAGCTGGGTCACGGAGATGGAGAAGAAGGGATACAAATTCTACAACGCCGCCGGGCAGGAGCGTGAGTGCACCGCCCTCATGAAGGAGCTGGGCATGAACGCCATCCGCCTGCGCGTGTGGGTGAACCCCGCGGGGGGCTGGAACGGCAAGGACGACGTGGTCGCCAAGGCCAGGCGCGCACAGGCGCTCGGGCTCAGGCTCCTGATCGATTTCCATTACAGCGACACCTGGGCCGATCCCGGCCACCAGACCGTACCCGCCGCCTGGAAGGGCAAGGACGCCACGGCGATGGCCGCGGCCGTGAAGGCCCATACGCAGGAGGTCCTGCAGGCCCTCAAGTCCGCGGGCGTGGAGGTCTCCTGGGTGCAGGTGGGCAATGAGACCACGCAGGGGATGCTCTGGGACAGCGGCAAGGTCTCCGGCCAGGACCCCGGACAGTTCATCAATTATTTCAAGGCCGGGCGCGAGGCCGTCAAGGCCGTCTATCCGCAGGCGCAGGTGATCCTGCACCTCGACAACGGCTGGAAGATGTCCACGCTGGACTGGTTCCTCGGCCTGATGAAGGCCAGGTCCCTGGACTACGACATCCTGGGGCTCTCGCTCTATCCTTCCTACTGGGAGAACAACGCCTATCCTGACTGGGGGACCAAGGTGAAGCAGTTCGTCTCCAACCTCCCCGCGCTCAAGTCCGGCTACGGCAAGCCCGTGATGCTGGTGGAGTTCGGCATGCCCGCCAGCCAGCCCGACAAGGCCAAGGCGGCCCTGCAATACCTGTTCGACAACACCCGCGGCTACGATTACTTCCTGGGCGTCTTCTACTGGGAGCCCGAGGCGGAGCACAGCCGCAACAATTATGACTACGGCGCCTTCGCCGGCGGCAAGCCCACGGCAGCGCTCGACCCGTTTGCTAATTAGGAATGAGATTCCGGGTCAAGCCCGGAATGACGGAATGACGGAATAACGGAATGACGAAATGATGAAAAGATTTCTACCGATACTGATGCTGCTGGCGCTCGGCGCCTGCGCACCCAAGACCGCCCCGGCCGAACCCGGCAACTGGGCCCACGACGGCATCGTCTACGAACTCAACGTCCGCCAGCTCACGCCGGAGGGCACCTTCGCCGCGGCGGAGAGCCAGCTTCCGCTGCTGCGGGAGCTGGGCGTGGAGATCATCTGGGTGATGCCGCCCTATCCCATCGGGGAGAAGGGCCGCAAGGGTACCTTGGGCTCGTACTACGCTATCCGGGACTACTGTGACATCAACCCGGAGTTCGGCACGCTCGCCGACTTCGACCACTTCCTGGCCACGGCCCATGAGGCCGGTTTCAAGGTGGTGCTGGACTGGGTCGCCAACCACACGGCGCCCGACCACCCGTGGGTCACGGAGAAGCCCGCAGACTGGTATGTGCGTGATGCTGAGGGAAATACGATCGTCGAGTACGACTGGACCGACATCGCCAAGCTCAACTACGCCAACGCCGACATGCGCGCGGAGATGGAGAAGAGCATGCGCTTCTGGCTGGAGCGCGGCGTGGACGGCTTCCGCTGCGACGTGGCCTACCAGGTCCCGCAGGACTTCTGGGCCGCGGTGCTGCCCAAGTTCCGTGCGGAGTTCGCACGCCCGCTCTATTTCCTCGCCGAGGGCGAGGAGGCCTGGCTGCACGACGCCGGCTTCGACACGACCTACGCGTGGAAGCTGCACCACCTGCTGAACGACATCGCGCAGGGCAAGTGCGGCGCCGACAGCCTGGTACGCTACATGGACTGGAACCAGCAGACCTATCCCAAGGGGGCCCGCCGCCTGGGATTCACCTCCAACCATGACGAGAATTCCTGGAGCGGCACCGAGTTCGAGCGGATGGGCGACGCCTGGCAGGCGATGACCGTGCTGGCGTGGACCCTGCCGCAGATGCAGCCGCTCATCTATACCGGCCAGGAATACGGCTACGACCACCGTTTCGCCTTCTTCGAGAAGGATGCCATCCCGGCCCGCAAGACCAACGCCGTGACCGACTTCTACCGGGGTCTCGCCCGCCTGCGGGCGGAGCATCCCGCGATGACCTCCGGCAAGGGCACCTTCCGGCTCGTCTCCTCGGACAACAACACGATGGTGTATGAGCGGGAGAATGCCGACGACTGGGTGCGCGTCAGCGTGCAGCTCGAGGCCCCCTGGGCCTGGAAGATCGAGACAGACGCCGACCGCCTCGCGCGGATCGAGCCGCCCTGCTGGTGGGTGGGTATGGAGACCCCGCTCCAGCTGCTCGTACAGGGCGAAGGGATCGGCGCCTACAACGTGCGCGTGGAGGGTGCGCCCGGCGTGAGCGTGGCCGGCACGCACACGGCCGAGAGCCCGAACTACCTGTTCGTGGACATGAAGATCGCCAAGGACGCCCGTCCGGGCGCATACCGGCTCGTGTTCACCAAGGGCAAGGACAGCTTCCGCGTGACCTACACGCTCGGCGAGCGCCGCGAAGGCTCCGCGCAGCGGGAGAGCTTCGGCACGGCCGACGCCGTCTACCTGATCATGCCCGACCGCTTCGTCAACGGCGACCCGACCAACGACGAGACCCCCGACACGATGGAGAATCCCGCCTACGACGCCTTCTTCGGCCGCCACGGCGGCGACATCCAGGGCATCGAGGACCAGCTGGACTACATCGCCGACCTGGGATTCACCGCCATCTGGAACACCCCGCTGCTCGAGGACGACGAGCCGAACTCCTCTTACCACGGCTACGCCTGCACGGACTATTACCGGATCGATTCCCGCTTCGGCAGCAACGACAAATACCGTGAATTCGTGCGCCAGGCGCACGGGCGCGG
>JAEEGH010016689.1_pt1 | contig 15763 bp, 15 predicted proteins | sample 9134181 | NCBI WGS metagenome assembly JAEEGH01 (sample SAMN16246544, study PRJNA631951) | gut metagenome | biome: gut microbiome; feature: rumen; material: DP-attached | host: Bos | place: Iran: Karaj | collected 2018-10 | reverse complement strand
AGACCGATTTCCATTGATTTGTGGGTTGCTGAACACTCAAACTGGTTACCCAGGTTCCATCCAGCTGTCACCTCGCTGTTCCACTGCTTGGCCGTCGGCTGAGCAAGGCAAACTTGTCCACACAGCAGTACCATGAATAATAAAAAATGCAATCTCATAATTTAATTGTTAACGTTTAATTGACAAAAAAATGAATGGCCAATCTCTTCATTTTAATCCAATAACTTGGGTATAATTCATTCAGGCACCGCAAAAATAACACCTTTTTTCATCACAACAAATAAAACCCCACAGAATCAATGTCTTTTGTCTTAAGGTAGCAATGATTCCATCAGGAGGAAAAACGGAACATCCAACTGATTATGAACGGTTGCCATCCCGTAATAATTTTCGAAAACCCTTGTTATACCCCAAAAGGGGGGTACATTGTATCCCCCAATAATCCACTGTCAATCAGGCTGAATTGCTGCTCCAACACGATATCATCCAACACCAATATAGTGTCTTGTCGTATCATAATGAATTAATATCGTCCCACAAGGGAGACCTTGACCTCATCACGGTATAATCAAACAGACAGAGAGTCTGGAGAGGAGAAAACGAGGCTGATACTAAAGAGGTGCTCGTCTCTTAGAATTCGCTGAAGAACGACGGACGGATGAGCAGGCCGATGCGCAGTCGGCAGTGGTACTTGTTGTAGTCGAGCATGTTCTCGCCATAGCCGTCATAGAAGTGAACCATGATGAATTGGTTGTCCCTCTGGCGGATGCGGTAGCCCACATTGAGCGTCGTGTTGAAATTGAGGTTCCAGCCTTTGCGCTTGACAAAGGTGACATCGGCCACCCAGCGCCCGTTGGTGGACAGATACTGGGCTCCAGCCTGGAAAATACCGCTGTACTTGAGGATGTCCTTGTTGTTCTCTCCGTCGACGATGGGAATCCATGTCTTGGCATGCACTATGAATTGCGGGTCGACGAGCGCCCTTCCGCTGAGTGACACCTTGTTCCAGCTGCGCGAAGCCTCGCCGTCGCGCCCGTTGGACTCATGTTCGAGCATCAAAATTGCTGAGCCCACAACCTTGCCCTTATGGACAATCAGTTTCTGAAGACCGACGCCAGGGTTGAAGTTCAAGTCGTGGAAGGGCAGCGACTCCTCAAAGATGTTCCACATCGCCTTCTGTGTGTAACTCAAGAATAGATGGCTATGGAAGGGAAGAATGGACTTGGTCAGACGCTGGCGGAAACTGATCTGGAACTTCACGTCGCTGTTAAATTCGTTAGGCTTCTCGTTCAAGGGCAGACCCACCGTGAAATAGGTGTCTTTGAAAGTCCCGAAAAACGGCTGCTTATCAAACTCCTCGATAACACTGTCGGCATCAAATTGCCGCTTGTCCTTGGTAATGTTGGTGATTTGGGCCGACATGGTGCCACACATGCAAGCCAACACGAATAAAAATATGGTTCTTTTCATCGTTTTTATCTGTTTATTTAGGAATATATTAGTTAAAGCACAGTGAAGTTGACGATGTCGATGCTATGGAACTTGCGGTAAACCTCGCCGTTGAGCCACAACACAATACTCAGGTTGTATTCGTCACCGGGCGCATCATACATCTCTATGGTTAAAGCATACCAATCATCGCCATAACCAATGACTTCGAGAGCCCACGACCAATACAAACCTTCCTGATCTGAACACAGGTGCTGGGGCGCTCCATCTACCCACAGCATCGCTACCTCGTTCCGATCTTCTTTAATATCCGACCCCACAGCATAGATGTGGCCATTGTTGTATGTGACCGAGCCGACATAAGCCACGGGCATGCCTTCGCCAGTCTGGTCGTGGGTATTATAGAGGCGTGGAAGAATCTGCAACTGTCCGTCGACCCACAAACAGGGATCCTCGCCATGGCGACCTCCAATCACCGTGTGGGTGCGGTCATAGGCGAATACGGCAAAAGCGGCAGCGTTGATGTTCTCTTGTAACTTGGGAAGGATGGTCTTGGCATATTTTCCCTTGTGCTCGGAATAGAGCAACGCGTTCTGGTACAGGTTCTTGTCATCGGGGTGGTCTCTACCCACCACATAGCAACGGCCCTCACTCACCGACATGCATTTGCTGGCGGGATTGAAGTCCTCGCAGTCTTCAAGCGGGAAAATACCGCTGTTTCTCAAGATGTTGGGGTAGTCAAACAGGAAGATGTAGTAGTCCCATTTGCCGATGCCGTCGGTCCAGTGTTCCACATCCTCGATGAAGTCCACATGCAGGGTGTTCCACTTGCCGTTCTTCCAGTAGCCAACACGGCCTTTGGACATCTCTCCTGACACGAAATAGTCGTCACCGTCGCTGATGATTTCGTGGGCCTCTATGCAGTTGGGAAGTTCCTTGATTTTTTCTCCCGTTTGGTCATAGATGTGACCCTCGCTGGAGAGAAGTAACACCCTGCGTTCTTCTCGCGGCTTGATGGGGTCCACCGGGTCATCGTGCTCACAGGATGTGAGCAGGAGCAGAGTGCCAATCACTAAGAATTTGTAAAAAAGAAAATGTCTCATCATATTCATCATTTCGTTTTATGTGTAGCTATTAGGGCAATACTTTTATAGAGTGATCCATAGGACGACTATTGGTAGCACGCACAGGACACCCACACTTGCATGTTGGTATTCATCCTGAATGCTTTTTTTAGGGCCGCTTATGGATGTACTGCAGCGTGCTTACTGCTGAGTCGGCTCAATGATTTCGGTTGAATTGGCAACAGATTGAACGTGCTTGCGGGCAATGCGCTTCTGGTAAGCATACACCACGCAGGCCAGCCCCAAGTAGGCGGCAGCCTGAATCCAGAGGATGCGGATTTCGGGCAGAATCTGGCTGAAGGAGGCACCCATGGAGTTGATGCGGATGAAAGCCCTCACGCCAAAGGTGCTGGGGAAGAGCCAGGACACACCCTGCCATGCACCAGGGATGCTCGATTGCGGCCATGACACGCCAGTGAGGAATAACAGCGGAACCGAGACAAAGACCATCAGCAACATGACATTCTCGCGGTAACGCACAAGGCAGGAGACGGTCATGCCGAAGAAGATGCTGGCTATCGTGTAGGGCAGCAACATCATCAGCAATGTCCAGCCATCGGCCAATTGCGGGAAGGAGAACATGCGGGGAACAGCCATCGAGAGGTAGGCGGCAGCTACGGCTCCAATCATTCCATAGCATAGCGCCTTGCCCCAAACGACACGGTAGGCGCCACGGTAGTGGGGATCATCGTCGGGGATGAGCTGGCCGTTGCGATGACGCTCACGGGCCGTACCCGCCGACATGCCAATGCCCAGGGCAAGAGCCTGCTGCAACAGAATCATGAGCACAGCGGGCAGGACACAGGAGCCGTATCCGCCCGAGGGGTTGAACATTGCCACATCGTGGGCAATCAGAGGCTGCGCGGTGATGGCATCCTCATGCCCGGTGTAGTTGCCGGCCTTCTTGATTTTCAGTCCTGCACTCAGTCGTCCCGCCTCGATCATGGCCGTTTGATAAACAGCCTTGTAGGCGAGCATGAGCGACATGTCGCAATAGACGCTGACGGTAGCCTGCTCTCCACGGTTAATGCGGGTGGCGAAATCCGACGGGATGAGGTAGATGCCCTTGACAATTTGGCGACTGACGAGCGAACGGGCTTCGTCGAGGTCGGCGGCATAGTATTTCACATCGACGTCGGGGGTAGCGTCACAGTCGTTGATGAACTGTCGTGAGAGTGCCGAGTGGGACTGGTCAACGACCACTACAGGCGTCTCGTGCAGCGTTTCGTTGTTATAGATCCATGAGTAGAGTAACGGGTAACCCAGCGGCACGACTATGAGGAACATGAGCACGCCCTCGTCCCTAATGACTTGCTTCATCTCCTCTCGCCAAACGTAGAGCACGTCGGTCAGGTGTTCCTTGAGTTTACGGAATATAGACATAGTTGAGCATTGCATTTTTGACCTTACGGAGTACAAACCACGGCAGCAGCGTGAACGCTACGAGGGCCACGAGATGGAACCAGACGTCGATGGCGGGGAAGCCGTTGAGCACGGTTGCCTGGTAGAGCATCCAGTAGTGGCGCATGGGGAAGAGCCACGACATGGCCTGCAACGGGGGGTCCATGCCCGCAATAGGGAATGCCGAGCCGCACATGGACAAGCCCAGCACCATCCACAAGGAACTGATGCTCATCGACATGCGCAGTGAGGGCATCAGGCCGAAGGCGAAGATGCCAAAACCGATCGAAGCGGCCACCTGCAAGAGGGTAAGCCGCACAATGCTCCACACGCCGCCCAAGTGCGGGAAATTCAGCACGTTGAAGATATAGTACTGATAGGTAAATATCACAAGCAGGAACACCAGCACATGGATGACGTACTTGCCGAGGATGGCAACAAGGATGTTGCCGTCGGCGCGTGCAAGCCATTCCTTACCCGTGTCGAACTTCATTTCCATGCCGAGTGCATAGGCCGACAGCAGCGCCATGAAAAGCATCAGGATGCCAGGCACAAACACTGTGGTCAGGCTGTAGTTGTAACTGCCCTGGGGGTTGGCGATCATGTGTGCGTCAATCGTCACAGCCTGTAGTGCCGCACGAATCTGCTCATCTGTCGCACCTTTAGCGCTCAGTGTCGCTTTGCCCAATGCGGCCGAGCCCAGCGTGCTGATGGTTTTCAGATCCTTGGACGCCATCGAGCCAGCCGTCATACACGTCATGGTGTAGTAGTACGAGATGTTGGGCTGCCGGCCCGCTATGAGCTTGGCTGCTGTGCCGTCAGGAATGTATAGATAGGCAAAGACCTTGCCTTCCTGCATGGCGTTGCGGGCCTCGGTGACCGATGCAAAGTGATACATCACCCGTGAGTTCTGCATAGCATCCAAGTTGCGGATGAGCCCGCGTGAGGTGGCACTGTTGTCATGGTCAATCACACCGATGGGCAGGTCCTGAGGCAGTCCGTCATCGAGCATTGTGGTGAAAAATAACACCAGCAGCACGGGGAACACCACCATGCAGAAACCGTAGATGCGGTTTTTGAACACGATGATGTTGAGCTCGCGCAGCGCGATGTCGAAGAATTGAGAAATATACTTCATCAACTACTTTTTAAGGATAACCGACATGCCCGGACGGATGCCGTCAATCGCCTCGGCGGGGCGCGCCTTCACTTCAAAGGTCTTCTGGTCATACTGGCCACTGGCCTTAGTGGACTTCCACACGGCAAACGAGCCTTTGTCCTTCATCGACGTGACCTTCATCTTGGCCTCGATGTCGAGTGCGGGAATCCTGACAGTGATTTCCTGGCCCACCTTGATACCCTTGAGTTGGTCCTCGCGGATGTTGAACGTGGCCCACTGGTCGTCCATCATGGCGATGTTCATGATGGGCGTGCCCGTGCCGACAAGCTCACCCACCTTGGGATAGACATCGGTGACCTCGCCTGCCATCTGGGCTGTCTGAATGGTCTCTTTCACATAACCACGCACCTCCTGTACAGCACCGCGGGCCTGTCCCGCAGCGGCGGCAGCAGCCCGGCGTTCTTCCTCGCGGGCGCCGTTCACCGCCATCTGATAGTTGCTCTGTGCGGTCTTGACCTGCGCCTGTGCCGATTTGTACAAGGCCTCGGCCTCGTCAAACTTTTGGGCACTGATGACCTCCTCGTCGTGGAGTTTCTTCATGCGCTTGTAGGACTTCTCGGCTATCTCCAGTCCGGCCTTGGCCTGTTCCAGAATTTGTGCGGCAGCCTGTATCTGCTCCTTGCGGGCACCGTTGTTCGCCATCTGCGCCATGGCCGTTGCAGCGTCGGCGGCACTTTGGGCCTGCACCATCTTGGCATTCACCTCGGGCGCCTCGATGATGGCCAGCGTGTCGCCGGCTTGCACGAAGTCACCTTCCTTGGCCAGTAGGGCGAGGATGCGCCCGGGCACCTTGCCCGACACACGGTATTCCTCGACCTCCATCTCTCCCTGGATTTCATCGGGTGCGCGATGCAGGGCCAGGTGGCCGATGAGAGCGACAATGAGTACCACGGCTGCAAATCCAAGGATAGCTAACAAGATATTGGTGTGTTGACTTTTAGCTGACATAATATGATTTGAATTTGATAGTTTTTTAATTCTGTGATGGGTTATTTCAGGATGCCAAGTGACTTGAGCAGGTCGGTGTGACTGAGCTGTAACTCAATCTCGGCATCAATCTTCTGGGTGTGTGCCATGAGCCAAGCACTCTGGGCCTCCATGACGGTTGTGGGAGTGACCACGCCCTCCTCAAAGCCACGTTTAGCCATTCGCAGATTCTCCTCGGCGCTGGCGATGTTCGCCTTGGCTAGGGTCAGGTTCTTGTTGGCCTCGCTGACGCGGAAGCGATTCTGGCTGACCTGCAATTCGATCTTCTCGCGGGCATCCTCCAGCTCAAGGTTGGCAACCGTTGTTGCCTCTTGGGCAGCTTGGACCTTGTATTTCACATCTCCCCAGTTCCATATGGGGATGCGCACAAGCAGTCCCACATGCCAGAAACCTCCAAAACGATGCTGGATGCCGTTAAAGGCATTGGGGTTGGTCACAGCATATCCGCCAGTGAGCGACACCTGTGGGCGGTTTTCAGCTTTGAGCAGATTGACCTCTTGATGGGTCAGGTCAATGGCGTTCTGCAGCAAGCGCAGCTCGGGGCGGTTGTCGATGCTCACGGCTGTGGGCATAGCGGCCGGTGGCGCAATCTGGTCGGCGGTCTCGTCGGCCAGTTCGATGGGCTCGTCAACAGGCAGACCACACAGTTGGCACAGGAGCATCTTGGTCAGCGACAGCCCATCAATGACCTTGGCAAGAGCCATCTCGGCCTCGTTGACACGCACCTGTACACTCAGCTTGTCACCACGCGTGGTCAGTCCGGCCTCGGTCATCTTCTCGACATCATGGTCAAGTTTCTTGACCAGATCCAGATAGGACTCGGCCAGGCTCTGCTTGTGACGCAGCGATACCACCTGCCAATACACGTTGTCGATGTCGTAGAGCGTAGCCTGACGACGGGCTTCAAGGGTGTTTGCGGCCAGTTCCTCCTTAATGTCGGCAACGCGGTTCAAAGTCTTGATGGCTCCGCCCATGTAGAGGGGCTGGGTCAACGTGATGGCACCAGCAAAGGTATTGTGATTATTATCCTGGAGAGCATCATTCAGCGAATGTCCCAGGTTGTCAATTGTTCCTTGGGTAGCGCTGACGTAGGGGGCAGCCATTTGTGCCAGTTCCTGAAGTTGGGCAGGGTCTAGAGGCAGTTTGCTCACTTCACGTTCAATGGCCGAGGTGAGTACTCCACCCAGATTGTTGAGTAGTGCTTTCTGGTCCTTGTTGAGAAGAGAGATACCGCGGCTCGAGTACTCATAGGCTCCAAGGGCACTCACTCGCGGCAGGTACTTCGTCCTTGCCGACTTACGCTGATTCTCGGCAATACTCTGCTTAACCCGCGACACCTGCATCTGCTTGTTGTTGTCCAGAGCCATCGCGCGGCACTCCTCGAGGGTCAATACCCGCTGGGCATACGCTTGGGTTGGTGTTGATACTAAAAACAACACCAACAGGCATTCTAAAAATAGTGACTTGAGTCTCATACCTTCCATGATCAATGGTTCGGTTATCATTTTGGTAAATATGTCTAGTTGTCATCATTAGCTCGAGCATCAGCGAACCATTAAGAACAACTAGTAGTTATATACTTGAATATATTGATTACTAGTACTTTTACAAACAACATTAGGTTTCCAGCCATTCCTCCACCACACTAAGAAAGCGGACCATTGCCAAAAAGCCACGGCAAAAGTAATTAATAATCCGTAAACTCAGCAAATTAAAACAAATAATTAACTGTTGATGCGCAGGTAAATGCACCTGAATCTATTAAGAATCCTCGCTTTTTGTCTTCAGTCTAATCTATGAGTGATTGCCATCCTATAATATAATCGTCTAAAACCCTGTTATGCCACAAAAGGTGGGGTACATTGCTTTATATGAAAAATAAGCCGCTGAAAATCAGCGACTCAAAAATTGGAAGCGTGATCCTGTTGGGACTTTCGGACAGTACTTTAAGAGTCGTTATGATACGTTAAAATATTGTGGTTTTGTGATTTATGAACGGTTGCCATCCCGTAATAATCGTTGAAAACCCCTGTTATACCACAAAAGGGGGGTACATTGTATCCCCCAATAATCCACTGTCTTTCAAGCAGTAGTGTAAAGACTTGAAAGAGACCATCGCCCGTCTCAACGAGCGATTGGACGAGCCCTTCGTCACCGCGGGCACCGTGGCCGGCGAAAAGGGCATAAAACAGGCGCAGGACGAGTACCAGCGCCTCATGAACAATAAATCACCGAAATTTAAAAGAAAATAGTGTTTAGGATAAAAATTTTCGCTATTTTTGCCAAATATTAACCGATTAATACATAATGAGATGGCGCTTAAATCAAATCTTCCCAGAGTTTTTGCTATTGTGGCGTTGGTCACTCTCGCCTTCGTTACAAATGCAGCATCGATCAAAGGGGATGTCAATAACGACGGAGAAGTCAATATTGCCGACGTGAACGCCATCATTGACGTGATTCTGGGCGGCAGTGGCTACAACACTTCTGGTGATGTCAATGTCGACGGCGAGATCAATATTGCCGATGTCAATGCAATCATTGACATCATTCTGAGGGGTAACGACGGCATGACCACAATAAAATCCTCAATGGTCAACCATATGTACAATACGACAACCAATCAAGTCATCGGCATAACCAATACAAGGAACACACTTTTCATCGACACCATCCGTCATTCTGCCCAGGTTGAGCTGGTCTACAACAATGGCGGCGAACAAACTGTGTCATATATGGATCTTACTACCCGGACACCGCGCTACGGCTTCTATGAATTGGCTTCGCCTAGTGACCCGCTATTCAATGGTTATGTCGATTTCAACGAGGGGTCTATTCGTTATACTTACATGACTGCTGACAGTCTGCGTGTGATTTCGACCTTCCCTGAGGTATTCTTTCTCAATACGGATAACACTATTGCCTATGACGACTCGACCGTGACTGCACAGGAGAACGTCATGTACCAGTTTATCCTCAATGCCGATGATATGACCGCAACTGTTATTGTCATGGATATCGTTCATGCTAAGGATAAGCGTCATCTGTTACGCGTTGCTGCGACCGATGTCCCCTTTACTGTAACTTCCAACGGATATTCCTTCAGTGGTGAGGACATAGCAACCACGTCAATGTATATATCAGCAGATGAACCTACCATAGTAAAGACCACCAACGAATATCCTTTCGTGAAGCTTGACATCGACGTTGACTTAGTGAGCGACAGAATTGTTGCCAACTTTATGTTGGGTCAGCATACTACTGTGACCACTATAGGCAAGACCTATCCCGATTTAATTGATCATGAGTATGTTGACCTGGGCTTGCCCAGCGGCACTTTGTGGGCAACCTGCAACATTGGAGCCAACTCGCCGGAGGGCTACGGTGACTACTTCGCTTGGGGCGAGACCGAACCCAAAGATTACTACGACTGGAGTACCTACAAGTGGTGCAACGGCAGCTACAAAACGTTGAACAAGTACTGCAAAAGCTACCTTTATGGTTATAAAGGCTTTGTGGATAACAAGACTGAGTTGGATCTCGAGGACGATGCTGCCTATGTCAACTGGGGACTCTCGTGGCGCATGCCAACTACCGACCAACTACAAGAACTGATAGAAAACAGCGTCTGGCGGTGGACTCAGCGTAATGGTGTGAATGGTCAGTTAGTAACCGGTCCTAATGGGAAATCATTGTTCCTGCCCGCCGCGGGCTGCCTCAACGACAGCTCGCTCAACGACGTGGATTCCTGTGGCTATTATTGGACGAGCACGATCAGCAACGGAGCCTCGTTTGGCGGCACCCGTCTGCGCTTCGATTCAGAGTACGTGGATGGGGCCAGCGGCCAACGCAGCTACGGCTTTCCCGTGCGTCCTGTGCGTGTGCCGTAGAATAATTCCTGCAATTCCCCGTCTTTTCCAGTCATATGCGGTTGATTTACCTTTGTCAGTGTAAATCAACCGCTATTCTTATGATACTGATGATAAACGGAAAATAGGCAGCGCTGAAGAAGGGGTCTTCGCTAGAGTATGTATCGGAGCACCGCATCTTCACTGATGCCGTTGACTACTCCATGGAGATTGAACTGCCCCTGGCCGACTGTCCCCAGAACCTCGACATCTTCGGCATGATCACCCGAAAACCAGCCGTAGGTGACGGTCCAGGAGAGCGAGGACTTAAAGGCGACTATCGCTCAAAAACAAGTTCAGGTAGCATAATAATTGCATTTGGCCAACGTTAATTAGTAGTAATATTAAAATTAGAGCCATGATAAGTAAGTTAAAGTATTTAGGATTTATCCTACTATTATTCTCATTGTTCTCCCTTGCATCTTGCAGCAACGAAGACGATGTTGTGAAGCGGTTGACGAACAAACAAAAGGAGACCTATGCGCAGAACATTTCGGGCGAATATCCTGGCCAGTACGTCATTATATACAAAAACAAAGATTGTATCGAAGGCAAAGACGAGGCGGGTCGACCTATAACGGTTGCCCATAGTGAAGCCTTCGGTGACGTGCAAGTTGATGTGTCTGACAATAAGATGCTGCATGTATTCTTTCAAGACTTCCCCGTTTCGCTGATTTCAAAGGTCGTGGATGCGGACGAAGGGCTGAGCCATGCACTCGCCGGAGCCTCCCCACAGGCCATCACTGCACGCTATGGCTTCGACTACGACACGGACTTTTTGCACATCATATGGGCTTTCATCCCCAATGTCATGCTGCTGAACTTAAACTACGGCGATACCGATCACCATATCCGCATAGAGTTTAATAACAACAGTCAGACTTACAAGTTTACGGAGAACGAACTGAAACAGCCGAAAGCATTCGGCTCACTTGCTGAAAACGGCATCGCTCTGCAACTGGAAGCTATCTATGACGGTTCCACTCTCATACAGCGCTTCGGCTATGAGAATGGGAACTATATGCATATTCTCTTCAAAACTGATTAATAAAAAACAGAGAAATCGGAATTTGTAATATGAGAAAAGATAACCGCCATGTAGATGCGTCACTCGTATCTATGATATTTGTAGTCCTTTTTGTTTCGAATTGGCAAAGGTGCTGTGCCCAAATCGACAGTGTGATTTGTAATCTTCAAGACTTTAATTATCTTACGGCATATACCGAGGCTAATTATGCCGCTTATCCATCTATCATCGAACATGGCCACACAGCCAATTACCAAAAACTAAAAGAGAATGTAAAAGACTCGCTCATGAGTGGGGCATGGGGTATAGAGCAGGCCGTGAGCGAATATGCTTACTGGTTTAGCCATTATTTTGATGCACATTACTATGCCGATCTTCCTTATTTCTGGCATGTTTGCAAAAGAAGAGATATTCCTGATTATTCTCACATCATGGATTATCATCCCAAACCTGTCTCCAAGAAAATAGATAAGACTACATGGTTAATTCGTGTCCCGTCATGTGCAGGCGAGTTTCCTACGAACGCTTGGTTTGCAGAATCTGTCAACATGTTCTTTTCCAGTAAATGTAAAAATCTAATTTTAGACATCAGAGGAAATAGTGGTGGAAATGATGCTATATGGGAGCCTTTGTTACCTTTAATGGTAGATCATCAAGCAAGATTTCCAGAACAATACTTCTTTAGGAACACCAGTCATAACAGGTATCATCCCGAAATGCCAGGTTGGATGAAAAAACAACTGGAAAACGTGAAAGACGGAAAGCCGTTTGAGGTATGGGGAGATGATGACGCAGGAGATGTAGATATTCCGCCACATGATGCAGACATCCACATTGCAATAATCATTGATAGGAAAACAGCCAGTGCAGCGGAAACTATACTCAGAGTTGCCAGAAACTATTCCGACAACAAAAGAGTAACATTATATGGAAAAGAAAACTCAGCAGGATGTGCAGCGACAGGTAACCTTCTTCCTTTTCGTTTACCTCATAGCAGGATTCAGGTATTCTATCCTACAACTGTTTCGTCGGCATTTCTTCATCTTGACAGTATGCAATCTGCCTCAGGAATAGAACCTGATGTAAGAATAGAATTGCCCTATCCCAATCAACTTACTGACAATACTGATTCCTGGGTATTGTGGGTGTCACAAGACATGAAAAAGAAAAGAGATTAAACTATAAATTCCATTTTATGAGTAAGCCGAGAGCAGAGAAAAACTTGTTTTCACTATGCCGAGGCGATACCATCAATCGGAGAATTCCAATTTATCGGGCCGTCTTTTCAGGTTTAGAGCGGTTGATTTACCTTTGTGAGAGTAAATCAACCGCTTTTGCTTTATGATACTCACCATCAACGGGCAGCAAGCCGCCCTCAAGAAAGGCTCGTCAATAGAGTACGTCTCGGAGACCCGCATCTTCACCGATGCCGATGACTACAGCATGGAGATTGAACTGCCCTTGGCAGACTGTCCGCAGAACCTCGACATCTTCGGGATGATCACCCGCAAGGACGTAGATACTGGCGACATCTTCTTCGATGCGGTGCTGCAGGACACCAACTTTATTAATAGTGCAAGCCGAAGGTAATGCCAAGTTTACTTGAGCAATGCTTTTTCTAATAAGGTATAAGATTCATGGAAAAAAATCATAGAAAAAACCAAGCAGGTGACAATAATTATTTACTTCGATGTAACATTTTGGGGTTGTACTGCGTCATAATGAGTGAAGGGCCAGACAAAGTGCACTTGTCCAGCCCCAAAATAATAACAGTAATAACACGATAGACAAATGAAAAAGATTTTAGTTTTAGCGGTTGTGGCTCTGTCATTTGCCACGGGTTTATGCAGGAGTATTGACGATGTGTTCATCGCTTTCCCTAAAGCCGACAATGTTCAACTGGTGGAAATGCCTGGCTTGTTGGACATGATTCAATCTAAGTTTGATGCTAAATCAAAAGAGAAAAATAGTCCGAAGAGCATAATCGAGAGCGTGAACATTCTCATCATAGAGGATGCGACCGACCAGCAGAAGGACATCGCCCGCCAAATCCTTGATGAAGGCGTCGATGACATGGAAGAGATGGTGAGTGTCAACGACAATGGAGAGGATGTGACCATTTTAACACAACAGCAGGGTGATCATATCGCCCAGATGCTCATTTTTGTTTTCGAAAACGAAAAGAATGAGGTCGGAGTAGTGCATCTGAAGGGTGTTCTGCAGATTGAAGATATAGAGACGATGGGTATGTTCAACTAATCTGTAGCGCAACCATCACAGAATGAACGCCAGCGAGTTCAAACAACGCTTCCTGCCTCTGAATGCCCGGCTCTATAAAGCGGCATACCTGATGCTAGGCAATGAGGATGATGCAAAGGACGTGGTTCAGGACGTCTATCTCAAGCTGTGGGACAAGCGTGACTCGCTCAATAGCATATACAACGATCAGGGTTACTGCATGAGGGCGGTGCGCAATATGTGCCTGGACCGACTCAGAACGGCGGCGCCCGACATTGTGGACAAGCCACCCGAAGAACTCCCGATAATCAGCGAGGATGACTCCTCAAGCGGCATTGAACGGAACGAAACGGCACGACTGATCAAACAATGCATCGCGAACCTACCGAAACAGCAACAACAGGTAATCAGGCTGCGTGAACTTGGAGAATGCTCAATGCAGGAAATTATGGAGGCTACGGGCCTAAATGCAGTGAATGTGAGAGTACTGCTCAGTAGAGCAAGAAAAGCGTTAAGGAATCAACTTCAAACAATACTTTCAACATGAACAAGAACCAAATAGACCAATTGCTTCAAAAGTTCTATGACGGCGAGGCCTCGCCCGAAGAGGAGCAGATGCTTCGCATGGCTTTGAACGATGATGGCATTGACTCCTTGCTCCTGAAAGGACTAGATGAAGTGCGCCACGAGACGCCCGTGGTGCCCGCCGATTTAGAGCAATCACTCAGCGACAGTATCGACCGCTGGCAAGAGGAGGAAAGGCGCGAAAAGGCCATTCCCGCAACATGGAGACGGCGTGCTTTCTGGACTGCTATTGCTGCATGTATTGCCGCGATTGTTACTTTGGGATGGTGGTTCTCACACGATGAAACACAGTTTGGACATCAAGTCCCTGTTATAGCCGATAATTCGGAGAAAAGCAACGTGGCACCATCGACCAATCATGAAGACTCCGTAATCGTGGTTGATGAGGTAAGCGAAGATTCTTGGAACCAGGTCACCCGTGATGCCAAGTCGGTGAAGTCCGTCAAACGGCATAAAGCCGTTCATCTCGCTCAAGCCGATGTCAAAGCCGATATAGAGCCGGAAATCTCGGAAGCCGACGAGGAAGAAGCCCTGATGGCACTGGTGAAATTCTCCACTGTAATCAATAAAGGATTCAATCAACTGGACGAGGCCAGTGAGACGATTGAAGATGTAAATCACATGATAAATCAACACTTAACAATTAACTGATTATGAAAAGGTTCATTTCAATACTAGCACTGTTGGCTACCATGAGTTTTGTGGCCACTGCGCAGCCGTCGTTTGCCAAGCAATTCAAGGGTAAGCCGGGTTACTCTTGTGTGACACTCTCCAAGGCTGCGATGCGCATGATGCCATTGCAGGACAAAATGGGGGTAAATGTCGGCACGGTGGCCGATAAGCTGAACAGGTTGGAGATAGTGAAAGCGAATACACCCGAAGCGTCGGAAAAACTGAGGAGCGTCTGCGAGCAGTGGATCGAGGCGGATGGGTTTGAAGATTTTATCGATGTTGACGAGGAAAATGAGCAAGCCTCAATCTTCATCAAGACAGGAGATGAGCAGAACGTCTTTCTGATGCTTGCTGTCGAAGACGGGGAAACGGCGGTCATCATTCTCTACGGCACAATGACTGTCGAGGAGATGCGCGGAATCGTCAACTAAACACAAAGTAATCCATTAAAAAACCAGTAAGGCTTCTTCAGCCGAGGGTGGTATCGACCGTCCTCGGCCGTTTTGTCTGTAAAACAATTAAAATTTCTTAAATATCATGATTTATTTATTGTTTTTCGATAAATTGATTTATCTTTGCAGCGGAATTATTCATCAGTAAAGTTGTAGATTATGAAAAAGACATCTAAAAGAACATTGAAAATCATGTGCGTTTTGGCACTCATTTGCATCGTGTTGTGGGTGGCATTCTATGCCTTCCAGTCCTATTTTGTCTTGACGACCGGTAGCGGGCATGGGGTCATCAACTGGGGTTCGCCGAACCTGGGTTCCAAATTGACCATGTTTGCCGTCAACCGTCTCCTGATTCTCACGTTGGCAGGGTTGATGGCTGCGTTCGTGTTCAACATCCTCAAGCACCTCAAGGGTGGAACGATTTTCAACCACGCTAATGTGGTGCTGTTGTGGGTTATGGCGATTGTGTTGCCCATCCACTCGTTCATCAGCGACAACATGGGCTTTGCCTGCTCGGCCACCGAACAGCATGAGTGGGCACTGACCGACACCCCGTTTGTTTATGCGATTGTGGCAGTCATTGTGGCTATGCTCTATAAGTTGGCCTACGACGCTGCTGAGGAACAGAAACTAACCATCTAATCCCCCTTGTGCGCTATGATTATCGTGAATCTTGATGTGATGATGGCCCGCCGCAAGATGTCGCTCAACGAACTGAGCGAACGCGTGGGCATCACCGT
>JAEEGH010016688.1_pt1 | contig 15763 bp, 13 predicted proteins | sample 9134181 | NCBI WGS metagenome assembly JAEEGH01 (sample SAMN16246544, study PRJNA631951) | gut metagenome | biome: gut microbiome; feature: rumen; material: DP-attached | host: Bos | place: Iran: Karaj | collected 2018-10 | reverse complement strand
GGATAGCTTTCTGCATGATGTTTACTCCTTTTTAGGTTATTGGTTGACATACGCGGCCATTGGGCGCCGTCGGTCTGCCAACTTGACCTGTCCGCCCTTGCGACGGACAGCGGACGCTGCAATTCATTTTTTCGGAGCCGGGCGATACGGCGCGCCGACTGCCATAATATAATGTATTACAGCTTTATCTCAATCTCAACGCCGGCGGGAAGGTCGAGAGCCATGAGGGCTTCCACGGTCTTCTGGTTGGGGTTGAGAATATCGATCAGACGCTTGTGGGTTCTGCGCTCGAACTGCTCACGGGAGTCCTTGTACTTGTGGACCGCACGAAGGATGGTGACGATCTCCTTCTTGGTGGGCAGGGGGATGGGGCCGGAGACGGAAGCGCCGTTGCGCTTGGCGGTCTCGACGATCTTCTCCGCGCTGGAGTCGATGAGCTGATGATCGTAAGCCTTGAGGCGGATACGGATCATTTCCTGGTTTGCCATGTTGATTTCCTCCTAAAGAATCGTACTCAGTTTTTTCGTTTGTCTCGCTGGGTACGGTCGAAAAGTTTCTGTCCGCTTTGCCGTGCGTATCACTCCCCGCACATGAAAAGTGGCCGACTTTGTGCCGGCCAAGCTGCTTCCCGAGGCGATATACGCCGCGTTCAGTCCCTTCTCAGCCGCCCGATGACCGGACATACTCCGCGGAAGTTACCGTGAAAACCACGCAATCTCCCGCTTCATCGCAGTGCCTGCGCGCAGGTATCCCGTTCGCAAGCTTCCATACTATACTACACACACGGCTGAATGTCAAGAACTTTTTTGACGTTTTTTATAAAATTTTCAGAGAAAAATTGTACAGAATCCCATGGCAGTCTTGCGGCTGGTTTCCGCCACAAGATATAGTGGTTAAGGCGGCTTCCAGGCACAGGACGCCGCCGATTTTCAGGCCTGTTCCGGCGTTCCCGGCCTGCGGCGCAGCCTGTCATTCTGCCCGAAGCGAAGAATTCGCAGCCCCTGCGGCGCGCTTCGGGGCGGGAGCCCCGCCCCCCCCTGCGGGCATCGCCTGTCACTTTCCGCGACGTTCGGAACATCGGGAACACAGCAAATTTCCAGGATTGTCATTTCGATTGTTCTATGGTATCATTACACGGACGCCATAAAATCCGGCATTCCACAGCCGGACACAGATGTCCGGTCCGTGTTCCGCGGCATTTCTCGCTTTGTGTCGTGGAAAAAGTGACCTGCATGTACGATAATTGCGCTGAAAGGAGGACACAAACCCATGGACCAAATCAAAATCGGCTCATTCCTGAAGCAGCTCCGTAAAGAGCGGGAGTTGACCCAGGAAGCGCTGGCCGAACAGCTCCGGGTCTCCAGCCGCACCATATCGCGTTGGGAAACCGGAAGTAATCTCCCCGATATCGGTCTTCTTGTCGAAATCGCGGAGTTCTATCAAATCAGCATTCCGGAAATCATCAACGGAGAAAGGAAAAGCGAGATTATGAATCAGGAAACCAAAGAAACCGCCGTCAAAATGGCGGAGTACAGTCAGAATGAGGCAAAAAGCAATCGGCGGCAGATTATCGGCCTGCTGCTCTCAGCCTTCGGCATTTTCATCATCATTTCCGCATTGGCCGTTTTCCCCAGCGAAAGCAGTTGGGGCAGCATTTATTCGTTTCTTGGCAGTATCATACTGCTGGTGGGAATCTTCCTGGCCAGCAAGCAGGTTCTGCCCAAGCTGTGGCACCGCTTCGCATGCGTTGCCGTTTGCGCCGTTCTGCTTTTCGGCGTGTTCACCCTAACCGATTACATTGCGGTCAAGTATTCCCATCAGGTTCCAAGGTTCTGCACCAGGGTCACCTATAGCTCTGACCATCCGGACGCTCTGCTCTATGAAACCCCGTTTTTTAATGCGCTGCAGCTTAACCCCGGCACAGAAAACGAATGGGTAGAGCTTGTTGAAAACGAATGGGCAGTGCCTGTTAATAAACCGTAGCCCAGCAGGACGACGACCCTCTGTCAAGCACAGAGGGTCGTCGTCCTGCAGTTGAAGGGGAAAAAGCCTGAACGCTGAACCCCGCATTGTGGCGCACCGGTGTGCGCCGCTACGGAACCCTGATCCATGATCCCTGCTCACTTATCCAGCTTCAGGAACACGGCGGGCTTGCCGTCCTCCCGGAGGGCTGCCAGCTCCCAGCCGGTTTCGGTGATCCGGCGGCGGACGGTGAGCAGCTCTCCCTCAAAGCAGGGCATCCGGAAGATGATCTCCACGCCGCCTTTGGGCATGGTCTTCTGCTCCTCCACGGAGAGCAGGCCGAAAAAGGCCCGGAGATAGGCGATGTTATTCATGTGGCCCAGCAGGTCGATGTCCGTGGAGCGGACCCGGTACGCGCCGATCTGCTCCGCATCGGAGAAATCCGGGTCCAGCCGGGCAAAGGGCTCGGGATAGGACGGCTCCGTGGCCAGCTCCAGCTCCGCCGGGAAAACCCCTGCCGTGGCCCGGGGACGGCCGGTGGCAGCGTCGATGACGGCCCACTCGGTTTTGCCCTCCGCCAGCAGCTCGCCGTTCTGCTCCAGCCGGTATTCCCGGATGGCCCGAACCTTTTCCGGCAGCAGGGGCCGGGTGGAGAGGGTGACCCGCTCCATCATCCGGGGCCGACGGTAGATGCGGGCCTTGGTCTTGACGGTGATCCAGTACATCCCCCGGTCCTCCAGGGCGGCCTCGCCCACCCCAAGCGCCTCGGCGTGGAGGGTGGCGATGTCCATAAACTGGGCAAAGAGGTCTGGAATCGACAGCTTCACCTCCCAGTCGCAGAGGGAGGGGAGAATGGTTAATTCACGGGAAAGTTTTGCTTCCATAAGTAACTCCCTTTCATTTTTTCGCGTAGGGGGCGGCGTCCACGACGCCCCGAACCTTGCCGAAACAAACCCGTTCGGGCTGTCGAGACGCCAGCCCCTACGGGATTATCGCACCACGCCGTCCAGGTCGCCGCTGTCCGAAAACTGCACGCTGACCCGGTTGGGCAGGCAGACGATGGGCGGGTTTGTGTTTTTTTCGCCGCAGCGGATGCAGTCTCCGTCCGGGCAGGAGGCGGCGGTGACGGCGGCCCTGCCGCCGGAGACCGTCACAATATTCCAGCCCGCGGCGGATTCGATCCGATATTCTCCCGCTTCGGAGAGGTCCAGCGTGCGGACAAGCTCGCCGTCCGCCCAGACCCGGGCCTGCGCCGCAGGCTTCGCGCCGAAATACTGCAGGGCGGTGAGCCCGGCCAGAATCAGAAAAACAGCGCCCAGCAGCAGGACCCAATATCTCGTCTTCATGGCTCGATCACCTGACAGTCTCCGTCTGCGATCCTGTCCTTGAGGCCGGGGGTGACCCAGACGACGCCGTCGTCCTCGATCCAGACGGCTTCAAAATTGCCCCGCTGCCGCCAGAGCTCCGTCCCGGCCTCCCGGCCCAGGACGTAAAGCGCCGTGGACAGGCCGTCGGCCAGCAGGCCCTCGTTTGCCACCACGGTGACAGACCGAAGGCTTCCCCGCACCGGAGCAAGGGTCTCGGGGTCCAGGATGTGACAGTAGCGGACGCTGTCCTGCACGAAATACCGCTGGTAGTCCCCGGAGCTCACCGCGGCCTTGGAACCGGTAAGCCGGAGGGTCAGGATATAGCGTCCGGCGTCGTTGGGGTCCTGGACGCCGATGATCCAATCGGAGCCGTCCGGCTTGGTCCCCACGGTCTGGATATTGCCCCCCAGGGCCAGGAGGCCGGAAAGTCCGGCCTCTTCCATCCGGGCCCGGCAGAGGTCGGCGGCGTAGCCCTTGGCCAGAGCGCCGAAATCCAGCTTCGTTCCCGCCGGGACGGAGACCGATTCATCGGTCAGGCTGAGCTTGTCCATGCCCACCCGGTCCCGCAGAGCCTCCAAATCCGCGGCAGCAGGCACGCCGTAGCTGCCGGTGGTGAAGCCCCAGAGACGGGACACGGGGAGCAGCGTAATATCCAGGGCTCCGCCGGTCTGCTCCGAGATTTTTCGTGCATTGGAGGCCAGATACACAATATCCCTGTCGTCGGTCCAGCCGCTCTCGTTCAGGGCGGTCAGGGCGCTGTCCGCAGCCGTGGCGGAGAGGGTATGATCCAGCCGATTCAGCGTCGCGGTCAGCTCCGCCATCACAACTCCGTCTGTATCGCCATAAAGCCGCAGGTCCATCTGGGTATCCATGGCCCAGATAGAGCTTTCGGAGACCTCCCGGGGCTGTTCTCCCGCGTCCGGGAGCAGATTGCAGCCTGTCAGCAGGATAGCCAGCGCCAGGAGCAAGGAAAATACGCGAATTTTCATAATCTACCTCAAACAAACGCAGAACGCAAAGAGCGGAATGCGGAAAAGCGGACACTCATTTTGCATTCTGCATTTTTGTATTACCCCTGTTTCAGGGCCATCTGCAAATACGGATTCTCCGTCCGTTCGATGGCCAGGGTGGTCGTCTCCCCGTGGCCGGGATAGACCGCAAAGTCCCCCTCCAGAGCAGCCAGACGGCGAAGGGAGGCGGACATATCCTTCCAGCTTCCGCCGGGGAGGTCCGTGCGGCCGCAGGACCCAGCAAAAAGGGTGTCTCCCGCAAAGAGGCTGTCTCCGCAGCGGAAGCAGACGCTGCCCGGGGTGTGGCCGGGGGTGTGGATCACGGTGAAGCGGAGGCCGTCGAAGTCCAGGGTCTCACCGTCGGCAATATCCCGGGTGGTCGCCGGGACCCCGTGGGTGAGCCAGGAGGGCAGGGCCTTGTCCGCCGGGTGCATCCAGACGGAGGCTCCCGCGGAGTCCGCGATCCTTGCCGCCTCGCCGCCGTGGTCGAAGTGGCCGTGGGTCAGCAGCACCGCCTTGACCTTCAGGCCCAGGGACTCGATCCTGGCCTGCGCCAGGGCCGCCTCGTCGCTGGGGTCGATGACGACGGCGGCCTTGCTGTCTTCACAATATACAACATAACAGTTGGTCCCGATAGAACCGGCCGTCAACTGCGTGATCTTCATACTTGCACCTCTCTTGATAATGAAACTATTAAACTATGAAAAAATTGTGGTATTTTCCATATCTCCGATAAGGAAAATGATTTCAATTCGTCCCGAAGGGACACCGAAATAGTATCATAGTTTCATTTTACCTACGCCAATTCCGTCGAATCCACCACGATCGTCACCGGGCCGTCGTTGACGCTCTCCACCTGCATATCCGCGCCAAACTCCCCGTGCCGGGGGGGATAGCCCAGGCGGGCGCACTCGGCCAGGAAAAACTCATACAGCGGAATGGCCAGGGAGGGGTCCGCCGCCCCGGTAAAGCTGGGCCTGCGGCCCTTGCGGACGGAGCCGTAGAGGGTGAACTGACTCACCACCAGAACCTCGCCGCCCACGGCCTCCAGGCCCAGGTTCATTTTGTCGTTTTCATCGGTGAAAATCCGCAGGCTGAGCAGCTTCTCCGCCAGCTTCGTGGCGTCGGCCTTGCTGTCCTCCGGGCCCACGCCCAGCAGGATCAAAAAGCCTCTGCCGATTTTCCCGTTTATCTTTCCGTCAATGGTTACAGACGCGGAAGAAACTCGCGTTAATACAGCACGCATGATTCGTTCTCCTATTGCCTATTGCCTTGTGCCTATTGCCTGCATCAGTTCTGCCCCCGCTTGACCTCCACCACGCCCTCGATGGCCCGCAGGCGGTTCATGACGGCGGTGAGCTGGGGCAGGCCCTTGACCTCGAAGGTCACGGTGAACTGGCAGCGGCCGCCGGCCAGGTCCTTGCCGAAGATTTCCTTCATGCGAATCTGCTGGGAGGTGAGGGCGGAGGCAAAGTCCAGCAGCAGGGCGTCCCGGTCCTCCGCCAGCACCTCCAGGGTGGTGGCGAAGGGCTTTTCGCCGCTGGTGACCCAGGAGACGTTTACCCAGCGGGCGGCCAGGTCCGGGTTGTTGGCGGCCCGGGCGTTGGGGCAGTCCCGGCGGTGGATGGAAACGCCGTAGCCCTTGGTGATGAAGCCCACGATGTCGTCCCCGGGAACCGGGGTGCAGCAGCGGGAAAACTTGATCATGCAGGAGTCGATGTCCTCCACGATGACGCCGGAGTTCCCGTGGCGGTCCTGCTGGATCGGCTGGGCGATCTCCAGCACCTTGGTCTCCTTGGGGGCGGCCTCGGAGCGGCTGGCCTTCAGCAGATCCTCCCGGATCTTGCCGATGGCCTTGACGGCGGTGATGCCGCCGTAGCCGATGGCGGCGTACATATCGTCCAGAGACTCAAAGGAGAGCTTTTTCAGCAGCTGGGGCAGCAGCTCCTCGTTCTGGAGCATGGCCGGAGAGATATTCATGCGGCGGAGCTCGCCCTCGAAGCTGGTCTTGCCCCGGGCGATGTTCTCCTCCCGTTTTTCCTTCTTGAACCACTGCTTGATCTTGGACCGGGCCTGATTGGACTTGCAGATGTTGAGCCAGTCCCGGGAGGGGCCCCGGGCGGACTTGGAGGTGAGGATCTCCACCACGTCGCCGTTATGGAGCTGCACGTCGTAGCCCGCGATGCGGTTGTTGATCTTGGCCCCGATCATGGTGTTGCCCACCCCGGAGTGGATGGCGTAGGCGAAGTCAATGGGGGTGGACCCGGCAGGCAGGGAAATGACCTTGCCCCTGGGAGAGAAGACGAAGACCTCGTCGTCGAACATATCCACCTTGAGGCTGTGGAGATAGTCCTCGGCGTCGGTCTCCTGCTGGCTGTCCAGAAGCCTGCGAATCCAGTCGAACTCCTTGCCCTCGCCGGCGTCCATGCCCTCCTTGTACTTCCAGTGGGCGGCAATGCCGTTCTCCGCGATTTCGTGCATTTCCCGGGTGCGAATCTGCACCTCAAAGGGAATGCCCTCTTCGCCGATGACGGTGGTGTGGAGGCTCTGGTAGTTGTTGGGCTTGGGGGTGGAAATATAGTCCTTGAAGCGGCCCGGCACCAGCTTGAACATTTCGTGAATGTGGCCCAGGACGTTGTAGCAGTCGGAGATGGAGTCCACAATCACCCGGAAGGCGTAGAGATCGTAGAGCTCGTCCAGGGTCTTGTTCTGCTCCTTCATCTTTCGGTAGATGGAGTAGACGTGCTTGATCCGGCCGGAGATTTCCCCGGAGATGCCCACGGCGGAGAGCCGTTCGGAAATCTTCTTCCGAACGTTTTCCATAAAGGCCTCGGCCTCGTCGTGGTGGGCGTCCAGGTAGTCCATCAGCTCGTGGTAGCCTTCGGGGTCCAGGTATTGCAGGGCGTTGTCCTCCAGCTCCCACTTGATCTTCTGCATGCCCAGCCGGTGGGCCAGCGGGGCGTAAACGTCCATGGTCTCCTCGGACTTGGAGATCTGCTTGGCCTTGCTCTGGTACTCCATGGTCCGCTGGTTGTGGAGGCGGTCGCAGATTTTGATGAGCACCACCCGGATGTCCTTGGACATGGCCATGAACATCTTCCGCAGGTTCTCCACCTGCTGCTCCTCCCGGGTAGAAAACTCCACCCGGGTCAGCTTGGTGACGCCCTCCACCAGCTCCGCCACGCTGGGCCCGAAGAGCCTGGCAATCTCGTCGTGGGAGGCGGTGGTGTCCTCAATGCAGTCGTGGAGCAGGGCGCCCACGATGGAGTCGGTGTCCAGGCCCAGCTCGGCCACGATCTCGGCCACGGCCAGAGGATGGATGATGTAGGGAGAGCCGTCCTTCCGCTTCTGATCCTTGTGCTTCTCATCGGCATAGCGGACCGCCCGCTCCACCGCGTCCAGGTCGGTGTTGGGCGCATATTTTTTGATGGCCGCCATCATGGCGTCATATCGCTGCTCGAAGGTCTCCATGTGTCAGACCTCCTTTCGGGTAATTCATGGGGATTTCATTGATTCTTGGCGGATCGCAGTCTTTTTACGATGCCGCTCTGGTTCAGGTCCACCTTGCTGCCGTCGGTGGTGATGCGGATCTGGAAGCAGCGGCGGCTGGTGCGGAGCTGAATCAGGCCCAGCTCCGCAAAAACGTCCAGGCAGATCCTGGTCTTGCCCAGGGTCAGGCCCTCCCCCGCGCCGCAGAGGGCGGTTCGGGTAATTTTCCGGCCCATGCAGGAGAAGTCCTCCTCGATGCCCTGCTCGCCGCTGTTGGCAATCAGATAGCGCCAGACGGCCACAAATTCCTCCCGGCTGGGCAACAGCCTGCCGGCGTCGTCGGGGCTGAGCCTGCCCTGCCGGGCAAAGCGGCGGTACAGGGCCCGCTGATCCTCATTCTCGTCCCGCAGGCGGCGATTCAGCCGCAGGTCCACCACGTTGAGCTGAACGGTGCGGGTGCCCCGGAACTCATTGATCTGGGGGGTAAAGGCCACGTCCACCGTATCCCCAGGGGCAATGCCGGTGCGCAGGGCGGTCTGGGAGAAGAAGATGGCGGCCAGGCTGTGGCCGTTCCGGCTGCGGAGGCTCAGCCGCAGATGCTTGCCGCCTCCCACCTCGGAAAGCTGGGTCACTGTGGCGTCCTCCACGCACAAAACCGGGATGGGACAGCCGGTACCGCAGGGCTCCAGCTGGTTCAGTTCCCGAATATTCTCAAAGCTCAGCAGCGCCGGGTCCACGGCGCAGTCCACGGCCAGGGCGTCCTCCGCCTGACCGGAGTTCTGGAAGGCCTCCGCCAGAGCGGTGACCTCCCGGCGGAAGGCGGGGATGTTCTCCCGGCTGATGGTAAAGCCGGCGGCAAGCTCGTGGCCGCCGAAGCTCTCCAGCAGACCGGAAAGCTGCGACAGGGCGGCAAAGAGATTGAAGCCGCCGTAGCTCCGGGAGGAGGCCTTGCCCCGGTCCCCGTCCATGCAGATCAGGAAGGCCGGGCAGTTGTACTCCTCCGAAAGCCGGGAGGCCACAATGCCCACCACGCCCTGATGCCAGGTCTCCCCGGCCAGGACGATGGCCCGGGGATGGGCGTCCGGGCCCAGCATGGACACCGCCTGCTGGTAGATGCCTGCCTCCACCTTCTGCCGTTCCCGGTTGAGGCGGCACAGAGACTCCGCCAGAACCTTGCCCCGGGCGGGATCCCTGGTCATAAACAGCTCCAGGGCCAGCTCCACCTGGCCCATGCGGCCGGCGGCGTTGATCCGGGGCGCCAGCAGGTAGCCTACGGTGGAGGTGGTAATGGGGCCGTCGGTGCAGCCGCACTCGGCCATCAGGGCGGCGATGCCGGGACGCTCCGGGCGCTCCAGGGCCTTGAGGCCCCGGACCACCATGGTCCGCACCTCGCCCCGCAGGGGCATCACGTCGGCAACCAGGCCCAGGCACAACAAATCGGCGAAGCGTTCCAAGAGCTCCGCCTGATTGCCGGAAATGGCAGCGGCAAGCTGGAAGGCAATGCCCACCCCGGAAAGGTCCGTGTGGGGATAGCCGCAGTCGGGCCGGTGGGGGTCCACCACGGCCACCGCCCGGGGCAGCTCGTCCTTGCACTCATGGTGGTCGGTGATGACCAGCTCCATGCCCAGCTTCTTGCAGAGCTCCGCCTCCCGATTGGCCGTAATGCCGCAGTCCACGGTGACGATCAGATTCACCTGCCGCTTATACAGCCAGCGAATGGCCAGCTCGTTGAGGCCGTAGCCCTCCTCCAGCCGGGCCGGGATATAGCTGGTGACCCGGGCTCCCAGCCCCCGGAGAAACTCCGTCAGCAGGGCGGTGGAGGTGATGCCGTCCACGTCGTAGTCGCCGAAGACGGCGATATGTTCCTTCCGCGCCACCGCCAGGCGCACCCGGTCAGCGGCAGTTTTCATGTCCTTCATCAAAAGCGGAGAGTTCAGGGGGGCGTCGCCGCGCAGATAGTCCCGGGCAGCCGCCGGATCGCCGCAGCCCCGGGCTGACAAAATCCTGGCGCAGAGGGCTCCATAGCCCGCCTGCTCCAGCGCCCGCACCTGCTCCGCTTGGAAGGACGATACATTCCAGGCTCCGAATTTCACTGTATACACATCCATATTCTTTTTTCTTTTATTATAGCACCTGGAAAAGGATTGCACAATAGTTTTTTTGAAGCGGCTCGCCCGTCCGCCCCACGCACCCATCGGCGGCACGGGCTGTCAGCCCGCCCTACAGGGCGACTGAATCGGCACGAAGAAACACGGCTGTACGCAAGTACGCGGGAAATCGACTCCATCCTATATAGAAAAAACACATCTGTAATAGTATCCGTTGAAGCTGGCGATGGATCTGAGCATCGGTCAGAACAGCATCAGCCGCTATGAAACCGGGAAGCGGCAGGCGGATTAGGCCGCCTTGATCGCCTTTGCAGAGTATTTCAACGTTTCTGCGGAGTATCTGTTGGAACGCACAGACAATCCATGCTTCTATGGCAAATCGGAAAACAAGAATCCCGGAACAGGTTCAAAAAAACAAGCTGAGCGGAAGGGTCTTATGCCCTGTTTCTCAGCTTGTTTTTCTGTATAGGATGAACTTGATTTTAGATGTACTTGCGTACCGCGTCCCATGTGGGATGGTACGCAAATACAGGAATATTGCCGTCTGTTCCAAGGGAAAAATAACGGGTGCGGGCGGGGAAACGCGGACGGCAGAGTGCCGTCCCTACACGCGGGTGCAGGCGGGGAATGGGCGGACAAGCAATGCTCGACCCTGCAAGTGCAATGATACTTATTGGTTGTTACTTATTACTTCTTACCTGTTGCCTGCCTTTTCCTTGCCAAGCAGCTTGTTGACGAGGATGCCCAGGATCAGCGCGCAGGCCACGGTGCGGATCACCACCGCGCCCACGGTAATGACGATACCGCCCACGCCGGTGATCAGGATCACGGAGGCGGTGAAGAGATTCCGGTTCTCATTCAGGTTCACGCCTTGGAGCATCTTCAGGCCGGAGACGGCGATGAAGCCGTAGAGGGCGATGCAGACGCCGCCCATGACGCAGGAGGGGATGGACTGCAGGAAGGCGATGAAGGGGGACAGGAAGGAGATCAGAATGCACATCACCGCCGCGTACCAGATGGTGACGATGGAGGCGTTGCCGGTGATGGCCACGCAGCCGATGGACTCGCCGTAGGTGGTGTTGGGGCAGCCGCCGAAGAAAGCGCCCGCCATGGAGCCCACGCCGTCGCCCAGAAGGGTCCGGTGCAGGCCGGGGTCCTTCAGCAGATCCTCCTCCACAATGGAGGACAGATTCTTATGGTCGGCCAGATGCTCGGCAAAGACCACGAAGGCCACCGGCAGATAGGCGGTGAGAACGGTGATAAAGTAGGGAACGCTCAGCTCGGAGAAGGCGCCCTTGGCATTCCAGAAGCTGAAGTCCGGCACAGAGAGGAAGGACTTCAGGCTCACGGTGCTGAAGCAGTTCCGGAAGGACTCAAAGCTGATGACCTTCAGATCGTCGATCCCCGCACATTCGCCGATGACGTAGAACACGCAGGCAAAGGCATAGCCCGCCAGGATGCCCAGGATGAAGGGGATCAGCCGGGCCATCTTCTTGCCGTAGGTGGCCGCCAGAACGGTGGTCAGCAGGGTGACCAGGCCGCAGACCATGGCCACGTAGGTGGAGCCGCCGGCGCCGTTGGTGAAGTCGCCCACGGCGTTGGGAGCCAGGGACAGGCCGATGATGGCAACCGTGGGGCCGATGACTACGGGGGGCATCAGCTTATTGAGCCAGTCGGTGCCCAGGGTCTTGGCAAAAATCGCCAGGACCACGTAGACCAGGCCGGCCAGAGCCGCGCCGATGATCAGACCCAGGTAGCCCAGGGCCACGGAGCTCGCTCCCGCGAAGGCGGAGAGCATGGAGCCGATGAAGGCGAAGGAGGAGCCCAGGAAGACGGGGCTCTTGGAGCGGGTGAAGAGCAGGTAGACGATGGTGCCCACGCCTGCGCCGAGCAGGGCGGCGGCGGGGCTCATGTTGGTGACGATGCCCTGCTCCTTCATGGTGTTGTTGATGACCGCGGGGACCGCCAGGGTGGCGGCCATAATGGCCAGCACCTGCTGGAGGGCGAACAGAAGTCGCTGGGAGAATTTGGGTTTGTCCTTGATGCCGTAGATGAGCTTCATGGTGGTTCCTCTCTTTCTCTTCTTTTTCTTTCCTTTTCGGTGCGTTCACAGGGAGCGGCGTCCGCGCCGTCCCCCGCTTTCAGGGGAAAAAAGAAAAAACGTACCCTGTCTGTCAGACGGGTACGTAATCAGCAATCGGAACGGTCTCGGACGGCCCATTCCCGCCTGAAAGACTCACCGCACGGAAGTATAGCACGCCGGGCCCCGTCTGTCAAGCATGAATTCCGGAGAATTTGTATATTTATCGGAGGCGCCTTAAATTTTTCGGAAGCGACAGGATTCGACAAAAAATCGTTGTCATTCGTCTCCGAAATTGCTATAATAGGAAAATACAGAAAAACAACGAGGTGAAAGCTATGAAACGGGAAAGCGGCATCCTTTTGCACATTTCCTCTCTGCCCTCCAGATACGGCATTGGGTCTCTGAGCAAGGAAGCCTATCAATTTGTGGACTTTTTGAAGGCCGCGGGCCAGAGCTATTGGCAGATTCTGCCCATCGGTCCCACCAGCTACGGGGACAGCCCCTATCAGTGCTGCTCCGTCTACGCCGGAAACCCCTACTTTGTGGATGTGGACGCCCTGCTGCAGGCGGGCATGCTGGAGCCCGACGATCTGGCCGGCTCCTTCTGGGGAGAACGCCGGGTGGACTACGCGGCCCTGTATTCCTATCGCCTGCCCCTGCTGGAGCGGGCCTACGGCCGGGGCAAGGAGCTCCGCAAAAAGGAATTCGCCGCCTTCCGGGCAGCCAATCCCTGGGTGGAGGACTACGCCCTCTTCCAGGCCCTGAAGCGAAAGTTCGGCATGCTGCCCTGGAACCAGTGGCCGGAAAAGGCCGCCGCCCGGGACCCGGAGGCTTTGGCCCGTTACCGGGAGGAGCTGCGGGAGGACATCTCCTGCTGCGCCTTTACCCAGTACCTCTTCTTTGAGCAGTGGGACCGGCTGGCCGCCTACGCCAAGGAGCAGGGCATTCGGATCATCGGCGACATTCCCATCTACGTCACCATGGATTCCTGCGACGTGTGGATGAACCCGGAGCTCTTCCAGCTGGACGAGTCCCGCTCTCCCACGCTGGTGGCGGGCTGTCCCCCCGACGGCTTCTCCGAGGCCGGCCAGCTTTGGGGCAACCCCCTCTATGACTGGCCCAGGCATGAGGAAACCGGCTTTGCCTGGTGGGTGGAGCGGGTCCGGGCCGCCGCCCGCTTCTTTGACGTGGTCCGCATCGACCACTTCCGGGGCCTGGAAAGCTATTGGGCCGTGCCCTTCGGCGACGAAACCGCCCGCAACGGCAAGTGGATCAAGGGCCCCGGCATGAAGCTGGTCTCCGCTCTTCGGGAGGGCGTCCCCAACGTGGAGTTCATCGCCGAGGACCTGGGCTACCAGACCCCCGAGGTGGAACAGCTGCTGAAGGATTCCGGCTTCCCCGGGATGAAGGTGCTGGAATTCGGCTTCTACGGGGAGAACGGCGACTATCTGCCCCACAACCACGTGGTGAACTCCGTCTGCTACACCGGTACCCACGACAACCTGACCCTGGCCCAGTGGCTTGCCACGGAATCCGTGGAGACCGTTGGCAAGGCGGTGCGGTATCTGGGCCTGAATCGGGACGAGGGTTACATCCGGGGCATGATCCGGGGCGGCATGAGCTCCGTGGCCCGGATCTTCATCGCCCAGATTCAGGACTGGCTGGAGCTGGGCGGCGAGGCCCGGATGAACGCCCCCGGCGAGCTGAGCACCGGCAACTGGAGCTGGCGGCTGGCAGAAATGCCCGGCGAAGAGCTGGCAGAAGAAATTTTGGATATGACCCGGCGATATGCCAGAACAGGAGAACCGACCCATGCATGACAAGCTGACAAAACAGGATATTGAACTGATGGAGAAGGAGCTGGAGGACCGCCGCCTGAACATCCGGCCTCAGATTATGGAGGAGGTCAAGCGGACCCGCGCCTTCGGCGACCTCAGTGAAAACTACGAATACAAGGCGGCCAAGGACGCCCAGCGGAAGAACGATTCCCGGATGCGCTACCTGGAAAACATGATCAAAACCGCCCGGATCATCGACGAGACCAAGGGCCGTCCCGGCGGGATCAAGCTCTACGACCGGGTGACCCTCTGGCTGCCCGAGGACGAGGAGGAAATGGTCATCCAGGTGGTCTCCACCGTCCGCACCAACCCCGACGAGGGCCGAATCTCCCTGGAATCCCCCATGGGCAAGGCCGTGCTGGGGGCAAAGTTGGGAGACGTGCTCACCATCAAGGTCAGCGAGGACTATTCCTACGACGTGGAGGTCCGGGCCGTAGAAGAGGCCCAGGACGACGGCTCCGCCCCGCTGCTGCCCTATTAAAATATCCGCAGGGACAGGCAATGCCTGTCCCTGCGGTCTTTTTTTCCGGATTACAGCTTGCAGAACGCGCAGGCGGTCTTTGCCGCCAGGCGGGCGTTGTTGTAGACAAGCTGGATATTGGAGGCCAGGCTGTCCCCGCCGGTGAGGTCCTTGACCTTTGCCAGCAGGTAGGGGGTGGTGGCTTTGCCGTGGATGCCGTCCTTCACAGAGTCGGCAACGGCCTCGTCGATGGCCTTGTTGATCACGTCAAAGTCCATGGCGTATTCCTCGGGGATGGGATTCGTCACCAGGACGCCGCCCTTGAGCCCCAGGTCCCGCTGGACCTTGAAGACCCTGGCCAGCTCCTCCGGGCTGTCGATCCGGTAGTCCACCTCGAAGCCGCTGCGGCGGGTGTAGAAGGCGGGCAGCTCCTTGGTCTGATAGCCCAGGACGGGAACCCCGTGGGTCTCCAGGTATTCCAGCGTCAGGCCCAGGTCCAGAATGGACTTGGCGCCGGCGCAGACTACCATCACGGGCGTGTTGGCCAGCTCCTCCAGGTCGGCGGAGATGTCCATGGTGGTCTCCGCGCCCCGATGCACGCCGCCGATGCCGCCGGTGGCAAAGATCTGAATGCCCGCCATGTGGGCGATCATCATGGTGGTGGTGACGGTGGTGGCGCCGTCCTGCTTCCTGGCCACCAGGACAGGGAGGTCCCGGCGGGAGGCCTTGGCTACGTCCCGGCCCTTTTTGCCCAGGTATTCAATCTCTTCCGGGGTGAGGCCGGCCTTGAGGCGGCCTTGGATGACGGCGATGGTGGCCGGCGTGGCCCCGTTTTCGCGGATGGTCGCCTCCACCTGAAGCGCCGTCTGCACATTCTGCGGATAGGGCATCCCATGGGAAATGATGGTGGATTCGAGCGCCACCACCGGCTTTCCTTCGGACAGGGCCTTCGCCACTTCGGGAGAACAGTCTAAGTAATTATTCATGAATCAGTTTTTTAATCTCATCACTTACGGCATGGGGGCTTTCTACGGCGCAGCGGGCGCAGGCCAGGCCCCAGCGGGCGCTTTCTTCCACGCTGGCCTCGGGCCCGGCGTGGACAATCCCCGCCAGCAGGGCATCCCCGCCGCCGGTTACGTTACGCACCAGGCAGGGCAGCGCCGGGAACTCGTAGAGACGGCCGTTTTCCTCCACCTTGAGGCCCTCGGCCCCCACGCTCACATAGCGCCGCCGGCAGCCCTGCACCGAGGCAAGCGCCACATTTTCAATGGCATTGCATTTGAGGGCGAAGAAGGACTTCTTTTCAGACAGGGTTACGGCTTCCTGGATGCGGCCGGCCTTGGCCACGGACACCGCGTCCAGAAACAGCGGCTTCCGGCAATGGTCTATGAGCCAGGCCAGGGCATCGGCCGAGCTGTTGGCAGCGGCCACCACCACATCGGCCGC
>JAEEGH010016687.1_pt1 | contig 15764 bp, 12 predicted proteins | sample 9134181 | NCBI WGS metagenome assembly JAEEGH01 (sample SAMN16246544, study PRJNA631951) | gut metagenome | biome: gut microbiome; feature: rumen; material: DP-attached | host: Bos | place: Iran: Karaj | collected 2018-10 | reverse complement strand
CAATCCCCGCGACGATATGGGCGACCGTATGGGCCCCAACAATATGGTGATGGGGTGGACTCCTGACGGAAAATATATTATCTACCGCAACCGCATCGGCGACGGCTTCGAGGGCAACCTGTGGAAGGTGACCCCCGCCGGCGATATGCCCGAGGAGCTTCCTCTGCCCCAGGGCGGTTTCTGCTCGTACTCACCTGACGGCAAGACCCTGGCCTACAACCGCGTGATGAGGGAGTTCCGCACGTGGAAATACTACCGCGGCGGTATGGCCGACGAGATTTGGCTCTACGACGGCAAGTCAGTGAAGGCCATCACCGACAACGACGCCCAGGACATCTTCCCGATGTGGGTGGGCAGCGAGATCTATTTCGCTTCCGACCGCGATATGACGATGAACATCTTCTGCTACAACACCGTCACCGGCGCGACCACCAAAGTCACTGACTTCAAGGACTTCGACGTCAAGTTCCCGACTACCGACGGCCGTAGCGTGGTGTTCGAGAACGGCGGCTACATCTACCGTCTCGACCCTGCCACCAAGAAGGCTTCCAAGATTTCGATAAGCCTGTCGTCAGACAACATCTACGCCCGCACCGAGCGTCGCGCAAGGCCTTCGGTGAGGTCATATTCAGTGTCTCCTGACGGAAACCGCGTGGCTATGACGGCCCGCGGCGAGATCTTCGACGTTCCCGCCGCCAAGGGCGTGACCCGCAACATCTCGCGCAGCGCCAACTCAAATGACCGCGGCGCCGACTGGAGCCCGGACGGCAAGTACATCGCGTGGATCGGCGACGCCAGCGGCGAGACCGAGATATACCTGTATGACGTTGCTGCAGGCGGCGAGCCCAAGCAGCTCACCAGGAAGAACGACACTTACATCCGCTCCCTGCAGTGGGCTCCGGACAGCAAGCATATCCTTTACACAGACCGCAAGAACCGTCTTGTGGAAGTCAGCCTCGACGGCAAGAAGAACGTCCTGATGGAGAACCCCCGCGCCGAGTTCGGCGACGTGTCGTATTCTCCCGACGGCAAGTGGCTGACCTATTCGAAACCTGCCGACAACCAGTATGGTATCGTCTATGTTTATGACCTTTCAGCCAAGAAGGAATATGCCGTGACCGACGGCTGGTACGACTCCGGCAACCCGAAGTTCAGCGCCGACGGCAGGTTCCTGCTCTACACTTCATCGACAGAGATGAACCCTACCTACAGCAACATCGAGTGGGACTTCGCTATGACTGATATGAGGGCCCTCTATATGTGCATCCTCGCCAAGGACACTCCTTCGCCTATGCTGCCCACCGACGGCGTCGGCGCAGTTGAAGACAAAGGCCCCAAGGGTCCTGCCGCCGACAAGGGGGACGAGGCAGTGAAGGTTGTAGTGGATCCTGACGGCCTGACGTCCCGCAGCATCAAGATTCCCGTTCAGGGAGCTATGGGCTACTACTGCGACGGCAAGAAGATATGGTTCAACGGCCGCGACGGAGTCAAGGTGTTCGACTTCGCCAAAGGCAAGACCGAGGACTGCGTAAAGGGCCGTTTCTCATACCGCACCGGCGACAAGAAAGCCATCCTGATGGAGGGCGGCAGGATTATGCTTGCTGACTTCCGCGAGAAGATGTCTGGAGAGGAAGTGTCGAGGAACGACATCGTCGTGGACATCGACTACTCACAGGAGTGGCCGCAGATCTTCGACGAAGTTTGGCGCGCCTTCCGCGACGGCTTCTATCTGACCAATATGCACGGCCGCGACTGGAATGCCCTCAAGACCAAATATGCGGCGCTGCTGCCTTACGTCAAGACCCGCCTCGACCTCAATTACGTCATCGGTGAGATGATTTCCGAGCTGGCCTGCGGTCACGCCTACATCACACCCGGCGAGTATCCCAAGGCTGACAAGGTCGATATGGGACTGCTCGGAGCTGAGCTTTCAAAGCACTCTTCGGGTTTCTTCAGGATCGACCGCATAATGCAGGGCGCTCCCTATCTCGAGACTCTGCGCTCTCCGCTCACAGAACCCGGCGTAGGAGTTGCTGAGGGCGACTTCATCACAGCCATCGACGGCGTGTCTGTCAAGGACGTGCGCAACATCTACTCTATGCTCGTGGGCAAGGCCGGCGTGCTCACCGAACTGACGGTCAACTCTTCACCCGCAGCAGGCGGAAAGAAGGTGGTAGTCCGTCCGATAGCCGACGAATATCCTCTGGTACACTACGAGTGGGTGCAGAACAACATCAGGAAGGTGAACGAACTGTCCGGCGGCAAGGTGGGATACATCTACATCCCCGATATGAGTGCCGAAGGCCTCAAGGAGTTCGCCCGCTACTACTATCCCCAGCTCGACAAGGAAGCCCTCATCGTGGATGACCGCGGCAACGGCGGCGGAAACGTCTCTCCGATGCTCATAGAGCGTCTCCAGAGGGAGGCCTACCGTCTGACTATGCGCCGCGGCAGCGATATGATAGGCACCGAGCCCGAAGGCACCCACACGGGTCCGAAGGTGATGCTGATCAACAAGTACAGCGCCAGCGACGGAGACCTCTTCCCGTGGAGTTTCAAGGCCAACAATATGGGAACCGTCATCGGTACCCGCACCTGGGGCGGCATCATCGGCATCAGCGGTTCGCTGCCCTACCTCGACGGTACTGACGTGCGCGTGCCGTTCTTCACAAACTATGACGCCAAGACCGGTGAATGGATAGTGGAGAACCACGGAGTGGATCCTGACATCCTCCTTGAGAACGATCCCATCAAGGAATGGGCAGGAGAGGACGAGCAGCTCATCAAGGCTGCCGAGGTTGCCCTCGAGCAGATCAAGGACCGCAAACCGCTCCCGAAAGTGCCCGCACCGCGCACCTTCAAGGATCTGGGATTGCCGGAAACTAAGTAAGGATTACTTCTCGAGCCTGACCAGTACAGGCAGATGGTCACTGTAGCCACCGGAAAAATGCTTTCCGGTGTAGCTGCGTTTGGGCACGCCGTGCTCCATCATAAAGTTGCGCTTGAAGATCTGGGCGTAGTGCATCTTGCTGAAGCGTGCGATGTGGAAACCTTCCGAACCGCTGTCTTCGAGCAGCTGCCTGCACACCAGGATGTTGTCGAAAAGTGTCCAGCGGTGGTTGTGCATACTGGTGCCCTGTCCCTCTTCCATAAGGGTCCACATAGGGTTGAAGAAGCCGCCTTCCTCCACGTCTTCCATATCAGCCACCGCGTGCAGCAGGTGGCTCAGGGAGAAGTCCGCTGGAGTGTCGTTCATATCACCCATCACAATGATCTTGATGCCGGGATATTCGTCTCTCATCTGAAGGGCGTGGTAGTAGATGGTCTCGGCTCCGGCACGGCGGAATCCGGCTGATGCGTCGCGGCCGGCACGCCTCGAGAGGAAGTGGCAGACATAGATGGCGAACATCTCGCCGTCGAGCAGTCCGCGCACCATAAGTATCTCCCTTCCGTGATATTCCCTGCCGCTGCGCAGGATGGGCTTCACCGGCTGGCTGTCAATTAGTTTGAAACGGCTGGAACGATAGAGAAGAGCCACGTCGACTCCGCGCACGTCGCCTGATTCGTAGTGGACAAAGCGGTAGCCTGCACCGCTGAGCCTTTTCTGGCTCACCATATCTTCGAGCACGCTGTCGTTCTCGATTTCCGACACACCCACGAGGGCGGGGAACCCTCCCGGAAGGCTGCTGACCGCCTGGAAGACCTCACCGAGGTTTTCCAGCTTGCGCTGGTATTTTATCTGGGTCCAACGTCTGTTCCCGGAAGGAGTGAAATCATCGTCTTCCTTGTTTGGATCATTTTTTGTATCGTAAAGATTTTCAAGATTATAAAACATTATGGAACAGACCATAGGGCAAGAGTTCTTATTACTACAAATATAAATAAAAACGCAGCGTTTTCTTTGTATTTTGCATCTATATTAAGTATTATTGCGTTTCTTAAAGCAGAATATGAGTAAAAAAATATTATTATCAGTCCTTGTGACGGCAGTTCTGACAGGCTGTACAGGCGAGTATATTGAACGCCTGGACAATCTGGATGCACAGGTGACTGAACTGGAAGAGCAGCTGAAGAAACAGAATGAGACCATTGCAGGGCTCTATACTGTGCTGCTTGCCTACAACAGCCGTGATTTCATCACAGGCATCACACAGCTGCCGGACAATGGGGGATATGCCGTCCATTTCAACAATCTGGGTGACATTGTCATATATCACGGTACCGACGCCCACGTTCCCAGGGTGGGAATCAAGCGCAATCCTTCTGACGGCAACTACTACTGGACAATCCAGTATGGCAACGGTGAAGCTGAATACATCATCAACGACACTGGCAATATGATTCCCGCTGTCGGCCTTGTCCCTCTGCTCAAGATTGAAAAGGGCAAGTTCTATATCTCATATGACAGCCGCAAGACCTGGCAGTATCTTGGAGATGCCGACGGAGTGAACGGCGACAGCATTTTCGAGCAGATTGTCGTGACTGACGACTATGTCTCTTTCGTCACATCCGGCGAACTGTTCAAGATACCGACCAGCAAGCTGGTGCAGAATCTCTACCAGAACGCTGTCACGTCAAACCAGAACCTGGCTTCTTTAAGCAGTCTCATAAACAACCTGATGGGGTCCGCAATCTATGTGTCTTCTGTCAAGGATATCACATCGGACGGTAAAGTCATCGGCACGGAAATTACGATGTCGGATGGAAACACCATCGTGATTAAAGACTGGCTCAACTCAGAATGCCCGGCAATCGCACCGAAGATGGGCGAAGGCGATACATTGTATTATTGGGCGAAAATTTTCTCTGACGGCTCATATGAGTGGATCCGCGACAGTTATGGCAACCGCGTTGCAGCTACTGGGAAGAACGTGGAGATACCCATCGTAGTCCCGGTGCTTGACAAGACAGACAATATGTACTATTGGAATGTGGTCGCTGCCGGGGACACTACTTTGCTCCTCGGCACAGACGGCAAGAAGGTTCCGGCATCCGGCGCGGCCGGTGTACCGTCCATTTTCAAGGCGATAGACAATTCCAATCCGGAATATATTGTGCTGACTCTTACAGACGGTTCTGTTATCCAGCTTCCCAAGGCATATTCGATTTCTTTCAATACATCAACCCTTAAGATGAAAGAAAGTGAGACGAAGCCAGTGTCATTCAGAGTCTATGGCGCAGACAGCAATATGAAGTACAACGTGCTAACACAAGGGAAGCTTACCGCATCTGTATCGATAAGCACTTCCGAGCCAGGGGTTGGAACAGTCACCGTAAAGACTGACCCTGATTTTTCCGTTTCTGATAATGGCAAGGTTGTTCTGGTAGTTTCTGCCGGGAACGGCTCAAACAAAACAATGGTTAAAGGTTTTAGCGTTACGTGGGGGGATTAGCAGATGAAAATATTCAGATTCTTTGCGATGATTGCGCTCACCACGATGCTCGTTGCTTCGTGCTATACTGATATCGAGAACCAGCTTGAAGCCCTTGAAAGAAGGGTTAGCACACTGAACCAGAGGGCGGCTGTAGCAAATGACAATATAGCTGCGTTCCAGACACTTGTCAACAAGTACAAGTCTTATGTATATGTCATCGGCTACCATCCCATCCAGGTGGGCAAGGAGGTCAAGGGATATATCATCAACCTTTCTGACGGAACATCCATCACGCTCAACAACGGCGTCAGCAAAGATGATCCTATCGTAGGCCTGACGCTTGGCGAAGACGGTATTTATTACTGGATTGTCACGGTGAATGGTGTGACGGATTTCTTCTATGACGAGACAGGACAGAAGGTGGCCGCCTCTGTCGCCAGCCCGATAATGAAGATAGTCGACGGAGTGTGGAAAGTGTCTTTCGACAACGGTTATGTGTGGAAGACCTTCGACAGGGCCCAGGGAGAAAGCGGATATTCATATATCGACAAGATCGAGACCCGCGGCAATTATGTTTACATCACGCTGGTAAGCGGTCAGACGGTAAATTTCCCTACCTATGCCGCATATGAGTATTATCTGGACAACCTCAACACCCTGAATGCAAACGTGGCGGCTCTGAGGGCCGTGTACGAAGCCAAGGCGAAGAATACTTTCGTGAAAACCGTGATGCCAATCGTGGAAGACGGTGAGACAATCGGCTATACCATCGTCTTCAGTGACTCCAGGAGCATCGAGGTATATAACGGAAAGAAGAGCGAGGGGCAGAATATAGGTCTTGCTCAGTATACCGATGGCCTGTATTACTGGGCAGTTGTGGAGAACGGCAAGACAAAATGGCTTTATAACGATTTGGGAGAGATGGTGAAGGCCTCGCCTACAGAAGGTCTTGCTCCCATTTTCATGCTTGACAACTCGATGGGAGACGGCAACTATTACTGGGCATACAAATATGGCGAAACAGGTCATATGTTTTATTTCTACGATGCTGAAGGAAAGAAAGTGGCTGCATCAAGCGGAGGTGTTCAGGTATTCACAAGCATTGAGGTCAACGACAGCTATGTCACATTGACTCCTGTTGGAGGAGCCGCTATTTCCATACCGCGTTACTCGCCTTTCAAGTTGAACTTGAACAAGACCTCAGTGACAGTTTCCAGTACGAGTCCAGCCGAAATCTTCTATATGGTAAGTGACGTTCTTGTTTCTGTGGCAATCACGGCAATAGCCGATAAAGGTTATCACGCTACGATGACGAAGGCCTATGATTTCACATCGCTTACTCTTTCAGGAATTATTACTATAACCGCTGACGCAGATGCTGCGGCTAGTTCAACAGTCTTGATAATGGTTTCTGATGGAGAGGGTCATATGCAGACTTATAATATAAATGTCGTCAAAGGCTAATGCAGGAGGAATGAAGATGAAAAAGATATTAAGTATATTTCTTTCTGCTGTTCTGATGCTGTCAGCAGTTTCCTGCACCAAGGAGATACAGGAGGGCATCAATACACTGATAAAGCGCATCTCCGACCTTGAAACGGTGATGATAAGCATAAACGAATATTACAGCAACACCAGCAAGGTTGTCGCAGCTCTCGAAGACCACGATATGATCAGGAGCATCACTCCTGTGAAGTCGGGAGAAGGTGATGCTTATCTAGTAACATTCGTAAGCGGACAGACTCTGACGCTTATACAGGGTATCGACGGTATATCTCCTAATCTCGGAATCCGAAAATATGATGACGGTATCTATTACTGGACCGTGCAGTACGGTTCTGAAGAACCTCAGTGGCTACTCTCCAACCTCGGCCTCAAAATCAGGGCTTCTGCGATGGCTCCCCTGATGAAGATCGAGGACGGCTGGTGGCAGTATTCATATGACGGAGGCGCATCCTATATAAGGCTCTGTGAAGCTTCCGGCGAGCCCGGTAAGTCAGTATTCAAGAATATAAGCATCAGCGATTATTTCGTAGCGTTTACGCTCTCTACCAATCAGGTGTTCCAAATACCGACTGAGGCATACTTCAACCGCGTCATTTCAGCCTGCAGTACATTCTCTTCTGAACTGTCGCTGGCAACCACCATTCTTGCCAAGGTGGATACGACTATGGCCGTGAAGAATATATCCCAGATTATGGAGAACAACCAGCCGGTAGGATATAAGATCCTGCTCAACAACGGCAAGGAATATACTATCCGCACCGGAAAGGACGAGCAGCCGTTCACCTTTGCCATCAAGAGGGACCACAGCGACTGGATGGATTACTGGACGGTGAAGATAGGCGAGGGTGACTATCAGTGGGTAATAAAGCCAAATGGCGAAAGGGCTCTTGCCTCATCGTTGTCCGGCACCCCGAGACTCAGCGTGCGCGATACACTGGACGGGCTATATTTCGTATACAGTTTCTATCCCGATATAAATGACTATCAGTGGCTGAGAGATGCTAACGGGAATCTTGTTCCAGCAGGTTCTTCAACAAATCTGGCATTCTTCAAGTCAGTCTCCGTCGGAACGGAAAGTGTGGCTCTCACTCTGGCAGACGGAAAGACAATCTATCTTCCGTTCTATTATGAGAACAATCCTCTCATCGTGTTCAGGACTCCTTCCGGTATGGAATACAACAATCAGACATTTCTCTATACCGGAGTCGAGGCAAACACAAGCTATACGATTGAGTTCACTATTAATTATGCTCCGAGCCGTCTGCAACTGGATGCCATCGGTATGGATGGTGCTACTGTGACTGGTATTACAAGAAGTTCTGCTGACAATACGATTACAGGTAGCATTTCTTTCAAGACACCTGCTACATTATCGGGCCAGACCACAAGGATTCTGGTGTTTATGACATGGGGTTCCCAAGTGACAATGAAGGTCCTTGAGTTCAAAAACCTCTGATCCGGTTTGAGTAAATACAAACATATCATATTCGATATTGACGGAACGCTTGTAGATACCTACCAGACCGGTCTGGGGTCCCTGCAGGTGACTATCAGGGAGTTTTTGAACCTGGATGTGACGCTCAAGTCCCTGGAGAAGTATTTCGGCATACCCAGTTTCCAGGCCGCCGGGATGATATATCCCCAGGATCCTCAGCATTTTCTGGATGTTTGGGAGGAGCACTACGGAGCGATGCGCCACTATTCCCATTTCTTCGAGGGAGCGGTGGAACTGCTGGAAAAGCTCAAGGCTGACGGCAAGAAACTTGGTATCGTCACTTCAAGGGCGCTGTATGAGTTGCAGCACGATCCGATAATGGCTCCAGTGATGCATCTTTTCGATGTGGTGATTACATCGGCCGATTCCGACAAGCATAAGCCCAATCCTGATCCCACTTTCGCCTACCTGGCAAAGGCCGGAGTTTCTGCTGAGGAGTGCCTATATGTGGGAGACACCCAGTTCGACAGTGAATGCGCACGCGGAGCGGGGGTCGATTTCGCCCTCGTCGCGTGGAACGGTACTGATGTTGCTGATGGTGTGCCCGCGAAATATCGCGTCAGCAATGCGGATGAGATATACGCTCTCTGCTAGTATTTGTCGGAGGACATACGTTTATCCCTCTGCCTCTTGGCCCTGCCGCCGTCGCCCTTGAGATATTTGGCCCACTGCTCTTTGGTGAGTATCTTCTCCAGGACCTTGTCGATATAGTCTCCCCATTTGTCGGAAGTTCTCAGGTACTGGCTTGAAGTGGACGGAACACCAGCCTTGGAAAGTTTCTCAACATCTGCATAGTATTGTGTGTAGACGTGCTGGTACAGTGTATCGATCATAAACACCTGGGCGATATCCAGTTCAAGCTCCCTTTCCATCTGGTCTGCCATCTTGGCCGCGAGTTCCATCGGGTCGGGCAATTCTGAAGTCTGGCCCTGCTGGGCAGCCGCATTGAGGCTTACTGTCATAGCGGCAACGGTCGCAAGAATTAAAATGAATTTATGCATCGTAGGGTTTTTCTTATATTTGCCAAATACAAAGTTATAAAAATTGACTTTCTCAAAAATATTGCCAGTATGAAAAAAGCCTTATCCCTTTCGGCCCTCGTGGCTGTCTGCCTCCTGGCCAGCGTAAGCACATCTGATGCATGCACCAATGTCATTGTGACCAAAGGAGCCTCCGTGGACGGTTCGACGATGGTTACATATGCCGCCGACAGCCATCAGCTTTACGGTGTGCTGTACTATCACCCCGCCGCAGACTGGCCGGCAGGAACCAAACTCAATGTCCGCAGCTGGGATGAAGGCACTTTCCTCGGCACTATCGACCAGATACCCCACACCTACCAGACGGTGGGCAATATGAACCAGTATCAGCTCACCATCACCGAAACCACCTTCGGCGGCCGTTCAGGCCTTGAGAACGCCGGTGGAATTGACTATGGTTCGCTGATCTACATCACCCTGCAGAGGGCACGCACAGCCCGTGAGGCTATCGCGGTGATGGATGCCCTCACCCAGCAGTATGGCTATGTGAGTGAAGGCGAGTCATTCTCAATAGCAGATGCCAACGAAGCGTGGATTATGGAAATGGTGGGCAAGGGAGACCAGAAGGGTACCGTTTGGGTAGCACGCCGCATTCCTGACGGCTATATCTGCGCCCACGCCAATCAGGCCCGTATACACACCTTCCCCCAGAACGACCATGAGAACTGCCTCTATTCGGAGGATGTGATTTCTTTCGCACGCAGCAAAGGGTTCTTCAGCGGCAAGGACAAGGACTTCAGTTTCTGCGATGCATACTGCCCCATCGATTTCGGAGGAGCAAGAGCCTGCGAGGCCAGGGTGTGGTCGGCATTCAACATTCTCTGCGACGGCGTCTTCAGCTGGATCGACGACAGCGGCAAGAGCCACGTGGCGAAGGCTGACGACTATCTCGATTTCGCAATGGGCCACAATCTGCAGCACAAGATGCCGCTTTTTGTGAAACCTGCGGACAAAGTAAGCGTGAGGGCTCTTTCGAATGTGATGCGCGACCATTACGAGGGCACCCCGATGGATATGACCCAGGATGTGGGAGCCGGCCCGAACCACCTCCCTTACAGGTGGCGTCCTATGAGTTTCACTGTGGATGGCAAGTCTTACGTCCACGAGCGCGCCATCGCCACCCAGCAGACCGGATTCTGGCTGCTCTGCCAGTCACGCGGCTGGCTGCCCGACGAGATCGGCGGCATCCAGTGGTTCGGAGTGGACGATGCAGGCACTTCCGCTCTTTCACCTATGTATACCAACATCACCGCAGTGCCCGAGTGCTTCCGCGAAGGCAACGGCAGTTTCATTGAATATTCACCCACATCTGCATTCTGGCAGGTAAACAAGGTCACCCACTTTGCATATCTGATGTATGACCGTGTTGCTCCTGTCATCCTGAAAGAAGTGGAGAAGCACGAGAATATGTGCCTTGATGTCGTGAAGCTGGCAGACCAGATGGCTCTTCAGCTGCTTAAGGACGGCAAGCGCCCCGAAGCTCTCTCTATGCTTACGGAGGTTAGCCGCAGCCTGGCCCAGAGAATGATGACCCGCTGGCAGCAGCTGGAGAACGAGCTGCTGGTGAAGTTCACCGACGGCAACATCAAAGTCCAGAATCCTGACGGTAGTTACAAACTCGAGACCGAGGATATGGACATCCCGGCAAGCCCCGAACATCCCGATTTCCCCGAGCGCTGGCTTCGCGGAATCGTGCAGGATCACGGGGACATACTTGAAGCGAAATAATAATTTGTGACTATGAAAAAGATATTTGCAGCCCTGTGCCTGGCGATGCTTCTATGTGCCTGCACTGACGACAAGGCTCAGCAAACGGCAGAAGGCTTCCTTAACAGCTATCTGATGCTTGACTATGAGAATGCCCTGACCTACTGCAACGATGCGGTTGCCGCTACCGTGCGTGCGGCTTCCGACAACTGGCAGGCGCTGGACACCACGCTGCTCAATTCTGTGAAAGAAGCGGCGGCGGGTACTCGTTTCGAAATCGTTTCGGTAGATACCGAGACCGAGAAGGGCAAGGCCAGCGTAAAATATCTGTTGTATCCTATGGGGAGCGAGCAGGGAAGCGAAATGAATATGTCCCTGACCAAAGAGGGCGGAAAATGGCTCGTAAGCGGGCTTGAATAGTCAGACGTCCCTTTCGCTGAGTTTGAGTGCCAGAAGGCTGAGGTAAGTTCTGGCCTGGCTGTCGGGCAGGATGCCGAGTGCATCAACTGCCGTTTCGCTTTCGCTGCGCAGCACTTCCTGAGCGCTTTCGATGCCATTCCTGTTCTTTACGAAAGCAGAGACTTCCTCCACCTTGCAGTCGCGTACCATCTGAAGTACTGCGGCTTTTTCCTCTTCAGTGACAGATTTGAAAGCTTCCAGCAGCGGAAGCGTGATCTTTCTCTCCCGGATGTCCTGTCCGGAAGGTTTGCCAGTGACTTCTGTGGGGTGATAGTCCAGGATGTCGTCCCGCATCTGGAAGGCGAGGCCGAGATGAAGGGCATAGCTGTCCAGGGCTTCGAGTGTCGCTTCACTGGCGCCTGCGCTGTACGCACCACAGAAAACGGCTGTGCGGAAAAGGCTTGCGGTTTTCTTGGATATTATAGACACATATCCTTCGAAATCGGTCTCCATTGACTCGGACTTCTCCATCTGGAGGACTTCGCCTCGGGTCAGGTCGGCAAGGCAGTTCGAGAAAGTGTTCAGTATGCGTTTGTCGCAGTTGTTGACCAGAACGTCCGTGGCCTTGGCCAGCCAGTAGTCTCCGATAAGGACCGCGTCCCTGGGGGAGTAGATCGCTCCAACGGTGGCTTTGCCGCGCCGGGTGGCGGCCTGGTCCACCACGTCGTCGTGGAGCAGGGTGGCAGTGTGCAGAAGTTCCATCGCAACTGCGCACGGAACAGCCATTAAACAACTTCCGCCGCACGCTCTCGATGCCAGAAGGCAGAGCATGGGGCGGATTTGTTTGCCTGTGTTTGACAGTATGTAGCGGTTGATCGAGTCAAGGAGCTCTATGTCAGAAGCCAGTATTGCGCTCAGTCCGTTCTGATAGCGCATCCAGTCTTCGCCAAGGAACACTTTGATCTCGTCATTCATCGCAGCATCAGAACATCAGTGCGATAGAGATCTCGAGGCCGGCTGCAGTGTCGCGGGATACGTTGGTCGCGTTGTCGATATACTGCTTGGCGTTGACAACCTGGCCGAAGTTCCATACATACTGGGCGGAAATCTGAAATTTGCGCATAAGCTCGATTCCGCCGCCGATGCCGAGGCCATAAGAGAACCTGCTGGGGTCGCTTGTGATGTTCTTGAGGAACTGTTTTGCAGGTTCGCTGGTGTCTTTCGCCTCCCTGAGAGTGTTGCGGATGTTGTATCCGATATAAGGGCTCAGCTGCACGAAAGGACGCAGGGCGACCAGGTCGATGCCCCACTGTACGTTGACGGGAACTTCGAGGTAGTTCAGTGACCAGGTGTTGTTCTCTCCGAAGGAATTACCCTTGTTTGAGAGGAACCTGAATTCGGGCTGAAGGGTGAAACCTGCCATTTCTTCGGTCTGATAACCGATGCCGGCGTGGAAACCGGAAAAGTTCCTGGCTCCGATGGCAAGCGCCTGGGCCTGGTCCTTGATGGACTGTGTCAGGTCGAGATGGGTATAGTTGAAACCGGCTTTTACTACGATGCCTTCAGCATTGGCGTTGAAACATACGGCTGAAACTATCAGAACCGCAATGGAAAGAATCAGTTTTTTCATTACAGCAGTGATTTGAGTTTGTCTTCTATTTCCTGTTTGGGAACTGCGCCGACAAGACGGTCCACGAGTTCTCCGTTCTTGAAGAACAGCAGGGTGGGGATGTTGCGTATAGAATATTTCATAGGAACGCCGTCATTCTCGTCGACGTTGCATTTGCAGATCTTGACCTTGCCTTCGTATTCGGCGGCAAGCTCTTCTACGATGGGGGAAACCCTTCTGCAGGGCCCACACCAAGGTGCCCAGAAATCAACCATCACCGGCATTCCTTCGCCGAGGACAGCTTCGAAATTTGAATCAGAAATGTTAAGTTCCATAATGATAGGGCTTGTTATAATGTTCTGCGAAAGTAGCAATTATTTTGCATATATTTGCCACTTCGTTATATAGGTATAATGTTTTTTCACGTGAGATCATACATCGTTGCAGTCGTTCTCAGCATTGCGACTGCCCTTCAATTATCAGGCCAAGAGGCCCCGCTGCGCCTTTCCCTCGAAGAAGCACAGCAGTTGGCCATAGAACGGAACCTGACCCTCCAGAATGCATCGATAGATGTCAAGATAGCAAAGGCCAACAGATGGCAGGCCTTGGCCAGCCTTATGCCGCAGGTCAATGCCAGCGGCACATACAACGATATGTTCGGCTACAGGATGGACTTCGGAGGAATGTCGATCGCCCTCCCCAGCAGCGCCTCCATGGGTGTCACCGCATCGGTGGCCCTGAGCGGAGCACAGGTCTTGAATACGACGATCAGCAAGATTTCCAAGCAGATGTCGGACATCACAGCACTGCAGACAGAGCAGACTGTGGCAAGCCAGGTAAAGACACTGTATTATTCAGTTCTCGTTGCCGAACAGACCCTCGCTTTGCTGCACAGCAACCTCGATGAGGTGCAGCGGCTGTACGAATTTTCGCAGCAGTCCGTGAATGTGGGTGCCTCTGAGCAGGTCAGCGCAGACCAGTTGATGGTGCAGGTGGCTTCCGCAAAGACTGCCATCAAAAACTCGGAGAACAGCCTCGAGATGCTCTACAACAGCCTAAGGCTTCAGCTCGACCTTGATCCCGACGCGGAGATCGTACTCACCGACACTCTCGAAAAACTGCTTGACATTGATGCCGGACTGGCCATTATGAACCAGCAGTTCAATCTCGACAACAACTATAATTATCAGCTTCTGAAAAAGAATGTGGAACTGGCCCGCCAGCAGGTTTCCCTCAACAGGTGGAGCCTTGCTCCGACAGTGAGCCTTGCCTACCAGTTCTCGGCCAAGCATAACTTCGGCGAAGGTATGGATATGACTCCTCCCAACACTATGAACGTGATGGTGAGCGTGCCTATCTTCTCAAGTCTTTCAAATACAAAGAAGATCCAGAGCGCCAAGATGTCATACCAGAAGCAGCTCAACACTCTCGCAGAAACAGAGAACAGCCTGCAGATCCAGTATCGCCAGCTCTGCTACAACCTGCAGAACGCACACGCCAAATACGTAGATCAGAAGCAGGCGGTCGAGGTCAACAAGAGGGTCTTCGACAACATAGCCCGCAAATACGAGCAGGGTTATTCCAGCGCGCTGGAGATGACGAATGCCAGCACAACCCTCATTACATCACAGAGTTCTTATGTCCAGGCAATCCTCGAATTCGTGAATGCCCAGGTTGAGCTCGAAAAACTGTTGAACATTTAAATTAATGACAATAATGAAGAAAGTATCTCTGCTTATGCTTTGCGCGCTCGTGGCGCTGACAGGCTGCAAGCCCAAGACCCAGATTGAAGAAGCGCCCCGTGAAGAGCTTGTTGAGGTAGCCCCGCTTGCACAGACCACCATCGAAAGGGTGCTGTCGCTTTCGACAACCCTCGAAGGTTTTCAGAAGATGGACATTGCTCCGTCAGTGACAGGCCGCATCGAGCACATATATACTGAAGTGGGAACAAGGGTGGCAACAGGTGCGAACCTTGTCAGGATGGATCAGAACCAGTACAATACCACCAAGCTGACCTATGCCAACCTGCAACAGGAACTGGCACGTATGGAAGCGCTGGTGGCTACCGGAGCAATCTCGCAGCAGGCCTATGACCAGACCAAACTGAGTTTCGACCAGACCGCCGAAAGCCTTCGCTTCCTTGAGCAGAACACCTATGTGAAAGCAAAGTTCTCCGGCGTCATCTCGGCCAAGAACTATGAGGACGGCGAGCTTTACAGCGGCCAGGCCATACTGACGCTCACCCAGATCAACGTGCTCAGGGCTCTGGTCAATATCCCCGAGTCATACTATCCCCTGGTGCACAAGGGTATGAATGTCGACATCCTCTGCGACATCTTCCCCGGTGAAGTGTTCCCTGCCACCATAGACATCGTCTATCCTACCATAGATCCTTCTTCACACACATTCCAGGTGAGAATCAGGATTCCCAACAGCGGAGAACGCCTGCGTCCCGGAATGTATGCCTACACCAAGCTGGCCCTCGGGCAGGCAGAGGCTACCGTAGTTCCTTACCAGTGCGTCCAGAAGTTGACCGGTTCGAACGAAAGGTACATCTATGTGAACGACAACGGAACTGCGCGCCGCGTGTTCGTACAGCTTGGAGAGAGGTATGACGACAAGATAGAAATCTT
>JAEEGH010016680.1_pt1 | contig 15771 bp, 15 predicted proteins | sample 9134181 | NCBI WGS metagenome assembly JAEEGH01 (sample SAMN16246544, study PRJNA631951) | gut metagenome | biome: gut microbiome; feature: rumen; material: DP-attached | host: Bos | place: Iran: Karaj | collected 2018-10 | reverse complement strand
TACCCCCTAAAAATATTTAGTGTAGTATTATAACCATATGCAATATATCTGAACATCAGAAAAGCATCTCTCATATCACTGCACACAACTCTTATAATATAGCTGTTAGCGCCGGGTGAAATCAACCATTTTGGGCCAATCGAAAATCGCCAAATACAGACAAATAAAAAAAGCCATTGCCATAATTCATAGAAATGCTCCAAAATGAGTAAGAACCAAAACTACTCGAAAAAGGAGCAATGAAAAATGACAATGGACAACAACTAAGTTTAACACAGGCACTAGATCTGTTGAAGAGCAGACAGGGCAAAAATTTCAAAGCTGCAGATGTGAACCTCGCAGAACTTGAACGACTCACAGGAATCACGCGAGCCAGATTAAGAAGACTCAAGAAGCATGATTTTAAAGAAGTTCCCCACGGCTCTGCTGGAAAGAAACTTTCTGTAACTGTTTTATCGGGTTACACGGGTTTAATCGACAATCTTCTGAAACAAAGCGTAACAAACTCAGAAGTATGCTTTGAACGACTGAAAGATGTCGGCTATAAAGGCGGCATAAGCACTGTAAAGAATTATATCGCTGCTCACCGTCATCTTGTCCCGGCAAAACGTCAGCTTGTTTCACCTCAAGGTAACCGGGGTAGAAGATATTTTACCGGACCTGGAGAAGCATATCAGATGGACTGGGGCTTTGTGCATGTTCATGATTATTCTGAAATCGGAACTACGCAGGCAGCCTGTTTTGCAATGATCTGTCATCACTGCGGACAGCGTTACATCGAATTCTTTCCTAATGCAAAGCAGGAAAATCTTTTCATCGGGATGCTTCATGCCTTTAAGTACATGGGAGTTCCGAGGTACGTTCTCACAGACAACATGAAAAGTGTTGTCATAAAACGAGATCAGGAAGGAAATCTAGTATGGAACAGAGACTATGAGCAGTTCATGAAGCTTGTCGGCTTTCAGACAAAACTATGCAAGCCATATCATCCGTTTACAAAAGGTAAGGTTGAAAGACTTATACAGTTTGTGAAAGATAATTTTCTTGCAGGAAGAACCTTCTGGAATGTTACTGACCTAAATGAAAGTGCCCTTGAATGGTGCTCAAAGCAGAATTCAAAATATCATCGTGCGACCGATGGAATACCGGAGGATTGCCATCTAAAAGAATGCAGTAATGTATATACATCATTAAACAAAGATTCTGGTTTATTGCCGTATCTTTGTCCCGAGCGAAGGATTTCATTCGACGGCTTTGTAAATTACGAAGGCCGTCGTTTTGGAGTTCCCTATTATTACCCGAAGAAGACTGTAAGAGTAAACAGAACGGCCCGTCAGCTTACTATTTATTCAGATGATCTTTCTGAATGTCTTATAACTCATGAAGTCACATGGAGTAAGAAAGACCGTTTCTGTAAAGACCAGTATGCAGTAGAACAGCCGGAAGAGTTTCCAACTGCTACAGTAAAAACGGTAATAAAGCAGCTTGAAGAAAGCAGTTATGAACTGAACTTTGACAGTTTTGATTTCAGCGTGGAGGATGATGATGAATAACATTGAGGCATTAAGAAAAAGTTTTGATGAATTGAGATTAAGAGTACCTGCAGAAGATTTTGCAGCCTTTGCCATGGAGAATGATTTCTCAGAGGAAGTCATAGAAGCAATAACACAGACATTTGAAATGCTTGTGCAGAAGAAACAGGAGATGTCTATAGATTTTCTTCTCAAATGCAGCAGGCTTCCTTTGAAAAATCCAAGGACATTTGCAAACTTTAAGTTTGATGATGTAAAAGGTCGCGATGTCGAGAGGCTAAAAAGCATACAGAGCCTTGCTCCGATGTACTCGCACAAGAATCTTGCTTTTATTGGTCCTGCAGGAACTGGAAAGACACATCTTGCAATGGCCTTTGGTTATGAATGCTGTCAGAAAATGATGAAAGCATATTTCATTAAGATGACGGAATTAAATGACCTGTTTACGGAAGCAAGAAAGTATGATCGAGTCAGTCGAGTTATGACAAGACTTATTAAACCGTCATGTCTGATTATTGATGAAGTCGGACACTGTGTTTTTGATGCTGAAAACACAAGACTTTTCTTCGACCTGATTGACCGCCGCTACCACAAGGAAGGTTGTTCGAATATTGTTTTTACAAGCAACAAACAGCCCGTTTCCTGGCGTCAAAATTTCACCGAAGAAGAAACTCTGCTTTGTGCATTGGACAGAATTTTCGATGACTCTCTGATTTTTAACTTCAACGGCGACAGCCATCGCGGCTTGAAACGTGAAGTTATTTCTCTCACTACTAAAAAAATAAAGGCCGCTCCAGTAATGGAACAGCCTGAATTACTCTAAAAAGGAGGTTTGATTCGGGTAGTTTTGGTTCTTTTCGTTTGTCAAAAATTGGCTTTTTCCGACTAGCGCTACGTGGCTTTTTTCGCCTGACTCGAACAATAGCATACTTTGTTCAAAAACACATCATATTTTTTATTGTCACTACAGCAACTCCTGCTTCTTTCGAAACTGAAGTTACACTCCGATTCGACGGTGGTACAGTAAAAAAACAACTCGCTCATGAAATAGTGCAAAAAGGCAAAAAGTCTCAGGGGGAGAGCAGAAATTTAAGAAAAATGTCACAGGAGGGTATAATCTCACTAGTTTTTTTGTTCTTGAACTAGAATCTCATATCCGTCTAATTTGGAATTCCATGAATAATTTTCCTGAACTATTTCAAATCCTTTTCTTGCAACCAGTTTTCTTAAATTATTATCTGTCATCAAATCTATTATTTTTTCAGCAATTTTCTCTTTAGAATCTTGAACAAAACAATTAATACCATCTGACAATTCAGGAATAGCCTGACTTATTAATGAGGTTAATACAACAGGAACTCCACAGGCCATAGCTACCAGAACTTTATTTTGAATTCCAGCCGCAATACGCACAGGAGCAACGGCTACACAACTATCTTTTAATTCATCTTCTACACTGTCAACATAACCTGTAACAATTATATTTTTACCATCATGCAATTCTTTAATTTGCTCAGAAGGTTGAGCTCCTATAATTTCAAAGAAAGCATCCGGTTTCTTTTCTTTTACAAGAGGAAAGATTTCCTTAGCGAAGAATAGTACAGCATCCTGATTTTGTAATGTTCTCATATTACCAACAAAAGTAATTTTATCAGGATTGTAATTATCATTTAATTGAGAAATACAATTAACACCATTTGTATGAACAAAAATGTTTTTCTGATTTCCTAATAAGACTTTATCACTTTTAGATACCAAAACAACTTTAGGATATTCTGCAATGACTTTTTGTTCATATTTTTCCATACGACGTTTCTCAATCTTGTAGATCCATTTTTTTGGAGAGAAACCTCTAATGTTAGATGAAAGCGTATAAGTCTTTGATAGTGCATCTGTCATTTCAATTATAGTTTTTTTTCTGCACTGTTCATTAACCAAATATGGGGTCATTCTTAACAGATGCGAAATATACAGATCAGGTTTTTCCACTAAACATACTTTACTGAATAATTTCTTATACCTTATTGAATAATAATACCCGCACTGAACAGGTTTTCCTGATAATAATGAAATAAACGAATAAAAAAGAGAGGCCAGTTTATTTCGTTTTATGTAATAGATGTTATCATAAAGACATTTTGCCTTTATGAGGTTTTCATCAGTAACTTTTCCTTCAGTATAGGAACAAAGACATAACTGACTTCCCTTTTCTTTTAAATAACGTGCAATTGCATTGATTCTTAATACATCTCCACCATTTTCAGGAAAAGGAAAACGAGGTGTAAGGATACAGATTTTCATATATGTGACGTCCAATTATTTATTATCGAGTTTTAAATATTCAATAAATGCAAAATATCTATATAGAAATTTAATCCATAATGAATTATTTGATTTTTTGCCACCCGTACTTGTATTTTGATTACCTACACGATGTAAAACTAAAGGTTCATCATGCCAATACATTTTTCCAATCTTTGTTGCAACTAATCCTATCCAGAAATCATGCAAACAAATTGTCTTAGGAAAAGGAAGTGCTTTTGAAAGAATTTTTTTATTAAAGCAAGCGCAACATCCCCAAAAATTTGGTTTTAAGCAATTAATGATTACATTTGAGGAAAATGGTTTTGAATCATATAAACGTTGCTTTATCATTGTACCATCATCACTTATAATTGATAGATTTGTAAGTACATAGTCATTAGTTTGTAACAATTTTAAACAAGTTTGTATTTTATTATTATTCCAAATATCATCTTGGTCTGAAAGAAAAATATAGTCGCCTTTTGCATTTAAAAGTGCATTTTCAAAATTAAAACTTGCATACGGCACATTCATTTTTGGGAAATATTTACTTTTTTCTCTCTGATGTATAAACAATTTTATTCTGGAATCTTTATAAGAATTTATTATTTCTATAGTTTTGTCAGTACTACCATCATCACTTATGATTAATTCGTCATCATCTTTTAACTGACATAAAATTGAATCGATTTGTTCTTTTATAAATTTTTCACCATTGTAGGTTGCCATACAAACACTAATCATTAATAATTCCTTAACAAACAATAATTTGATAAATCTTATATAAAAAATTCCCATCACGGAAAAAATTATGAGTTATATGCCATAATATCCTTTTTAATTTATTTTTTTCTTTCAATGCTGAAAAATCTTTTAACAAAACCTCTATTTCAGGGGTTGTAGGAATTTTACAAGCAAGCAGTTTTGTAATTTGATTATAAAAAGGATACGCCCCCCCCTTTTTGCATTTATAGTGTATTCTTTGTAAAAAACTTAATTGCTGTGCTCCAAGAACATTATTAGAATGTTGCCTATATTTTATGGTTTGCATTGGTATATAAAATTTATTACCATACAAATATGCTATTTGTGCAATGAACCAATCATGTTGAATAACCAATTTATCATTAAAACCGATTTTATTTATTATGTCACGCATTGCCGAATTAATCATCATGGTACATCCAGTGACATCATTTTGTAAAATTTGCCATTTTAGTGTTTTTTCCATACCACACTTTTCTTTATTAAAAATATCAGTAAGGTCTGTTATTGTACAAAGATTAAAATCAACTACTTCTACAGCAGAGTGAATAAGAATCGGCTGTTTTTTATTCAAAATATTTTTATTGTAATAATCTATAAATATTTCAAGCTTATCTCTTTTCCATTGATCATCCTGATCGCAAAACATTATTAACTCTGAAGTTGAATGCTGTAATAATGTAAAAAAACTATTTGTCGAACCCAGATTAATACCATTATTTTCAATTATTTGAATCGTATCCGGATACTTTTTTTTATAATCATCTATTATTTTTAAAGTTCCATCTTTTGAGCCATCATCTCTTATTAATATTTTAAAATCAGTACAAGTTTGATTAAAGAGAGAATCTAATTGTTCTAAAAGAAATCTTTCTCCGTTATATGTTGATAATAAAATATCTATCATTTCAATTTATCCCCTCAGATAATAATTTCTACCTATAAGAAAGCATTAATGAAATATTATGCCTAATCATATTTGACTGCTTTAATTTTATAACAATTACGCATAACAGAATTATTTGTAAAACTGAACTAAAATATCCAAATAAAATATCTGAAAAAAATTGAAAAATAAGTATATAAAACAAAGCAGTATATATAAGATTATAAACTGCTTTATAGCGATTGGAATATATATAAGTCCAAAAAAAACCTAAAAACTGTCCAAAAACTATTAAACCTGCTTCTCTAAAATCTGAATAAAATCTCCACATGGTTGTATAAACATTTGTAGGATATGGAACAAAAACCCAGCCATCAAAAATTTGTTTATTAGAAGCAAATATATTTATTTGGAAAATTCTTGAAAAAAAGCGTTCTAAAAATACAAAAGTTTGATATTTATTAAAATGTATCTTATTATTAACAATCATATCGAAGGCAGTTATTGGTGAAAGAAAATAAATAGCCATCATTTCACCAATAGCTTTAGTTAGTGAGTCAGTATTTCCTTTTCTCCATAAATGTATAAATGATAAAAGGGAAAACATTAATAAAACCAATAAAAAAATATGTCTGATTTTTATTTTCTTTTTTATCCACAAACTTAATAATATTCCAGTAAACAATTGCATAATATCCATTTTGCTAAATTTAAGGAAATAGGTTATAAAGAAAAGGACTATAAAAATTTTCTCTTTTTTTAACAACGTTTTTTTGATAGTTATTATATAAAAGAAATAGACCAAAGATAATTTATCAAAATAAGACAATATCCGTATATCAAGAGGTAATCGACCTTGCACTATTTCCTTATATAAAGTCGTTCCATTAACAAACATCATAAGATAGCGTAAAAACAAGTAGGATGTAAGAAAGAATACAAAATCAAATAGCAAATTTGTAGTATTTTCAATCCCCCTAAGATTGAAATAATTTTGTTTTTTTATACCAAAAACAATATAGTAAAATATTGAGCCAAATAGAAAGAAAAACAAATACAATATAAGTTTGAGGTATACATTGGAAGATAAGGGATATAATTTAGAAGGTATAAGATTATATAACAAAATAACGACAAACCAAATAAGGTGCGTTATTACTACTGGGTGATAAACTTTTAGTTTTAAAATTAAAGAAAACAATAAGACTATCAAGACATAAACAAAAAAATAAAACATAAATTTTACAAAGCCTTTAATATTTTTACTAATTCTTCACAACTGTTACCTTTTAAATATTGGGCGAATTTTATTCGGTCTTCTTCAAGACCGTTATTACATAAGTGTGATTTCGAGACTTTATTATAAAAATCATTCCAATTATAGCAAAAGATACCATGCATTTTATCATACATATTGAAAAAATGGGAACGAGATGTATTGGTATATTCTTCATAGTCAAAGGTTAGTAAATAAACATTTTTTTTGGTTGCAAGAAAATCAAAATAAACGGATGAATAATCTGTAAGAAGTACATCAACACTATTTAATAGGACATATAAATCATCAAAATCATTATCAGTAATATACATAAAACGAGAAGATGCAATTTGAACATTCACAGAGGAATCTACAAAATGAGGTTTAAATAAGAATACAATGTTTTCTTGTTCAAGAAAATCAACAAATTCTTTCTCATCAAATTTAAATTTCTCAATAAATGGTGTAAAAGGAATTCCATCCATCGTTGATAGCATCCTAAAAGTTGGCATGTATAAATAAATTTTTGCGTTTTTAAATTGTTTTCGTATTTTTATAGCAAGATGATCTTGTTTTTGCGAATTCAACACATCACATCGAGGTAATCCAATCTTCCATATCTGTTTATTTGGTAAACGGAATGCTTTTTCTAAGAAAGGCGTGAAGAAATCTGATGAAGTAAGGGTTGCATATGGTTTTACTGTATCATATGGATTCAGGATTTTTCGTAAAAATGATATGTTAACATACTCACCACAATAAACAATTTTCTTTAATGGCATACCATGCCATAACCAAATTTGTTTTGCACCATTTATAAATAATTTATTAACATCGTTTTGTGTACTAGTCAGTAAAATAAATTTTGCTCGAAGACAATACCATATACCTTGAATGCTAGAACTCATATAAATAGTTTTATTATTACAATGTAGTTGTTCACATATTGTTTTGTTTTTTGTAATCCAAACAACTTTTATCTCGGGATTATGCTCCAATACATACTCATATAACCACTTTGAGTTGTCGCTATATTTTTGTCCGTACCAGGCTCCAAAAACCCATATATTTTTACTACGTGGCACAAGACGCTCTAGCCACCAGATTGGACGGAACAGAATATAACCGATATATCGCAATATTTTATTGATTATCTTCATTATTTTTCCTCCTAAGAATTGTTAAAAGTATTTCATCCTTAGAGCAAATCATCATCAGGACATATAAAATTGTGCACAGTAGGATAGAAGAAACAGTACGCAGAGTTATAAATTTAAAGCCATCAAAAGGAATAAAACGCTGGATTAAAAGAATAATAGGTATAAACAAAAGACTGGTAATAAGATACTTTGCATTCATTATAGAAAAGACTGAATATGCAATTCCTAATTTTTTAATTGCATAAATCTGTAATATAATAACCAAAATATCAGCTGTTGCCGTACTGATAATGCATAGTTCAGGGCTTAATTTACCTATGATAACAAGTAAAATTTTTATAGAGACATTATACGCCCCGCCAATGTAGTAAATTTTTGTAAGGACTTTTTCGTTACCTGTTGCAAGTAGAACTTGTTTTGCAAAAATCATATCAAATGCAGAAAGATAATAACGTAAAGAAAAAAGTAAGAAAGGGATACTTGCAGCAATATACTTTATTCCTGAATAATAATAAATTACTTCACTAGAAAGACAGGCTAAACCAATACAACACGGAGTATGTAAAGCTAAGAAAGTTGAAGAGGTTTTATTTAACATTCTAAAATATTCGACTTTTTGATTTTCTGCCCACAAGTGAGAAAGACGAGGAATAGAAACTAAAAGTACGGAAGATGTGACATTTACAACCGCTAGGACTATTGTTTGAGAAATATTGTAATATGTAAGGGAAAGTTTATCTGAAAACCAAGTAAGTATAAACCTGTCAAAAATCGTATAAAGCATACTTGAATTAACAAGTAAAAACACAACAAAAAGAGGCTTTATAAGTGTAAAATCCTCTTTTAAAGAAAAATGAGAAAACTTTATCTTGCTTTTAGCATAAGCAAAGGTCAAAATATTATTGATTACAACAGAGAGAGTAGAAAGAATAACATAAATAAGAACATCGTCTGTCTTTTTTACAAAAATAAAAACAGAAATCACATACACTAATCTGCAAAAAAAGGTTTTTACAAGAATAAAACCATAACTTTCATAGGCTTCGTTTGCCCAATCGGTTGCAAAACATATAAACAGAAGTTGAGCAGTTGTTACCACATACATTGTTCTGTATGTTCTAAAAGACGGAACGCAAAGGACAATAATAAGATAGACTGTAGAAACTAAAACAGATGCAAAAATGCTAAAACTAAACAGTTTGCTAAAAAGTTTAGATACGGCTTCTTTATCTTTTTTTATCTGACTTATTGTTCTCATTCCGTATGTGTACACACCGAATACGGCAAACGGACTAAACCAGCCTAGCATACTTACAGCCTTGTTGTACTCTGTGTAGCCATCCACGCTCAAAACACGAGCAACATAAGGAGCCGTCAAAAGAGGAAAAACAATGTTTACAATGCTCATTAGCGTTTTAAAAAACGCATTGGCCTTTATTGATTTTGACATGCTTTTGTCCATTCATACGGAATCTTTAATTTTCCCGCTAAGATAATCTGCATAAGGATTTTCTGTATCAAAAAAGTTTCTCCGTGGTCAGTTGGAACATGTTTTCGATTCATATAATCTACACCATATTGAGAAGACATAATTTTGTCATAGCCCTTAGGAACATGTAATTGTATTCCAGCAGAATATTGCAAATTATACTTACTGCAATCGTCCATAAATTTATTCAGTATATCTAGCTCCACAGCCCAAACATTATGCAAGTTTTCCATTATTCAGTCCCACACAAAGATGGTATGTAATGGAAATTGTGCAAATTCACTATACTAGTTTACTCCTTCCCTCAGTTTTTTTTTCAGATTATTTTTAAAACATCTTAAAAAGTTCCAGAGCCCAAGTAACAATTGATTTTTATCCACGAAGTTTTTCTTAACATAAATATGCTTCATAAGTATTTTCCGTCTTGCAACAGTCTTTTTATATTCGTTTGGAGTTGGAACAAGAGGAAGTTCTTCTATGCGTGGAACAGCGTTGTTTGCTTCGTAAAGAACATTATCCAAAATATCCATGACTATTTTTGCAGCATTTCCTATGTTTGGGAAGTTTTCATTGCGATAAGCAACGACTTTTTCCTTATAGGATTCATCTGAAATAATTGTTTTTATAGTATTTCTCAGATCTTTCTTCTCAATTTTTATTGCGAAATCATAAAAACATTCAGGTCGTCTTGCAGGATTAGGATAACTGTCTGGTACAAGCCAATCTTCTACAGCAATTACAGGTTTTTCTAAAAGCATTGCTTCAGAAAGGGTTGAGCTTTCTTCACTTACAAGAACATCTGCAATTTGAATAACATTAAAAATATTGATTTTTGGATCTAGTATAAAGACATTATCTAGACCTAAAGTTCGAGTTTTTTCATGAGTCTCTTCAATAAGTTTTACTTCCCAAGGATAAACTCCTGAATCAAAGGGAAACTGTTTTATAATTAGATTTACATTTAAGTCTTTTACAGCATTCGCAATTTCTAGTTGATGACCATCCCACTCCCAGGCAGGAGCATATAATATAGTTTTTTTTGTTGTATCTATCCCATATTCCTTGATTATTTTTTCATTTTCAACTTTAAAATCTTGCATAATGGTTCTATCCGCTTTTATCCAACCAGAAAGATAACAACCTGAACGTGGTCGTACAAAATTGTAACAAGAAGCATTATGCCACATCTCAGCCCATTCTTTACTTGGTAAAAGGCCTACATCAAATTGAGACCAAAATTCATTTTTCCACATAATCGGCCATTCTCCATGTTGCTGCCCTAAATCATGTAAAGAAACAATCGAAAATTTACTAAACTTTGGATAATTCACATGAGAAAGGTAAAAACCAATTTCACATTTCTCAAATTGATTACCTGTGAATTTAGTTTTATAACCACGTTTTTCAGCTTCTAAGGCTACAGGTTCACAACATTGCCGTTCAACGTTGTCTGTACATATGAATGTTATTTCTTTTCTTATATTAGTCATATAATGTATTATCTCCCGTTCAAATCAGCTTTTATTTGTGTTGTGCTTACTTCTGGTGTTCTTTCCAAATAAACTACTTCACATTGATCTTTTAAGAAATCAAATTTTCCTTTCCAATCATCACCTATAACAAATGTATCTACATGATACTCTTTTACATCTGTTTTTTTTTGTTCCCAACTTTCTTCTGGGATAACGAGATCTACGTATCGTATGGCTTCAAGAAGCTGCTTTCTTTTTTCATAGGTAAAATAACACTTTTTTTGTTTTTCATTCCAGTTAAATTCATCTGTACTTAAAGCAACAATTAAGTAATCTCCTAAAGCTTTTGCACGCTTTAATAAATTAATATGTCCATAGTGCAATAAATCAAAAGTTCCATATGTTATTACCCTTTTCATCTTAAACTCTCCTGTCTTATAGCTTCAACCAATATATCATTATTCTTAGGTTCAAGAACTGCAAGTCTCATATAGTTCTTGCCTTCAAAAGGTGTTTTTCGTACCAGATTTTTTACCAGGCAATTGTGATTTTCTAAGAGTTTTTCTGTGAGCTCTGTAACATTCTTTTTTCCAGAATATTCACAAAGTATATAGTTCGCCTGACTTGGGTAAACCTTTATACCTGGTATTTCAGAAAGTTTTTGAGAATATCGTTTTCTTTCTTCTGCCAGTAGATTACATGATTCTTTATAACTTGATTTATATTTATCAAAAATCTGTAAGAAATACTCTCCAAAAGAATTAATATTCCAGATGGAATTGTTCTTTATAACTTCCTGTATAACATCTTTGTTCGAATTAACAAGAACGCCAAGCCTAAAACCAGGAACGCCATAACTCTTGCTTATAGATTTTATGACTACAAGGTTAGGATATTTTTCAATAATATCTTCGTCTATCAATGTATATCTGATTTCAGTTTCTGCAAAATCAATGAAAGATTCATCAAATATTAATTGAACATTACGTTTTTTAAGTTCATCTAATAACAGCAGGACATCATCTTTCTTCAAAAAATGCCCTGTAGGATTATCCGGATTTATCAAAAGAACATTATTAACGTTTTTTGAATCAACCACACTAAGTATATCAGAAACAGAATACTCAAATGTATTTGGATTTACAGGAATTGGTACAGTCTCTGAATTACAAAACCTAGCCGGATATTCATTAAATGTAGGGTATGGAATTGCGGTTTTTCCTGTTACCATGCGGCAAAATGAATTAATCAATTCTGCAGCTCCATTTCCTACAACTATATGATCTGGCAATACGTTAAAAATTTTACCAGCAAGTAAGTTTTGTTGTCTTGCTCCACTTGGATAGTCTCGCATTAAAACTTCAAAACTGCTCTTCATCTCATCAACCAGTTTTTTAGGAGGAAAGAACGGATTTACAAGATAACAAAAATCTTTAATCTGTGGAAATCTCCAGTATCCTCCATATCTGTTTTCCATCATTCTAAGTTTTTCAGCAACAGGCGCAAATCTGGTTTCTGCAATAGCCAAGTCTGCAGGGTCATCTATTTCATACCACTGGTCGCCACGTACTTCAAAACCTTTTATTTTTTTTGAGTCAAGCAATGTAAGTACTTTTAAAACTGTTTCGTAATATTCATTCTTTCCAAAAGATGTCTGGTAAGCTTCCAAAAAAGGAATGTAATATTGCTTTGAAAACTCTTTTGAAAGTTTATAAATATTTACCGTTTTATAATAACTTCCAATATCAGCCCAATTAAAATGTACCTTATCAAGCATTCCAACAATATACTTATTTGAATCCATTAAAGTACATGTTCCATCCATCCAAGGTTCAAATAGAGAAACCATAGCCAAATCTTTATCCGGACTCTTAACAATATCATCTAGAATTTTATCATCAAAAATAATATCACTCTCTAAAAGAAGAGTATCATCATTAATCAGTTCTTCTTTTGCAAGCCATAAAGAATAAATATTATTTGTTTTATCAAAAATTGGATTTTCGATATATTCTATTTTCATTCCTTTCAATTTTGATTCATCAAATTTCTCTGAAATGAAATCTTTTAACACATTACTTCTGTAGCCGACAACAAGTATGAACTTTTTTATTCCAGCTTTTATTAAAGCTTCAATAGCATATTCTATAAGAGCTTTACCGTTTACCTGGACCATGCACTTAGTGCCATTTTGTGTATATCTGCCTAATCGTTTTCCCATTCCTGCGGCTAACATTAGTGCTTGCATTTATTCATTCTCCTAAAAAAACATCAATCCACTTTATCATAAACTATTACTATTTTTTAACTTTCCTAATTATAACATAATTTAAACAAAAATTACCATCCGCACTTATCAAACCTATGAACCGTCACGATGTTGAACTTCCTAGTCCACTTCTCCGCATGGCAGAAGGCCACAAAATTAAACACTACCCCATACAATACTCTTTCACTAATCTGCAAAAAAAGGAAGGGAAAAGCCGATGTAGGCCTGGCGTCTTAAGAGAATCCCCCGTTTTAAGAGGCGTTCGCGGTACATGGAATAGTTTCCTGCCTTTTCAGCCATAAGAGATAAAACTTCTTCACGTTTATATTCTTCTTTTTATAACTTTTTATAACTCTTTATAACTTTTATATTGTTTTATAACTCTTTATAGTTTTTTACAAGAATAAAGATCCCTGTAAGGCAGTATTCAAGGGTTATCTTCCACCAACCTTTCTCCACCTACTCCCCCGACAGCCAGTTCAAAAACTTGTCGTCGCGGTCACTTTGTCTGGTGATTGCCACTCCCGGACTAAATATTTATCTTGTTGTGTTAATTTTTGTGTGCTATATTTATCAGTATCAGGAGGTGTCCGTATGTCTGATTCAGAATTAAAAGCATTTGAAAATCAATTATCCTTTCTTTCTTATACAGAACAACTTTCTGTTATGGAATTTTTAATAAAATTGATGAAAAAAAATCAACAGAAAGCTCCTGCCTCAAAAACAAAATCTAAAGCCGATAAAATTTTTACTTTAATGGATGCTAATCCTGTATATTTAAATGGTCAGAAATGGTCGCGTGAGGAACTTTATGAAAGATAAATATTTCTTCGATACCAATATATTAGTTTATATGCAGAATGCATCTGACCCTGTAAAACAACAGAAAGCACGTTTTTTATTATCTACACACCTTGATAATGGAACAGCAGTTATTTCAACACAATGTTTGCAGGAATTCTATAATGTTCTTGCAAACAAAATGAAACAGAACAAAATACAAACAAAGCAAATTATACACAGTTTGTCTGAAAATATTCCTGTCGTACAAATTACACCGGAGTTAATTGAAACCGGAATTGATATTAGTGTCGGGACACAATTTTCATTCTGGGATTCATTAATGATTTCTGCAGCCAGTTTTGCAAAGTGTACTGTACTGTATTCAGAAGACATGAATGATGGTCAGGTTGTTAATGGTGTAACAATCAAAAATCTCTTTGTATAATCCCCTACTCCCCCGACAGCCAGTTCAAAAACTTGTCGTCGCGCGCGCTTTGTTTTGCGGAAGTTACGCCCAAAAGACGCTCCGTGTATTTTGCGATTATGTCGTTTTCGAGGTTGACTGTGTCGCCGGGCTTTTTGGCGGCAAGTGTTGTTTCCTCTTGTGTGTGCGGAATCAAACTTACTGCAAAACGCTCGTCGTCAAGATATGCCACGGTCAGACTGATTCCGTCGATTGCGATTGAACCTTTTTGTACTATAAGGCGCAGAATGCTTGCCGGGGCCTTTATGTAAACCCATTTTGCGTTCTGTTCGTCTTGAATTTTACTGATTACGCCTGTGCCGTCGATGTGGCCGCTTACGATGTGGCCGCCAAACCTTCCGTCGGCTGCCATTGCGCGTTCAAGATTTACTTTCTGCCCTTTTTTGAGTGAACCTAAGTTTGTGCACCGCATTGTTTCTGCCATTACGTTGGCTGTAAAAAACGAACCTTTAATGTCTGTTACGGTCAGGCAGACTCCGTTTACCGCGCTGCTGTCGCCGGCTTTTGTTCCTTCAAGAACTTTTGCTGCCCTGATTTTTATTAAAGCCGAATTTGAATTCAATTCAAGTCCGTCTACGATTCCTGTTTCTTCTACGATTCCTGTAAACATTCTATTCCTCTTTAATTCCTAATTCCAAAAATATATCGCCGTCAAAGTTTTTCTGGTTTTCAATTTTTAATTCAAATCCGTCGGCAACTTCTTCCACACCCTCTCCCATCACAGGTCCCCGGGCTGTTCCACCAAAGATTTTTGGCGCAATAAAAGCATAAATCTTTTTTACCGCACCTGTTTTCAACATGCTGTAGTTTACCTCGCCGCCGCCTTCAACAAGCACGCTGTCAATTCCATTTTTGGCAAGGAGTTTGAGCACCTGCCCAGGTTCAAGTTTTTTTGTGTCAGTCCCGCCACATTCAACTTCGAGAATTTCAAGTCCCTTTTCTTTGAGGGCGCTTTTTTTGAATTCAAACTCTTTGATTGAATTTTCATCATCGCCCGCCCTTCTTTTTGCACAGGCCACAATTGTCCGCGTTCCAAATGCTGTTTTTACAATCTGGCTTTCAAGTGGAATTTTTAAATCACTGTCTAAAACAATGCGCGCAGGATTTTTATAAACCGGCAGAGCAAATTCCGCTTCGTCCGGGCCGGATTCAACAGTTTTAAAATCTTCCGGCCGGCAGGTTAAAAGCGGGTCATCTGCAAGCACAGTCCCGATTCCGCACAGCACCGCACCAAAATGACTTCTTATCTGATGAACATATCTTCTTGATCGCTCATTTGTAATCCACTTTGATTTACCTGTGCAGGTGGCAATTTTTCCGTCCATTGTCATTGCATATTTTAAGGCAACGTACGGCAGACCGGAAGTTA